>Ga0116231_10004611_pt1 | contig 27774 bp, 26 predicted proteins | sample S1TSphgellanicum_2_FD_89695 | JGI IMG/M metagenome (GOLD analysis project Ga0116231, IMG submission 89695) | Host-associated microbial communities from peat moss isolated from Minnesota, USA - S1T2_Fd - Sphagnum magellanicum MG | ecosystem: Host-associated > Plants > Peat moss > Unclassified... | reverse complement strand
TTTATTTTATTTTATTTTATTTTTCTGTACTTTTTTTTAACATCATAAACATGTTTAGCATTTTAGGATTGGTAACCTACTTGAATGATAACCAAGTCATCTAAATAGATTATTAAAATTTGAAAATTCAATACGAAGTAGTTAGGTTATTAATTGATAATTAAAAAAATCAATAACCAATTGTTAGGTTATCAATACCTGAGTTGATAGCTGGGGTGAAAACTCAATAACCAGTCAGCATTGGTCACCATTCATAAGCTTTACCCATAGTTAAGCATGAGGGGCATGTTATCATGAACCTAAACATCCAGTAGGCATGTTTCTTACACCTACTCCTCAAAAGGCCAACGGATCTTATCCCTACAGGTCCCTCCAACTCCTCAGACTCTTAAGGAGTGGATGTAACATCCCTCCTCTTTTCAAGGAAGGACATTCTCACTTATACTGTGCCCTCCAAAGATACTCTGAATTCTTTATTAAGAGAGAAAAGGGCAACAAATGGATGAAACACATGTGAATGCAATTCAATTCAGAAAGATGTTTGTAAAGCCCTTGAACAAAATTTGTAGTGTATGTGAAGGGCACATTATATCCATGAATTTCCCTAATAGATAATGGGAGGGAAATTATGCCTAGTCCTCAAGGGTAAGAGGCAAATTATGCCTACTTATAGGTGTAAAAACCCTCTCACTATTGAAACTCCAGCAAGTTTTTAATGTATTTAATGGGCAACATGATCCTTTTCTAACCTAAATGTGTAATCACAATGGTTAGTGAAAATGGCAAAATTGCATCTAAACTTGCACCCAACAAGATTTAGCTTGGAAAGAGCTGGAATTCTTTTTTTAAGATGAGATAAATTAGTGAACAAAGCAAAACCAACACTCTTTAGAAAACTGGGGATATCAAAGTTTGACCCCTGTTTACCCAAATAGTTTTGGGTGTCTAGAAGACCCAGCACCACCTTTTACTTTTTCTGGTGAACTGGTGCAAATTTTCACCATCCACAGCGGAGGTGAAACCACCATGATAGGAGCTTTTAGCTCTAATTCACCACATTCTGCTCTTGGATGATATTTAGAGTGCCAGGTTCCATTCAGTAAAAAAGACAAGGCATACAATGGATAAACTGGGAAAAAATCAATTTATGATTGTGAATACATTTAGAAAAAATGGCTCAGTAAAATAGTTTGGGCACTTTTGATTTTTTAATCATTCCTTGAGGTGGTTCCCAGTGGTACCACCCAAGGATGGGTTTGCCCCACAATGGCCAACAACATTGTGCTTTCAACAATGGAGTCATCACACTCATTGTTGTTTGGCAAGGTGACACTTTGAATTGTTCTCTTTTAGTGACACTTATGCTAGCAATGTCACTTTTTAAAAATCCCAATATGAAAAAAACCTCTGATTTTTTTTTTAAAAATTCACCCTTTGGGGAGGTTGATACCATTTTTTTTGATCATTTTTTGGTGAGATTTTTCCCCCCCAAAAAAAAACACTGGTTGTGATCATAATGGAATTCTTGTGTCTTATTATATGGAATATGTAAGTCAGCACCCACTGGTGCAGTTTGCATTGGAGACTAGTTACAACTTCAAATTGTTGGGCTGGAGTGAACCAGCAGCCACCAATGCACCAATTGAGGATGAAGTCATTCAAGCCGTTTTGGGGATGAACCAAAAAACACATGCTCCCCTGCCCAAAAAAGTTTTGGTTTTTTCAGCCTTTTGTCTACCCCAAAGTTTTTTCCTCCTACCTACCTCCCTCCTATTTACCTCCCCCCTCTTACCTCCTTCCTACCTACTTAACCTCATTTTGCGTTCATTCCATCATCAAAGCTCAAGACAACTTGAAGTGGGAAAATAGAAGAGGGAAGGCAAAACTAGGAGTCAAAAGCAGGAGGGCAGAAGTGGTAGCCAAAAGCGAGAGGGCAAAAGTGGCAACTAGAAGCAAGAAGGTAGAAATGGCAACCAGGACAATGTGCTTGAAGCGGGAGCTAGAAGTGGGAGGATAGAGTGGGAGCTTGAAGGTAAGCTCCCTCCCTTCTCTTCATTTTTTTTTGTTATTTTCTTGCATGCTGTTACTGCAACGAAGAAAAACGACAACAATGCGTTGTTGTCTTCTTTTGTGGTGGTGTTGTTACAATGAAGAAAAAAACGATGGTCTTGTGTTGTTGTCTTCTTTTGTGGTTGTGTTTGAGAAAAAGAAGAAGATAACAACAAAATGTAATTGTCTTCTTCTGTGGTTCATTATAGTGAAGAAGGCAATGATAGCAAGTTGTCATCGCCTTTTTCATCGTGTTTGAAAAGAAGAAGGCGACGACAACAACTGATGTTGCCTTCTTTTGTGGTAGTGTTTTAGAAAAGAAAAAGACAACAACATTGTGCCATCATCTTCTATGGTTTTGTTGCAATGAAAAAAACATTGGCAACAAGCTACTATCGCCTTCTCCGTTGTGTTTGAAAAGAAGAAGAAGATGATGACAACACGCCATCGTCTTCTTTTGTGGTGGTGTTGTAGAGAAGAAGAAGGCGATGGTAGCCATCACCTTCTACTTTGTGTTTGAGAAGAAGAAGACAACGGCAATGCACCATTGTCTTTTTCTATGGTTCTATTACAACGAAAAAGGCAACAGCAACAAGTTATCATTGCCTTCTTCTTTATGTTTGAGAAGAAGAAGAAAACGATGGCAATGCGTTGTTATCTTCTTTTGTGGTGGTGTTGTAGAGAAGAAGAAGTTGACAGTAACAATTATCATCACCTTCTTCTATGGTGGTGTTGTAGAGAAGAAGATGGCAATGGTAGCAGTAACCATCGCCTTCTTCTTTGTTTTTGAAAAGAAAAAAACGACAACAATGCATCAACGTATTTTTCTATGGTTCTATTGCAATGAAAAAGTCGTTGCCTTCTTCTATGGTGTTGTTGCAAAGAAGAAGAAGACAATAACAATGCGTCATCATCTTCTTCTTTGGTTTTGTTGCAATGAAGAAGGCACAAGTTGTTGCCTTTTTTTGTGGTGGTGTTGCAAAGAAGAAAAATGCAATGGCAACAATTGTCATTGCCTTCTTCATTATGTTGGAGAAGAAAAAGATAATGGCAACGCACCACCGTCTTCTTCTATGGTTCTATTGCAGCCAAAAAGGCGACGGCAACTATTTCTTCTATGGTGGTGTTGCAGAGAAGAAGAAAGTGACGGCAGTTACTACCGTCGCCTTCTTCTATTTTGATGGTGTTGTGAAAAAGGCAATGGTAGCAGGCTACCATCACCTTCTTTCTTTTTTTATTTTTCTTCTTCTTTGGTCCTTTTGGTCTAGTTCATTAAAATTGACAATTAATAATGAAATGGTGGTTTTTTTTAATGTTGAAGGTTGTAATGGCTAAAGGAAAAAAATTGAAAAAAGGTGGTGGTGATTTGGAAGCTCAAAAACAACATGTTGATTCATCAAAACAGACAATTGGGAAGCAAAATGTTGATTTATTCCAACCAGGACTTGGGGAGCAAAATGTTCTTCCATTAGAATTGAAACATGGGGAGCAAAATGTTACTCCATCAAAACTGAGAGTTGATGAATCAAGTAATCTATGTGGCTTAAAGTTCATAATGGTGATAGTTTGTAATTCAAATGATGAAGTCATTCCCAATACAAATTGGGATTTTCGATTGAAAAATGGTGGGTTAGATTGTTTTAGAATTTACATACATTAAATTAAATGTAGATAAAGGAGATTGTACAATTTTTTAAATTTAATTATATCCGCACATTCCATCATTTGATAGAAGGTGTGAGATTATTTTGGTTAAATTTTTTTTATTGCAATACTTGAAAACAATTAAAGTTTGCAGGAGTTATATGTGATTGTGTGATTTTATGTTTTACAATACCTATATATATTTTTTGAACTTTTTATGTGTAAGGTTTTAGGGATAGGATTTTTTAATTACAAAATAATGACTTATTTTTTTATATTTCTTGGTTTAGGTCTGGAATTTGAAACTGATCAGGCCTCTCAACCACTAACACCTTTTTGTCCACCTAATATGGCACGAAAGGACAAATAATGGACGAAGGTTGGGTCAAAATGGAAGTGTAAAGTTGGCACTTGCATTTTTGCATATTCTATCAAATGGTTTTTGACCAAGCATTTGAAGGAGGTGCATGGCTTAGTGGTAAAAAAAGCTAAATCTGGGAAGCTTTCAACTTCTGAAAAAAGTCTTCGACATCAAGACCATGTTAAAATGAACACTTGCATCTTGGGAGATGCCATGGATGTGCAAAGGTGGAATGATCAAAAGGTTGCTAGTCACGGTCATGCCAAAGCCCAATGCCAATGGGATAAGCTGGTAATTATTACAGAACAATGTCCACCAACTTTGGTCAAATTAACTTCAAAACAATTGTTGCAAATGTTGGGTCTTAATGCTTAGGGCGTGGGAAGTGTGCTTCGAGATGCAACATCATAGATGGAAAAAAAATGAAGATTTACAAGAAATGAGATCCACTTGTTTTGCATATGCACAACGATTGAAGATGGCATGGGATGTCAAAAATTAGAATCAAGAGTCCACTGAAGCAAGTTGAACACAAGAGTTAACAAATGTATTAGATTTCCATGAATCTAAAATGATTCATGGAAGGTAAGAAATAATAATAATCAATGTTATTATTTTTTTATAATTTTGTTTCATCCAAAGTGTGTTAAGGTTTAATTTGGTGGTTTTTGGGTGTTTGTAGGGTTCAGGAGACAACAAAAGAAGAGTTTGTTACAAATGTAGTTCAAGTTGAGATGCAATGACAGCATTTATACATTGTTCGTCATGTAGCAAGGGTTACAAATGTAGCAATTGCTTACTGAACTAAACACGAGATTGTAAATAATAATATGGTTTAAGGTTTCCATTTTATATAGTTAGCTAAGTTTTTATATCCCTTTCATTTTTTAAACTACCCAATTTTTGAACTTTGGTCCTTTGATAGAGAACATTTTTTTTCATTGGGTTCTTTAACATTTTTTGATCTACCTATATTTCTATATCTTTTATCAATATAATATTTTCTTTTTAATCACACTTGTTTGATTGGTATATGGTTAATTATATATGTCTTCTTTTTTATATTCTTTTTAGTAATTTAGATGTAAGAATCAAAACTAAAATAGGCCCATATGAATAGGTAACATTAATTTGTGTAGGGTTTACAAAGATCAAAATAAACATTGTGTAATAACTACATCTTTTTTATTATAATTTCCATAAGGCCATTTGCAATATGCACATATAGGTTTCATAATAGTTGTTGGTTTTTTTAACATCCATTGCAATACCCGCATATAGGTCTTTAAATAGTTGTTGTTTTTTTCATCCATTACAATACTTACACATAGTTCTTTAAATAGTTGTTGTTTTTTTCATCCATTGTAATACCTGCATATAGGTCTTGTAATAATTGTTAATTTTTAACATATTTTGCAATACTTGTCTATAGGTTTCCATTGTAATATTTATGGGACTCATATGACATAATAATTTAGTCTAAATATCAACAAATAATGTCATAATTAAGGTCATTTATTTCTTAATATTAATTAACTGATTATTTAGTTGAACCTTAATTATTCAAATAATTAAAATTTAGATTTTAAACTCAAATCTATAATTTGATATTTAATTTATTATCTTAATTAAATTTTTTATGTTGATAAGTTATTCAAATCATTATTTTAGATTATTATTCATGATAATTAATTATCATAAAATTAATTTAAATATAGAAAAAGACAGATTTTAAGTATCCAAATCACTTATTTTGAAGTGACCTTACATGTGGGTATTGCATTTAGGGTTGATTCTTCACCTAAGATTATCTAAATCACCTATGGATTATTTCAAAATGAACTTGCATGTAAATATTACATATAGGCTTTGGTTTTCATTGAAAGGCCACCCTAACTACATATTGGTTATTTTGAAATGATCCTATGTGTGGGTATTTCATTTAAGGTTGGGTCTACACCTCAAGTCACCTAAATCATTTATGGGTTATATCGAAATGAATTTGAATATGAGTATTGCATTTAGGGTTAGATATTCATATAAGTTTGTAATACCCACACACGTATTTATTTTCACCATCTAAAAATTTGGCCTTAATTTTTTGAATAATTATATAAAATTTATAAAAAAACACAAAAAAAGTTATGTCTCTTACCATTTGGTAATATTTTCAAGTTAAGTTTTTTCATTCTCTTTAAAAAATATAAAATGACATTGCATTGTTTTACATATGTTTAAACATTCTACCCAAAATGCACCTTTCTTTTATTTTAATTATTATAGACTTATAAAAAAAATGTTAATTAATTTATATGTCCCAAACTTCAAACCTAAAGCATAGTTTTAACATTAAATAGAAAATTTTACATTAAACCCTAACCCCATACATCATCAATGTGAGTAATTTTGCATTATGTTCATTTTTATATATGTTAAATCACACTATAAGGTGAATAAATAATTTTGAAAACATGAATTTCATGATGTATTGGTGGGGAATATTATATTTTTAAAATATTTTTATGTTTCATGGTTAATGAATTATCACAATATGATATGGATATTGCATCTAAACAATATGGAAATATTGAACTTTAACAATTATGGAACATATGGAAACAAAGGAGATTCATAATTATGTTATAAATCTAAACAAATGATAAGATCAAGAATCAATACAATAAGCAAAGTATATGAACCAAATTCTTAAACATTAAATCATAAAGCATAACCCTAAAAGTCCAAATGATATTTGACATAAGCCCTATTACAACCCTAATTATATAGACCCTAACAAAAAAAAGTCTTAGTGATATATGCTCTAAACCGAAAAAATTATACAAAGTACACAAATTATATAATGCAAAACAAAAAAATAAAAAAAAACATAGGAAAAAAATTAGAAACCAAATTTTAAAGCTTTTAAACTACAAAAATTTATTGACCAAAAAAAACAACCTTAATTTTAAAAAGTAATCAAATAAATTTTGTAAAAAACCAAATATATATATATGTTTTTTACCTTTGTGTGATCTTTCCAAACTATTTTTTTACACTGTCTTTGAAAAAAATATAGAATGAAATTGTATTATTTCATATATGTCTAAATCCTAAAATTCTCCCCCAAATTTAAGCTAGTTTAGGTTAATTACTATAGATTTGTGAAAAACTTGTTAATTAATTTATGTGTCCTAACCTTAAACCTAAACCATAATCCAATAGTACATACTTATAATAATTACATGAAAAGATGTATTGTAATGTTCATTCCATAAATAAGTTAAGTAAACAAAATTTAATAAAGTATACATTAATTAAACCATAATGGGCACAATTATAACATTGTTTCCACTATAAATTATTTGTAATAACTACATGTAGAGATCTATGTTCATCATCCATGAACTAGGACAAACCTTAATAAATTAATAGGTAGGATGGGGAGGTGGGGGTGAGAAAAGTGAATAGGTAATTAGTTGGTTTTACCTTGTAAGCTATTATGTAAACCAGTGTTATGCAGTATTTGATTTTTAAAAATAACCAGCAGTTCTGGTTCTTTAAATTTTTCATAATCAAAGAACTGTGGACTCTGACTTTTTGAGAAAAATTCAGAATCAGACAACCAACAGTTTCAGTTATTTCAAAAACATCAAAGAACCAGCAGCTTTCACGAATGAACCGGCAAAGAACCTGTTGTCACAAAGGCATTTTAAAAAAAATTCAACAAACTTGAGAACCACACATTAATATACCAAAATGGGGTTTTTTTGGATTTTTAACCCTCTCTGGGTAAGTGGGAATATATCCAGGTTGGTAACCAAGGGTATCTGCAGCAGATTCTGATAACCACACAACATTGCTCATGTAAACCCTCTTACCTCCAGCCACACTACCTAGGTAAACTACCTATTGAAGTGGGTAAGTAGATCATAGACAAGTGGGTAAGAAAAGTAAGTGGTTACTAGGAGTGAGTGTAAGTCAGCAACCCACTTGGTGGCTACTAGGTAGGTAGATGCAAATTTGTGGATGGTTTGGTAGTTAGTACACATCTGTTCAGTACAGAGCAAACCACTGTGGTTAGCTACGGGACATGACCTCAAGGGCCAAAAACTGTTTTCCTGTCCACACACAATCCATCCTGCATGATGAGCTTGTGGGTACAATTCAACACTGTGGCCAATATGTACATCCAAGATTTTAATTGCAAAAGTCTGGATGAGTATGGCCATTCAGTACACCAAAATATCGGCGAATAATCGGTAAGGATCACACCAGTAAAAGTCTGATTCCTTTTACCGATAGTTCGAAATCCGCTTGATCCGAGATCACATGGAGTGCAGAGAAAAGAATTCAGCGTTGCAGAGAGAATAGCGTTGCAGTTGATCGTTCCGTGCACGCATCATTTCTGAATTCTGAAGCTCAAGAGGAAAAAATTCAAGTCAAAACAAGGTGGAGGATCCGACGACGACGCCCTTGCTGCACCAAAATTGAAGCTGCAACAATTGCAGCAGGACCTTACTTGCTTTTACTTTTTAAGATGGTGGCGATGTGGTATTGCTGCGACTGTGGTCTGTTGAATGAAAGCACTCACCATAACGCGGTCTACTGCCACTGTGACCACCATGTGTGTGGAGAGTGCAGCCACGCAAAGCGGAAGTCGTCGCACCATCATCATAATCACGACCTTCACAAACGATTCTCACGTGGTGCGACGCGCCACAAAACTAAAGCTATTCACCACCATCATGATACGCGTCATGAAATGTCTGTTCAAATTGGGGCCAACCTTCTCGCCGGTATTCTGCTAGCTGCCATCACATCCGCTGCCTGTTCTGTGATGTAGGGTTACATACTTTTATATCCAGTTCCATTGTAATATGTGCATATTCCTATGTCGAACACACCACAATATAGTATCAAGAAATCGGTTGGGGAAAGTACAGAGATTTCTCAACTGAAGTTAGTGTAAGCTCGACATATAGAAATATGACTGATTGGGGCCGCCAGGGTAAGCATGACTCATGTGGGCGTATGGATAGCTTTCGATATACAGATGCAGCTCGGCACAATTATATTTGCCGGCGTTTAATTAGGAAGGGTACATATCTAACTAGTACTGTAATGGCAAGCGAATGGGAGCCATGATATATATCAACTAGAATAAAAAAATAATTCACGTCTTCTGCTCAAGAATTCTTGCAAGCTTTCCATGTGTTGAATCTTGACACCTACTTTCAACTGCACTGTGTTTGATGTTATGCTTGATTTTGAATCTTTACCTTCAGCGTGTTGATGTCCAAGTTCTCCCCAAGTGCACGTCTAAGCATACATTTGTAACCTTTTGATCCTGTTTTAGAAGGTGAAGAGAAAATTTAAATTGGTAAGGGCATTGTCACCAGTCTCCAAGTATGCGCACATTAAACGAAAGATTGAGTGCATGAGTGCGCGGAGCAGAGTGAATTTCTAGTTATGCCAAGTACCCAACTAGAAAGCTCCTTCATTAACTTGTCCGACTTTCTAGAAGACTTGCAAGTTTTTTGCCGTGTAAGTGCTACCAAACATTCTATCACTTCAAATTCACAGCCGTCATTCCAACATTCAAAATCAAATTCAAATGTTTGTTCATTGAATTAAATTTTCAAACAATACAAGACTTAGGAAGAGCATAGAACATTTCATGCAAAAAATCACCTAAATCTTAAATTAGTTTTTTATTGTCTTGAAATTTGATGGGTTTAACAAATTGAAATGGACGTGCCATTCCTAACAATACACCAACCAAGGATGTTTTCACCCATCTGTATAAAATGCAATACATTTGTTGATTAGGATGAACCACCATATTTGCTCTATTTAGCTATGTGGGTGAAAACATGGTTGAGGTTGCAATTTTGGCTCCTCTTGTAATATTAATAGAGGGCCCAATATGAATCTAATTAGTTTTGAATGATCTTATGCTGTTAAAAACACATTGTGGTAAGTTTTAAGTTCATTGTGACCATATTGATATGGATTGATAATAAAATTTGCATTGATTTGGGTGAAAGCACATTATAGTGACCCTTTTTGGGATGTCAAATTATATTATTTTTTAGGGGTATGCATGTTTGAATGTATTTCCTCTTCAAACATTTAAAAGATTTTCATAATATTTTTTCATATTATGTTAGAATATAACTTAGTTAAGATTTTTTTTAAAAAACTATTTCATTTCATTTTATGAATTGTGAGATTGGAATATATTTATGAAAACAAATGTAATGTACCTATGTATTCGAAAACATAAATATACTTTAAAAAATAAATTAATATTTTTAAATTTTTATGAAAGTTAAAGGTATATTAAATCATGTCATTTCAAATAATTTGAACCATGTATGTACACCATGTGATTAATTTTTTAAATGAATTTCAAAAAATGATTTTTTTCAGCAAAGATACAATAAATGTGTGGTAAATTGAAATTTTGACAAGTAATCACATTCATATAAAAAATGACAAGAAAGTTAGATGGGCCATTTTTTTTATTCCATTAAAATTGATTATTTTAATAACTACTAAACCCTAAAATTAATGTAATCAAAACGAGACTTTGACCCTATTATACCAATGTCTATCATAAATATATTCATGCATAATGAATTTTTATTTTTTAAAAATAATATTACATAACATTAGTTTTGTAAAATTAATTATTATAATAAAAACCAAAATTAATATCCAAAATTAAATGTACCATGCTTTTGGAACAATTATAATATATGTATTATAATAATAGACCAAAAATGTTCCAAAGGGGGTCATCGTAATGTGCTTTCACCCTTTTCACCCAAAAAAATGATGTATAACAAATATAATAGGTATCAAATAAGTTGAAGTCTTGATGGCATGCATCTTTTGGAAATCATATACATAAGGGGAAAAAAAATTAAATGTGAATAACAACATTTTGGAACTCAAAATTCATTTTGAATCAAAGGTAAGCTTAATCTAATGGTTAGATGAAGAGGAAACCTGTAATGTACAAGTTTCCTATTTATGACCATTTTAGAGATATGTGTCAGGTAAGGACTGAGAATGGGCATGTTCTAGGAATGAGGGCTCCATGTGAGGCAAGTACTAAGCATAGGACCCAAGCTCCCAGAACATGCTCACTCAAGGATTTTACCAGGCCTAAAGATATGGTACAATTTTGACAGGCTGACTTTGTCTGTGAAGGAGGAGAGGCACCCTTACGCATAAGCTTTCTCATTTTGAGGAACCTTCTGTGTTGTAAGGTGTCATCCTCTTTTAAGGAGGAAATTTCACTTAGTGCATGCCCAGCGGCAGCCCTTTACCACAGTACATTGGTGGCTCTAGACATGTCTGTCAAATAATTAATTAAAATTAATATTCCATTTCAAAAAATAAAATATTTAAAATTATTTCAAAAGATCCTTCTATTTCTCTTACATTTTAAAAAATAATAGTTTATGAGAATTTCAACACTTCTAAAATATATAATTTGTGCCGACACCACCAAGTACTACAGTCAGTATTTAGCACATCCAATATGCATTATTTTGTTTGTCCCCCCATCCCCACCCATGAACCTGAAAAGATGGACTATACAAAGTGAAAGAGTATTTAACTGTCACCACTTTGGCCAATGAGGAACAGTCATTTCCTGTTACAGGTGCCCTGCAGGGCACCACGAACCTGTACAGTTTTACCATCCCAAAGAAGATTCATGGTATTTTCCCTCAAATCTTCATCCAAGTACTGTACCACATGTTCATTTTTACCATCCTAAAGAAGATTTAGGAGGTGGTTTTGGGTGTAAATCTATATTGAAAAAGTACTGTAAAGGGTCAATTTACTGCTGCTGTTGGGCATCCTCTTGTAATGAGGTGCCCTTCAAATACACTGAAAAGTTTGTCCTAGTCCTTTACAGATTATGCAGCTTATCAGCCACCAGTGCACTATCCCATTCGAAACCACTTACAACTCAATTGTTGATAAACCATAGTAACTGGGTTACCAAGGTCTCGCAATGCAACCAGTGTTGTGTGGTTACCTGGTTTCACAAGTTAGAACTGTTGATTCTGGTTCCAGTGAAGGTGGAAACCAAACGGGATTTGGGTCTAATGTTTGGAACCAGTTCTGGACTTGAAACTAGAACCAAAACCCTTTAACAACCAGACCCAAATTCAAGTTCCCAGTTTTATTTACATGTGGAACCAAAATCGAAATTGGGACCAAGATGTTTGAAAAAAAAATGTTATAATTGAGGACTAACCAGAAGGTAACTGTCAGTTAAATCACCAACTCCAATTTCCAAAATTGAAACTTGATTTTTTTAAAGGAATCGAACCGGATTCCTCATGCCACTTATTTGTGGAATTGAAATCATTCTGATTTACTTTTAAAAACCAACCAGAGGTCCCACATACAAGTTTAGAACTGCCGAACACTGGTTGCAAGCTATCTTGTAAACCCTCCTACCTCTCCATCACACTACCTATTTAAGTGGGTTAGTATCATTAGACAAGATCTAGGTAGGAAATGAAAGTCTCTTTAGTGTATGGATTATGCAACTCAACACCAACCAGTGCACTATGCATTGGAAATCAGTTACAACTCAATTGTTGATGCATCACATTAACGTATCGTGCAAATTACCATCCTACCTCCCCCTCACACTACCTAGGGAACTACCTATTTGAATCATAGACAAGTAGATACGAAATGTAAGTAGTTACTATGACTGACTGTAAGTGCGTAACCCACTTTGGTGGCTGCAGGGCAAGTAGATGCATGTGGATGGCTAGAACACAAGCTGCTTACTACAGAGGAAACCACTGTGGTTAGCAATAGGACATGAATAGAACAGAAAAGTGTTTTTCTTGTCCACACATACCAATGACACCAACGATCCTGCATGATGAGCTGGTGGGTCCTGGTTCCCCATGGCCAATATGTAATTCCTAATCTATCTAAGAAGGAAGGTTGTTTGTTTGTTTTGTTTGTGACATGGAGATCTCCCAAACCATGGCGTCTCTTTTTGCACTCTTGAAGTATGGCATTTACAGAGCTTACTCAGGAAGCAGCACCGTGTATGTTAAAAAAGCTCTACTCAAGAAGGCCCTAGAGCATACCCGGTGACTATGACTCAGGGCCCCTTCCCTCCACCATAGCTACTGTGTCCATTAGGAGGGGGAGCCGCTCAGGCATTTAGAGATTTACCTTCAGACACCTCCAAATGCAGAGTTTGCACCTGTTTTCTTCTCATAATCTTCTACCATCCATGCATGTTCCCTCCCCACTTGCTTCAGAGTTGCAAGGACCAAGATAGTTCAGACTGGCTATGGCGAATTAAGATTCAGTAGCAGAATCTTACCATCTAGGTCCTCAAAGAAACCAAAGTAATTAGAGACGAAGAAGAAGTTGCGATCTGCATTGTACCAGCTATAGTTACTGTTTTGTATAGGAGTTAAGCTCTCCTGGCACTTTGAAATCCTCAAAATTGACTGTCACAGCACATTAAACATGGACAAAGCTTGTTCTAAATTTGACAAAACGATAGAAAGATCAATGTGATCAACAGAAAGCCATCATTTTGTCAGAAAATAATCAAAATCTTGTTGTAGAATATCTCTACAACAAAACGTGAACAGAAGAGCAAAATATCTACCTAGCAGCTGACCCTTGCCAAGCTTATGTAAAGCTAAATGCGAGGAGATGAACAATCACAAGTGTGTGATCTATGCAACTATAATGTACGTGCTTCTGCCGAAATTCTGAGAATGGTTGTGGCAACCACAGTAAACTGGCAGGCAAGGCAGCACCTCCAGAATAAAACTACCAGAACAAAACTACGTAGTCAGTAGTTGATTTCATATTTCAGTGTTAAAATGAGTGTTGGGCGGTTCTTTACGTTTATGAAGGACCTCCTGTTCCGGTTCTAAGAAGAAGATTTGAACAGTTCCCTTTCCACACATAAGTGGAACAAGGAATCTGATACAGTCCGGTTCTTCAAAAGAAATCTGGTTCCGGTTGTGAAAATGAGACCCGGTCTTGGATATCCTGGACTGGAAATGATGGTTAAGACCTGGTTGATGTCTGGTTAGCTCCCCAATGCTAGTGTTCTTTTTTTCCCAAAAATCTTGGATCTGGTTCCAGTTCTAAATATAAATGGAACTGGAACTCCAGTTTGGGGTCTGGTTTAAAATTTTGGGTTTTGGTTCTGTTCCAAAAATTAATTTCGATTCCAGTTTGGTTTTAACTAATCAGAATTGGCACCACAGTTCTAACCCTCCAAACCAGGTAACCGCCCAACATTGGTTAAAACTCCCTGATGCAAATGGCATAAAACGAGCAAAGAATGCCTCCTCAGGCAGTCCGTTAGTAATCCTGACTGCCTTAGTAGTCAGTATTCCTCATGTACTGATGTGACACAACTTGAGATTCATCAAAAAATTCCCTAGTGCTTAATTGGTGCTTAAACAAATGATGCTTGTAAACACTAGTTTTAAGTAATTATTTTCAGATGGTTTATAATTATTGGATTATTTTCATACTTATTCAAATGCTACTACATTGACATGTTAAAATAATAATAATAATAATAATAAATATAATTCACATTTTCAACATTAACTTTGTATTAGATCTGCAAACATTTCAAATATGAACTAATCACATCTAAAGTGACACATTATTCTTAATACGTTGCACTTGAAATGTCAATTCATACAATTGCCATTCCTTTCACATATACCAAGATCAACATCCCATGTCAAAACTATCATATGGTATACGATATAACTAAAACATTTCACAATTCCAAACTTTAAAGGCATGCACACCTATTTTGGATTTAAAAGTAATTTAATAGCATGTTGATATGCAAAACAAAACGAGTTTAATCCTAACCCTATATAAAACCCTAAAACTCACCACCACTAAGTTGGCATCTGGTAAAGAGGGGCTCGAACCTACTCCCAACATTTGTAAGCTCTCACTTTTTGGAAGGTTGTTTTTGTCATCTTCCACGGTTTCAAGAAAAGCACCCCACAGAACCTTGCTTCACAGAACTTTAAATTGGGGGAGGGGATTTTGGGCTATTCCATACCCCACAACACTAAACAATGTATAGGGCAAAACCTGTGAGCTGTGAGATTGCTGGAGACCAACTCCAGAGATGCTAATTCCTGAATATGGTCATTGTTCAGTTGTTGGTTTGGTACCATGAGCCAAAAAGGATGCGACATCCAGTTCTTTGCAGGTTGTTGTGGGTAAAGCATGTGAGAGAATTTTACTGGAGTTAGGAATAATTTCAACCTACATAAATCTTATCTATGATTCATAACATAATGTAAAATATATCATGTGCAGTAACCATTAAGATTAGTAAGGACATCCTGCCAAGATCTTTCTCCCAGATGTCTCTCACTGTCATACTTGGCACAGGATAATGGAAGGATGCATATGATAATTTATTGTCAAGTGTCAGCCGTCTAATTAGTAAATCTAAAGCCTCCTCAGGGTTTAGATACAGAGCATAAGCTTTACTGATTGTTTATAATTGCAAGGGTCTAATTTGTGTTTGTTTGTTAAGACAAGCAAAAGACATGAGTCTAAGATTGTGCAGTCAAGAGACAAAGTTGTCATAACCAGATGTTTGGCACCATGTGAAGTACATGACTTTCATTCACAGCCTAACTTGACAGATTTATAAAAAGCATGTAAAGAGTAGAACCACAGCCAGAAACTTTGGGTGTGATGAGTCTGGGATTCTAAGCCCCATGTGACTCAAAGTAGCAGTTATGGAATGAGCCAACATGCCGATGCAATATTCAGATCACTCTTGTAACATGGCTCGCCCTAAGTTGGTGGCCAATGCAAGGCGAACTCTCTCTAATGGCAGGCGTGTCAGATCCTGAGGATTGATTCCTTCTAGATCTCCACGGACTTTTGACAGTAAAAGCTCCTGTAGCCTGTTCAACAACAGATGAGTTTCACTCACATTGAGTAGTGGTTGCTCTGGCCACTCCAGCAACTCCACCTGTCTCCCACCCCATGTTAGGAATAAAACGGATCTGATAAGTAAAGCTTATCTGAAATTGTATTTTGATTGATGCATGTCAAAGACTGGCAATTTTTCCCTGACAAAGACATGATTACAGTCCTGAAGATATCAGCAGTTCAATTTGCAGCTGAAGCTAGCACATAACCTCTTCGTTCCACAAAGGGTGTTTGCAATCATAGAGTTCTCCCAGCAAGAGAAAGCAAATACTCAACACATGTGCCTAGAATTGTCAAGTGGCTGTGTCACATTTCTCATGCAGGTAGGCAGTGCACTTGCGTGTGACACTGATGATTTTGAGGTTTTCACTAATGATTTAATTTTTGTAATAGTCTCAGATGAAAAGATCATGATGATGATGGGCAGAGTGCAGGAAACATACCGAATCATGCAATATTGGTAACCAGAAGCGTTCAGGTGTGACCTGGGGCTTCAACAGCTGAATGTCCCACAACACACCAGATCTATTAACAAACTCCAGATCTACACATACTGTAACCTCCAGACAGAAAGCAAAACAGATGTGGGATTCTAGACCACAATATTCATTCAAATTGCACTAGAAATGCATCAGTGCACTCCACCTCAGTTGTCCCCCGCAGAGGTTTGAGGGTTCAGATCTCACATTGACAAGCAGAAAACATGGGAAAAATTTGTATTCTACCAGCTCTATACCTGGAGAAGAGAGTCAGCAGCCTGTCTCCCTGTGTCTGCAAGTTTTTGTGGGTCAGGATTTTTTGCACGTAGTTGCTGTATGGCCTGTAAACCAGCCTTGAACTCACTATACCTGAAAAAGTATGCCACATGAAGTAATTCGTCACGACATTTCTGTACGAGCATCAGCCAGTCCCAAGTACCAAGAAACAGTCATTGAAATGAGCAAACACAACTGTGACCTATCTGAGTCCAGAGACATACCGATGTAGGAAGGAGAGACCTTGCATGGCATTCAGTTCAGGACCAAGGAGTTCTACTAGACCTTCAAGATTCTGCAAAGAACAACCACTTATTTTTTAAGAGTACTGCCCACATACCAATCACAACTCTAAGCAGTAACCCATAACAGGCCTGATAGGTATCTATGACAAAAAGTTGGCCACATAGAGGTCTTGCATGTGCCCACCATAGAATAATACCAACATGTAATCTGGATTTTCCATCTTCCAAATAGTCACCAAGTTTTTTCACATTTGCACCAGATTCAAACCCCACAGATGCATCAGAAAGACAGACGTCTCAATTTCCTCAAATGTTCAAACATCCCACTCAATAAAAATGTTCTTCATTAGACATGGGCCAGTTTCCCACTACTCCCCTCTGCTCACAGATATACTAGACCTTCATACATGATGGTGACATGCAAGACCAACACCAGTAGTGTAATTTTTACCTTAATGTATTCTGTCTGGGTGCCAGTGATACCAAGAGACACTGAAGCCAAGAGTTCATCTGCTATTGCAGAGAGCCGGCTGTCATCATGAGCCTGCTGCAACCATGCTATCCCTGCACCCTTGTGTCCATGCTTCCAATGGTGTACTCCTACAACCTGCAACCTATATCCAATCAATGGCATTGAAGGGGAAACTGGACTCTCACAAGACAGACCAAGGCTGGCCCCTGACAGATAGCAAGAAATTGCAAAAGCTTATTTTTATGGGTAACATGCAGTAATGGATGAGGGACCAAAAACAATATTCATACCCTATGTATAGTTGTTGCCACAGCTTTTAAGTCATAAAGTCGGGTAACCTCCAAAACCTTCTCACACCCCCAAACAAGATTGGATGAGCACCAATATGAGATCAAAATACTCCTTTTCCACAAGGTAAAGATGTTGATGTACTAAAAAGCAAGCTACTCTATAGGCAGCTTGGACAAAAACTAATGCAAAAAAAATGCTTTTGAATTTGCTGAAGATTATATATACATGTTGTGTCATATATGCACAAACAACAGATATGTAAATACATACCATACACAACATCGTTTTTCAACAAGTCATACATGAGATTTTCGTTTTTTTACTGCAGATTGTTTGAAATACATATTCTGAGAAAGATTTCCTGAAATTTTGATATTGTGATGTGCTAAAATAAAATAAAAACATTGGAATGCCAAACTTGAAAGAGGCTGACAGTATATCCAATGTCATTTTAACTCTTCAGTGTGCACAGTCACTAACAGAGGATCTACACTAGGACTAATCTGGATGACACCATCTGATGATGTCTCTTCACAGATATGTGCAAAACCAGGGTTTCCCCAATATAGCTGAGCAAGCATACCTTAAGGGCCAAGCGGTCACTGTTGGACACAGGCTGCTTGATAAGCAAAGTCTCTAACATGCCTAGGCCTTGTCTTGGGCAGGCTGACAGGTAAACTGGTGCTAGCTGCCACAAATCCACAATCCCACAGCCCCAAACCCATCAGACTACAACTTATGGAATACATCCACATGTTCAAATGTCACAGACACAAAGAAAACATCTCACTCTGTGTTCTTCATAAGCAAATACATGCAGTCAAGTTAATGAAGCTTGGCCAGCACACAAGTGAGTATAGAGACCATGGTGGGAAAGTCCAGTAACACCAATTGGCATGACAAGAACGTGTGGTTATAACCATATGAGTGTCTCTCACAAAGTGTCAGGCCATCACCTTCAGCATGAATAGCAGTGACAAGCTGCCATTACTCCCCACTGATTTCATCAACTCCAGAGAATGGGTTAACATCAGTGTATCAAGGTGGGAAAGTAGTCAACTTTGGCCAAAAATATTTTCAGCCCAATGGACCAAAAAACTTTACTCTTGTACTGAGTACAGCCCACAAGAAAAACATACATCCCACAATATAGCGACAAATCATGACATTCATCAGTTCAAGCATGGGAGACAGATGCCAATTGATGGTGTTGAAAGTCAAACAAGTCCAGCATACAAAAACAGAAGGACAGAAAACTTCCTTTACACTAGACCCCTAACACTTTAAAACTTCTTGTCAAGAAAATGCAGTTTTCAAACATACACAGGTGTTTACAGCATATAATGTGATCCACAAACAAGAAAAAACCATATAAAGCTGTCAGTAAATCAATTAGTCAAGGAAAGCAGGCATTGCAGTTTAGGCCCAGACCTGCCAAGTAAGTTGATGAGAAGAAAGGACTTGGGAATAAAACAAACGGTGGAGTTCTTCCAAACTGATGCCGCCCAGAGTGTGTTGTTCCTCTCGTAGAAGTGTCTGAGCATACTTGCTCTTAGCTGTTAATAGCTCAATCATGTGTGCCATGAACCTGCATCAAAGCTCCAGGTCATCAACAGCCAAGCATCACTACATTATCTTTAGATATACCTGACAAGCAGTTCTATGCATCCTCCAACATGCCTCTATGGGCCCATGAGCCACTGCATGATTCAAGCAATCCATTTCACCAACAACAAAAATGTTGAGACTTAAACATAGTGGTGAGAAGATATTGCAAACACTTACCATGGGTCAAAAAGGCGGGAGCACTCTGCAATAACAACCTGCACAAACATTCAATCTCATAAGAGTTTCAAACATCCAAAACTTCACTGAAACATGCAGTTTATGTGAGCTCTCCATTATAGCAGGAACTCAAACCAGATCAATTACACCCTACAGCAAGAAAGACTTTGTGCAAACCTCAGTGTCATCACCAAGAATTGCCAGCATCAATTCCTGAAGTCGGTCTTCACTGGATGCAGATTCATCAATATTGGAGCTCATCCTTGACTCCATACATTTTATGGCATAGCTTGCCAGACCTTCTGATACCTGCTCTCAATAACCATGAATGTCACCTTCAGGACAAAATACTACCCTAAATTTTGTTGTTGAAAGATAACAACAAAAAGTTCACAACTGGATACCTAGTTGTGTAGTTCAGCAAGGAAGAATATATGCCCTAGGGCAAATGCTGTAGCTAACAATTGCAATAAGTACTCATCCTTCATTTCACCAATGTTAAGCATCACTACTTGTGTGATATATTAAAACCGCTAACAATCATATGAAGGACGACCTATAATCTATATGAGATTCCAGAGAAAACTCCACAACACTTTGCAAGTAACAATGAGTGCAGTCATAACCATATGACTGTCACTCATGAACTGTCAAACCATCACCTTCATTATGAAGACATGACAATCTGCCGCTGAATTCATTAGGTTGCAACAGTGGGTGTAGATTAGGATATAATAAGGATAAGGTGCTTCCTGAGTTTCTTTCACAAGGAAGAAACTGGAAAGACTGCTCGTAAAATAATGATAAGCATTTACAGTCAACTGGCTTTCATGTAAGCTGAAACAAGGTGACATGTGCTCCAGGTGGAAAAATGGGAGTGATACCTTGGAAAAGGGCTGAACATGAAGAAGATGGGCCACTAGAAGCTCAATCCAGTGAGAAGTGGCAGCTAACAGGTCATCTATGCTGCCAAGGAGAATCTTCACAAGCTTCTTTAATCCTCGTAGAGTCTCGGGATGGTTACATTCACCCCAGTACGTGCTTGCGTCTAACTTAGCAACCTGGCTTCGCCATCTCTCCCATGCCTACATTGCCCCCTTTCTATGTCATTCTCTTGAAACCAATTTTAAGATTTACAACTCAACTGCCCTCAACTGCAGGAAGAAGAACATGCTCTTAAAAGAATGCAGATCAAAAAGACTTTAGGCCTTATGTCCCATGGTCTTCTGCCCACAACCACCTTGCACTTGCCTTGGTAAATTCAGGCTTGAAGTTGAAGGCCTGGCCAGGACTGCCAGGAGGTAAACTTGGACGCAACCGAGGCATCTTTGATATGAGCACTGCAATTGTTTCAACAAGCCCATTCTCTACCTGCATAACAGTAGCACGCTTGTGAATACTTTCTCACATACCAGATCAATCTGTGGGTAAACTGTGATTGGTGTCTTCACCAGGAGGCTATAGCCATGTTTAAATGGAAAATCATGCATGTACTTTTGGAAAGGTGCTTACTGCACGGTTGTCAATTTGGTCATGTTGGTAAGAGCCATGCATGCGCAATAAATTGACCTGCCTCCAACATAAGGCATATTCAGATGGAAACCAACCAAAATTGAACTACAAATTGAAGTAGTGCATCTGCCAACAAAAACACAGGCACTGTATAGAAAGCAGCAACAGCTATCAAGTCAAGGCATACTCATAAGGGACAACAAGAGCCAGGGTATGAATATGCAAAGGACAGACCACAATATCAAGCCAGCCAACTGCAAGGGCAGAAGCGATTCCATCCCAATACTCCTCATCATCTTCAGGGAACTGACAAGTCCACAAAACATTAGCACCAGAAAGTTGCAAAGCCCTAGAATGAAGCAAAAAAACTTCACTCAATAGAAGCACCGAGGGATTAGGGATCAAACTCACCCGCAAGTTGAGCAGCTTTTGCTGAAGATTTGCAAGCTTTGAGAAGAGAGTTGCACTTGAGAGCACCCCATCATAACTCTGCAAGTACATAATGCAGTCAGTCATACTCACCATTGAGCACATCGAACATGGAATTCGAAACAAGATGTATCCTTCAGCATATAGAGTGATGACAGAGGTGTTCTTCCAGGTTTGTAACTTACAGCCAACCAGTCAACCAAACGCTCTGGAAGCCATGATGCAGCATTTTTATCAACATAGAAAACCTCCAGGAAGTCCCAAATTGCTTTCACAGTTGTCAGCTGGTAACTATCCTGCATCATCTTCTGTTTCTTCAGGATAAATACACAGCAAGGTACATCATCAAACAATCCAGGATATACAAACTCTGGATTGAGATGACAAAGCTCAACAGAGCTCTGCTGCAATTTCTTAGAATAAGGAAAACCAGACCCCAATTTGAGGCTACAAAACCATCAGGAGTACAGGAAAGCAGAAACAAATTACTAGCATATCAACCTTGCCTTTGAAGGATCACTAGAAACATCTGAAGCTGAGCCTGGTGGTGCTCCACTAGGTCCAAGGGCTGCACTAATGCTGTGGCTGTACTCTAGCACATGTTGCCACCTGCCCCCCACAAAAGCAAAAATAGAGAACCAATGTTGTAAAACACGGGAGTGCCACATTCTCGTAAAGTTCCTTTGGATCCTAAGTTTTGCAGCAGACGAAGCAAAGGAAAGAAAACAGAGAGCACATACCAGTCAGTACCGTAGGCTCTACTCGGGGCTTCAATTTGCATCAACTGCTGGCTCTGGAGATATGCAAAAGCTTGAACAGACGCATATGCAATGCGACGCTTCTCCGCCAATGTCTGGTTCTCATCCTTCTTTCCGAGCTCGATTTCAACCACTTTCCCGCCACCATTTCCCTTTGCCACAGCCGGTTGTAGACCGTTGGGATTCGACTCATTCTCAGGCTTGTGCTGCTGTTGCAAATAAGAGAGACGGAGACAGTTCCCATGACCCCATGATACCAAGATGCGCGGGGCGCCCTGCACACGGTGGTACACCGTGTGCAACACAGCCGCAGTGCTGGAATCAGAAGAGTCCGAACCCTGCTGTTGAAGGGGAACAAGAGCGCCACCGTTGGGAGCAACGGCAGCGAAAGAGGGCATCCCCATGCAGATCAGGAGCTTGTTGCTCAGCACACAGTTCGAGCTGCCAACCACGAAGAGAAGTTGGTTAAACAAGTAACAAGAGCAACAACAAAATGAGCCATGAGAATGAGCTACAAACAAAATGCTTACACTGTTCAGGAAACGAGAAGCAAGTATCACTCGTCGAATTTCCTTAGGTCGCGATTGCGCGCTATGTCTTCAACAAGCAAATGATCCCACGGCCGTACAGAATACAGGCTCCAGAAGAGGACGTTCAAATCGGAAAACCGCGAACCCTAAGTTGGAGTTCAAACGCTCTTCATGCATGTACTGATGAGCGTGACTTCGAACCCGCTACGAAAAACAGACAATCTGATACCCTCGAGTATTTTTACGATCGTCTTGAGTGTAAATAATTTTGCACCGATGCACGTGATCTCGAAAGAGGCAGGAGCTGTAAGGAGGCACGGAGAGACACCATCATTCATTCTCCATCAGTACTCACTTGATTTATTCCTTTTTGTCTTCCTTCAAGCTCCATCGTGCTTCTGGACAAGCTTTGAGTCCTTCATTCCTATCGCCTTCCTCCATCGTCCATGGGGGAAATCACAAGCTTTTGCTTGCTATTTGAGTCCTGCATTCCCATCATCTTCCTCCATCGTCCTTGGGGGAAAATCACAAGCTTTTGCTTGCCATTTGAGTTTGTTGGGCTACTGCAAAGTGTTAAAAGTTGGGAAGAAGAACATCACAAACCAGGCAGGATTTATGCTCAAGAATGATCACATGAAGAACTAGGTGAAGAAGAGGCTTAAAGATTGAACTTCACACAAGGAGAGAGCGAGGAGAGCGAGGTTGAATGTTTCTTATGCTTGAATTCTTGATAGCCATGAGGAACACTGGATCAAGCTTGAGACATTGCAAGCAACAACAACCATTGTCTCAATACCAAATGGTTCCCTCCTCACACACCATGATTTGCATCCACATCAAAAATTGTCCTACTAATATTTACTCTGTCATCAAGTTACGAGATCTAATAAGACATTCTGCTTGTGAGTTGAGTTTGCAGATAGAAAATGTCTCAGAGGGCGCCTTGCTATGCTGCAAAGACTTGTGGCAAGAGTGTACAATACGGTGCTGAAGATGCAGGTTGCAGGGCGCACTATACATGCTCATTTGACATTAGTGGAGAGTGGTGTTTCCAAGTTACAAGCTTGCCTGATGTTGAAAACCATAACCAGTGAGGTCTGGATCTCAGGAATTTCAAGCTTATTCTTTAAGCGCCTTCAATGATGGTGAAACACTGATGGGATGCCTTCGGATATCCTTGCCTTGCAGGACAGTAGTGCTCTTATAGTGCAGCAAATGGCAAATTAATCAGCAACTGCACACCATCAAAGTCAGATGTGACAATACAAAGACAACAGCAATGTGCCTACATTGACAAACTTTGCAATTTCTGTAAATATAGTTGCTCGCTATTGAAGTCAATTTCTCAGTTGGGAAGACAACCTCTGGTTCCTGGTGGGCCTTGTCCACCTTCACCTATGAGCTTGGGCTAACTCAGGATGATGTTGCTGGGGTCAATACTGCTTTACCCAGGACTCCTGACACAGTACTAAATTTCTTTTGATATCAATTGTCAAGTTGGTTTTACTGTGAACTACCAACTGGACTTAACTCCTTGTCTGTAACTTCCAAATGTTTGTCCCCAAGCTTTAGCTATCTTACTCCATATAAATACGTGTGTCCTGACAAGTTTTTGACATAAACCCACATAGAGTGGTGAACTTTGAGGCTATTGAAAACAAGCAAGACAAAGATCTTGACTTGAAAGCACCCTATTGTGTCATGTTTTAGAGATGTGCATGAGTTACTGATAATGACACATAACTCTTAAGTTGTGTGTTTTGAATTGAATTGAATCCAGCCACTAAACCCAAACCCATGGACCAAGACTTGGCATTATCACACAATATTCCTCATACCTCATGCAGAATATTAGCAATTTGTCTCATGGCTCCATGGGGACCAAATACTCAGCAATAGGGCTGATAAGCAACTCATACAGATACTCCAAATCTGTATTCATGTTGCCATCATTGTAGAGAGTCTCCATGCATCATCATTTCACAAATGTGCACTTGAGCTTCTAAACATTTCCAATCTCTTCTCAATCAAGGCATTATTTATCATGGTCCTCACCATCCTGGCAATACAATAATGTAAATTAGAATCTTGCATGTGAAATGTGGGAGGAAAGTTCTATTAACTGATCCATCAGTTCATAATTTTTTGTTTGCTGACATCCACCTTGACTCTAAAACCAGAAAGCTCAACTTTGCAAACAACTGAGCAAATTTGGAAGAAAATTCATGACATACCTTATAGAATGATATAATTTGCCACACACATCCTTTATACACATATCAAGCACAGGAAAATAACAATGGAAGTATAGAACAAACCTAAGTCATAACATAAAATAAATGACTCAACACCAGCATGAACATTACAATTTTTATGCTGTGGCAAAGTACTGTTTTCCCCAATATTAGTCCATAGCCCACATGCAGCTTGACTTGAATTGAGAGCGTCCCATTTTATCACATTGTACTCAATGTCAAATTCAATGAGCTTCTTTGCAGCAACCAAACATAGCTTACTGGGACCAAGCTGGAAAGGCAAGGCCAGAGTCCACAGCCATTCTGCCCAAATCATGACCTGCCTCATCCAAACTTTGAGACATGGTATGATAGTCTTCCCTGCTCATAGGACCACCTCTCAGGATACATGATGCAAGCATTTGTTTGAGCAAAATTCCAGACACATTCTTTCTTGACCCTGCAACATGGCAGGGAAAACCATACGACTAACTTGTGGAAATATGCTTTTGAAGTGTGCATAGCCAAGAAACCTAGTTAAATGCAACTTATGCTCTCTTTTCATACATGCCCTCATACTTTCAAGTGTTGAATACATATCAAGATGCTGGACCCAAAGAATTATGGTTTCCAACAACAACCATGAAGACTTCAATGGGCAACAGTATTTATCAAAATATAACACTAGCTCAAGGTGTAGCTTTTTCCATACTCACCTTTGATGAGGTAGCTCATACCTCAGGGCACCCAACTCTTGAACACTAAGAGGTGAATTGTCATCATCATGAGTTTCTTGCATTGTATCCCCCTCCATTGACTCTTGCTTCACAGCTTCCTGATCCTTTTTTGCCATGACATGGTGTCCATCAGCTTTCTACTTGTCGAACCTATCTCCATGTGACACGAACTGGGTATCAATTGAGGGAAATACTCAGAATTTTTATGATTTAGACCCGTCATCTGCTTTCCAAGGCTTTTGAATCCATATGTTATATCGTCCACATTTGAGAATTGCCACGGCCTGAATCTAGTGGTGTGCTAGTGCCTCAAAACATGATGTGAGGCAGGGTTTTCTTTTTTGATTTTGTGAGGTGGTTGGACTGGTAGTTGTGATCCTCCACAAGAGGAGTTAGTCAAATTTGGTACAGACAGTACTATTGTATTACCTGCCATCAAGAACTAGGGCTGATATAAGGTTTTCTGTTGTGCTACCATCCATCAATCGGTTGGCCCATATAAAAACAGACTCTATATGATGAAGACCACACTCATGGTGCAAGGCTCAAGAGAGTTGGATCATTGATTTCTTACTTGAACCCATCTCTTAGAATGTGAAAAGGAATGAGGAGGAGGATACCAAAGGTGGAGTTACCTTCCTAAGCCCAAGACCTGGCCTGTTGGCTTTTATATAGGGCCTTAAGCCCATTTCATTGTAGCCTCCATGAATTAGTCCAAATCAAATTGGACCATTTGTATTCGCTGAATGGCACTTCTATTGTTCGTGAAAATCCCATTTGGAGCTTTTTTGTATGATTATTCATTCATCAAAATGAATGATCTTCTATGAATATATAATAAATCTACTCATTGAACCATATTTGGAAACTAGATGGATCAAGAAATACCCTTATCTTTTATGGAAAGATATTTTACATAATATTACAACTAGTGCATTCACAATACAATATAGCACAAAAATAATAACCATTGCTTATTTTACATGTTTCAACACTAATACAAATTAGTGTTGTATTTATATTAAGTTATTTTAATCTATCATAATAAAATTTGGGTTGATTTGAATGAATTTAAATATTTTACATTATTTAGAAGTGTTTTTAAATTATTATAAATTACATTCAATGCTTTTAGTCACAATTTATACATCATAAGCTATAACCAATGGAGAAAAAGAGTGGACAACCAATCTTACTTTGTCACATCAACTCATTTCTTGTGCTTATTGAACATCATTGCACATTCCAAACCATTTTGGTGTGTGAGGCACGTTCAATTTTTCATTGTCATTGCTCCATACTTCACAACCTTGGCATCCCAAACTCTATCATCTCCCTACTAAGATTATGGTGCACAAATTGAAAATGGTCCAGCCTTCATACAATAACCAATCATACCAACATATCTATGTAGCCCATTCTTCCACAACTCCTTGTCATGTACCACATGGCCATTGGGTGCCTTCTTCAAGTTGTTCCACCTCCAACTACTCGTTGACAACCTTGTTCAACATTTTGAGACTCATGAACAATATATTCATTTCACAACCACTTACATATTAAAACATAAAAGAATGCTACCCCTTTCCAATGGTTACCCAAGGCGCACATTTTATTTTTATAAAAAATTTCATCTTTCACAATAAGATTGGATTTATGTTAGAACCTCGTGACAATGGTTACAAAAGGTTCCAAGAATTTTTGTCAAGTTTTCATGTGAAATGCCCCCACTTCACATGCAACATGTCTCAAAGAGCCCATCATGTAGCATACTCAATATGAGAATATGTTTCATGTTCTCTCACCATTTCAAATCAAAAGAACAAGAATGACATGCAATGGATACACATTGGGAAAAACAAAGAAAATCCAAAAAACCAATAGCCCCCCCCCCCCCCAAACCAACCCCCCCCACAAAAAAACACAAAACCCCCCCCACCCCCCCGCTAACACAAAAAACAAAACA
>Ga0116231_10004610_pt1 | contig 27774 bp, 21 predicted proteins | sample S1TSphgellanicum_2_FD_89695 | JGI IMG/M metagenome (GOLD analysis project Ga0116231, IMG submission 89695) | Host-associated microbial communities from peat moss isolated from Minnesota, USA - S1T2_Fd - Sphagnum magellanicum MG | ecosystem: Host-associated > Plants > Peat moss > Unclassified... | reverse complement strand
TGTGGTGGGGGGGGGGGGGGGGGGGGGGGGGGGGGGGGGGGGGGTGGGGGGGGGGGGGGGGGAGAAGGATTTTTTTCATTTTTCATTTGTTCCCAACATGTTCCCACCAAATTCTCAATGTGTTCTCAAGCGTGTTCCCAATAGCAGGTCGCTTTAATACCATATGTTTGCTCAAAGTCCTCCCCTTCTCACCTATATACCTGGGCCAAAGGGGGAGGCACCCCATCTTTTCATAGAATCTTCTATTTTGAGTAGACTCCATAGTTTCAATTTTTTTTTTGCAATGGGCCAATCGAATTGACTCATTGCCGAAAAAAAAAGTTGGACTTGTGAGGCACCCTCAACTAATTAATATGAAATAGAAGAAGTCCCCCCATATCCCAAAGGGAGTTTGGTTTTATGAAATGCCCACTCTGTTATTACGTTTTATAACATACCTGGGAAATTAATTTGGAGCCGTGCTTCACGAATGCGAGGACCCCTAACATGGCTGTTTGGGAAACTCCCTGCAATAGACTGCCTCATCTCTCACAGGACTCTCATTCATAGAACGGCCACAATGGCAGTCCATAGTCCAATACCTTACAAGTAAAGAACTCAGAGAAATTTCTCATTGTATTTGGAGGGCATCTTATGTCTAGGAATATCCCTCCTAGAAAGGAAGGGTCTTACACTTACTCCAGCATTTAAGAGTTGAACTATACTCACAAGCATCTCTCAAAATATTGGTACTACTTAAAGGGGAGCAAACAAATTTTTAAAAAACCAAAAGACATGATTTTCCCAGGAACCAAAGAAAAGCGAGAGCTCCTCGCACACCAGAGGGAAGAAGCTATGTCACCCACAGCCTCTCTAATGTCACCTGCATGCAAATCGTGAGATCTAATAGTAACAGGAGGTCTAAAACAAGCATAACAAGCATCCTCGTCAACACAATCATCCTCTCTTTTTTAAAGTATTTGCAAAATCTCAAAATTTTCACCAAAACAAGTCCTGACAGTTCAAGGCCAAAAGTAAAAGACCTTGATGTTCTCACATTCTACACACATAATTAGCTCTCTTCAGTAGTGCTCCAATCAACTACCCTTGAAAGCATTGAAAGGATGGAATCTTCAAAAATTAACTTGATTGTTATTCTCTACACTTGGCACCCTTTTATGATTGCTACCAATGCAAATCACCATGATTCCCATTCTAAATTCAAAACACCCCAATTCCCACAAACTACTTTGGGGGCACACTACCCCTTTCCAACAGTTTACCCTCAAAAGAAAGTGAACAAGGAGTTGATGCAAGTACCTCTCCCCCTTTGGTTTGGGTTTAGGGTTGTTCTACTAGGCTAGCAAGCATAGCACCCTTCAGTTTTTCACCAAAGGGCAAATTGCAATGTTGTGGGCTCGCCATACTCAGCTCATCCAATAAATAATTAAGGCTATCATAAGTAAAGGCATGTGCAATTTTGACTTCCTTTCACCATTTGTGGAGAAGCCTTATGAGAAAAGCACATGTTTTGAATGTATCCCAAATGCTTCTTTGTGGACAAGAAAATGTGGGCTCCATAGCAACTTGAGTACTGCAAGTCCTGAGCTAAAGCTTTCTTTCTACTTACTTTATAAGTACTACATGACAACACAATAAAGGAACACGTTCCTTTATTTGTGACTCGTGACAAAACACATGTTCCAAGTGACACAAAACTTTCATCCAACACCATTTGATTCTCTCGAGGGGGTGGGGTAGGGTGGGTGGTAGACCAAGCTCAAACTTTTTGGGTCAAAAGTGAAATCTCTCTACACATTGCACATTACATGTGTTGGCCCATTTAACATTTGATGACTTTTTGGGTCATCATAAAGCATTGGCAAAAAACATTGCTAGTGTATCTAGAGGGCATGTTATCAAAGTAGAATTTCTCCCTCACAAGAGGTGACAAATTTCAAAAAATGAATTGTTTGCTCCATTGGGCATTTTGTTCTTTCCACAATACTTGGGCTCTTTTTTCATCATCTACCTCATATGAAGGGTAAAAGTGAGAAAAGAACTTTGGGTATTTCATGAATGTCCCCTTTGGGTGTGCTACCTTAAACATAAAGAGCATGAGAAGAAATTTCCTAAATGTATTTGAAGGGCACCTTATATCCCTAATATCTTTTCTAGAATAGAGTAGGGTTCTTACCCCTACTCATAGGTGTAAGATCCCCCCACTCTTAAATTATATGTGTCAACACCCTCCCCCCTCCTACTCCTTGTGGTCTAAGTCCAACAAATGTTATCTTGAGGTTCATGATAACGTCCCCCATGTGCTCTATGATGGGTGATGGCAATTCCTTAAATGCAGGCCTGGATGTCACCACCATGGGACTTTACCCTAAAGACGAGTTGCTTGTGTGGACAAAGCTATTTTAAGGTGCATTCACACTTGTTGTTAAGGACTCTAGTATTATGTCCCCTAACACCAAGCTAGTCATTTACAACCTAAACCTATTTACCAGAAAGATTTTTTGTTAAGTTAACATTCACTTAATATTAAATAATCACCCATTTAACATTGGGTGCCACCTAAGATGCCACCTAGATTTTCATGTAACACTGACTTAACATTAGGTGTGAATGCACCTTTAGTGGTGGAAATAGCACCGTGTCCTTCTTTTTCATCATGTGCTTCTTCTTTAGGGGGACCGAACTCTATTTCATCTATTTTCTTGCCTGCATATATACATTGTTATTTCAATTAATTGGTTGGGGAATGCACCCAAAGTTTTTTTTTTCCTCAAAAGGAAACAATTTGATTGGTTCATCACAATTTTTTTGAAACATTGGGCACTCCCCCCCATAATAGAACCATAGAGAGGTGCTTCTCTTTGGCCCACCTTTATTATTTATATACATGAAAGTTCTTTCGGCAAAGGCAAAACATATGGGACAAAAATGTGGTGCAAGTGGGAACATCTTGGGAATGTCATTGGGAACTTGGGGAACAATTTGAAAACACAATGAGAAGGTTTTATGTGAGAACCAACTTGATTCTTGTTTTTTTTTTTTAAATTAAGTTTTGGTGAGAATTGATTTAGGTGTCAATATATTTTTTAGATATATATAAGCTAATTCTCAAGGTTGTTGATTCTCACAAGTTTGATAATAATCTATTTTCTTGGCCAATTCTCACAATCCTGATCAAACTTGAAAAAAATAAATTATTTTTATCCACTAAAAATTAGGATTTTTTTAAATCTATAATTTTATGTATCCAAATTTTTATCTCTTTCAAAAGCCCCTTCAAATTGTTTTAATTCTTCTTCCAAAACTAAATCTATCCTAATGAAGGTCACCAAATTCTAAACCCACCAAGCTAGAAGAGGATTCCCAACCAATTAGAAGGTCATTAGGTCAATTTTTATTTATAAAAATTGATTTCTCTAAATATTTTTTATTGTAATCGACATCATCTTAAATTTGTAAGTATATTAACTAAAGAAAAAATTTAATTAGTCTCAATTTGAAAATCAACAATGCCTAAAATTTGGCGAGCAATAAATATAATTTTGGGAAACACAGCCTCCTATTTTCCCCATCACCAAAAAGGGCATTTGATCTCCTTAACATCCCCTTCCTTTGACAAGTTCTTTTGTTGGTTCATGTGTCCTTGCTACCATTTCATAAATATCTAGACTATAGTCATCATCTTTTTTGTTTGTCAGTAAGGTTACTTTCATATTCAATTGGTAGATGCAAATGATGATAGCCTTTTAAGAAAAAATGCATATTCCATGTTTAGGATTGATGAATGAAGACACTCGCAAAGATTCTTAAACCTCGGATTTAACATCAAGGCTAATATATTATGTGTTTTTTTTTTCATATTTTTTCATAAAGAAAAAAAAATTCAAAACATCGCACACCTCTTTCCTAATGTTATAAGTCAAACTCATCAATTCAATAACCACAATTATAATCTTTTTTTATTAGGGCATTAAAAAAGATGAAAATTCAAGTTTTCTTCTTAGATTCAAATTCATGGATATGGCAAAATGAAATGCATCATGTATTAACCAATGACCTTTATATTGGTTTAAGACACAAGTAGAAACAACATGGGATAGGCTATTTACAACAATTTGGCAAATGTGCCAAGTTAAAGGAGGTGGCATTCATGTTGTCAATTACATTATTCAACTATAAAGATTCCTAAAAAAGGATAATTTTTCTTACAATTATGCAAAACCAAAAATAATTATTAGTTATTTCACTAGCAAGAATTTCAAGAAACATGAAAGTTCAAAAGAAATAATTCCAATTGCAACAAAAAAAAAAAAAAAATTCCACTATTCAATTTTCTTTGAAGAAGGTTTGAATCAAAACAATCCTTGATCTATTTTTGTTTGCATTTTCTTGAATTTTTAAACCAAATTATACATTTATCTAGATTAAATTGAATAGTTTTGATAGAATTTTTTTTCAAACCTTTATAATTTTTTTCATTAGTTGTAACATACTAACATGCATAGAATATGCGCAACTAAAACATGTATCATGAAAAAATTTCTTTAAACCAAATTTTCACAACTTACAATTGACTTGAAAATATAATCATAATATTGAGGTTAAAGCCTTCATCTTTCACATAAGCAGTTATCTTTTTCCTCAACTCATATTTGTTGAATAATTCAATCAAAATTTTCACCAAGGACTGCCCAAAATTATTTATAGCTCCAAAAAGTCCGATTGCAATATGTTTTGATTGAGAATCGACCCCTAAAAAATTAAGCACAAATGCAAAGATGTCATGAACATCTTTTAATATTCAAAAATCAAAAGTAAGAATTGTAAAATGACATTTTACTAAAGATAGTATGACATGCAATTTTTCAGTATTTTCCACCATACCATGTAGAATTTATTATGAAATTTTTTTTTTGGAAGGTAACACAAATCTAGCGCATAAGTGAAAACCCAAGACTTTCAACTAATTACACAAGCAAATGATTTTTAACAATCAACAAACCCCAAGTCTTCCACAAGTTGTTTCTACTCCACATCCTTTTTCCTGAAAGGATATTTTGTGACAAAAAAATTAGAAATGACATTGGTAATTAAATTAGGTCTTTTTTTGGCAAGTCGTTTTTCCAAATTTCTTTTTAGAACATTGTTTGCTTCTTCCTCAAACATTTTTGCAATGTAAGAATGATATGAAAACACATATTTTTTCAATGTTGTTATGCCATTTGTTATGTTGTATAAAATTAAACCTTTTGTCACATGTGTTTTTGCATTAATTTTTAAAATTTGGATTATCGACACAATCCCAAGCTCCTTGATACATTCAAATGTGAGTCTAAAATGAAAATAGTGGAAGGATAAAAAGTTGGGGCACACTCCTTAGCTCGTAGCACTTTTGGGGTAGAGGGGTGTGTTGGAGCTTCGGGATGGGGACTAAGAAGAGTGACAAACAATTCAATTACTCACACTGACTTGCACAAACCAAATAACAAGTTGGTTAGTGCATAGTTGAAGCACTTTTGGTGCACGGACAAACCACATGCAAACACAAACTCACAAAACTCACCACGGCCCGAACTTGGGGGAAGCCACCACCTTCCCCCTTATAATATTCTTTGTGCCTGGCCACAGGGCCAACACCCAAATGTCATTTTGTCCTGGGACTCCCAAGTTGGAATCTTGAAATTCCCGAAATTGGAACTCTTATGACTTTGGAAGCCCATAACTTTGTGTGAAGACCTCCGATTAAGGTGAGATCTCAAGAAAAGTTGTAGCCCTCATTGAGATCTTTCCAACGATATGTGGCACAACACCCGCACACAAGGAAATTAGGGCGATTCCTGACTTTTAATGTTCGGGAGTCAAATTGACAATTTGACTCGCGACCCTTCTTTTGGTCATAACTTATGTTTTAAGTGCTCAAATGGGTCATGTGAGCCCACTTTAGACATCTACGTTCCAAAATCTTTCCAATAATGTAAGGAACTCTTCAATCCAACAAGTTTTCACCCTTGCAATCGCCTTTTAAAAATTCGGGAGTCCATCGAGACTCCAACTCCCAAAGTGGGAGCTCACTTGGGAGTGTGAGGATTCATTCCCTCACACTTTCTTATATTCCCGAAAGCATGAAATGTGAATCCCGGGCTTCACTCTTGGCCTACACCTTTACCAACCTTTGCCTTTGCTTTCATATGTATATACGTATGGAAAAATAAGTGGAAAAGTCACAATATAAATGCATTGTGTTGGGGTTTTTATTGTGTGTGTGTGTATATATATATATACTTCTACACATTCTAAATGTAAACTTTCAAAATCTTCATATTTATTTACCTTTATTTATTTTTTCCATTATAACATTATTGATAATATTTCACATTCATTATTATTTGCATGTAACATTTATACCTGATAAATGGGTGAAAAAATAAAACAACCTTATACTTTACCAAACCACCAACAAAATAAAAGGTGCCAACATTTACAATCAACAAAATCATCCATTTTTTCTCCTCTTGCAAAATGCAAAAATGCAAAGAATAAGAATATGGTTTTGAAATTGAAACAAAGTCCATGCAACCAAAAAACAAATTTCCATGTTAAGTTTTTTTTTTAAACCAAAATTCAAAAGAAATAAATAAATCAAAGAAAAAAAATGCAATGTTTTAAATTTTAAAAAATAAATCTACATTAAAATATTTCCCCAAGAAAAAAACAAAAAAACTTACCAAATGTTTTTGCAAAACTTGGTGATTAAGTTCCACAATCCACAACTACCTTCAAAGAAGATCCAAGCAAAGAAAAGAAATAAAGGAAATAATGATTTTTAAAAAAAAGAACAACATCTACATTAAAAACTCCAAAAATGAAAAAGGCAACAAAAAAAAGAAAAAAAAAAGAAAAAAAAGAAACTTATTTAAAGTTTATTGTTAAAGGTTACTAAAGTTGGCTCAAAACACACTCAAAGGAATCAAAAAGGGTGCCGGATGTCAAATTCTATTATAAAAAATAAGGATTATTTATTTATTTATTTTCATTTGAAACTATGGTAATCATAGCACATTATTCTTTTTTAACACACGTGAATGTAAAGGAACTCAAATTAAAAATTCATTTGATCCAATTTTAAGATTTGGTGTAGTTAAAGGACACTTCTACAAAGGACTTTCAAAGGATTCATATAATAAAAATAATTTGATAGTAAAAAAAAATGATATGATAATAACCTATTAAACACACTAAATTTTTTTTTCAGAATTTCAAAAATGTGAAATTCTAAAACTTTGAAAATTCAAAATATGTACATTTAAAATTTGAAAATTTCAAAACTTCAAGAGTGCTTTACCACGTATAAATGGGGTATAATGTACATGATGTATTAACAAGTTTTATTTTGTATTACATTAAATTGAACTTTTTAAAATAAACATTTTTTGGTATGATTTCAAATTATCATCATTTTTCAAAATGAAACATAGATGTTGTAAGGAATCTGTACATTTTTACAAATTCATATTTATTCAAAAATTATTAAGAAAAAAATTGACTTATCGAAGCAATTCTAATCATATTTTGTAATAAGTTTCAAAAAAAACATTCAAAAAAAATTCACATGAAAGATTTGTTTTAGGGAAAAATGACATGCAGTTTCAATGCAAAGTAACCCTTGTGGCTCCTTTGAATGCGTTTTGACTCAACTTGTTAATTGGACTCCGCATTTCACAATTGCCTACACAAGTAGATGGTGGAAAACTAGCTAAACACATGGAGCAAGAATAATGTGAAAAAACAATGACAATAAACACAAAGGAAAATAGGCATGGTACATGTAGTTGAAATAACAACAACAAAACAATAGTACAATAGTGCAAAGGGGTAATGTGAGCCTAATAACAATGTGAAGGAACAACAACAAATCAACAATAACACAAAGGCGTAGCAATGTCCAATAACAATGGCGAAGGAACAACAATGACACAACATTGCAAAGGCACAATGCACAAAACAAAATTAAAATTACAAAATTAAAAACAATAAAACCTTGCATTTCACAATCACAAAACACGTTCACAATTCACTTTCACACCTCACAAGCATTATAACAACAAAAATACAAATGAAAAATGCAAGAGGGTAAGGTCAATTCCCTAAGTTTTTTATAAGTGGGAAACAAAGAACAAAACCTTAATCCAACAATTGCTAACCACCACACCTTTCCAATGAACTCTTCTTAAACTTTACCTACTTCTACATTTTAAAAAACCTAAGAACCATGCTTGAGTTTAACCCATATGGCCTTTTTATAGAAAGGGAATCTAATTTTCATTGTTTCGATTCTCACAAGATTGAAAATTAGTTGGTGAGTTTCCATTCAAATTGATATCCACCAATTTTGTGATTGATAATTAGACTAAGGAATAGACTGAAAACCAAAGAAGGGGGTGATAACCACCCAACACTGATGAACAACTATTTTGTTTTTTGGACCCTTCCCCTACAAAAATCATCATCCTAAAAGTTTGTGAAATTGGCTCTTGTGCATAAGGCTTGATTGATACTAAAAGTTGGGGCTGAAAAATCTTGGGGCAAATAATAAGAAATTTAAACACTTTTTGGTTCATTGTTTAGCCCCAAGTTATTAATAAAATATTATTTGTTTGGGAGTCAATGAGTTCATGTGAAAATCCATTAAGGCCGAAAAGTAAGGACAAAAGCTTCAACCCTTCATATGGTATCATTCTTTTTATCATGGTATCATTTTTCTTCTCATCTTTGCTTCTTTTTTCAAGCTAAACCCTCAAAATCAACCACCATGGATGAACATAGACACAAGATATTTGTAACTCTTGTTTTTTTCATGACAATTCAACATGTTATTGTTGTAGTTGTGGCATTGCAGCAACTTGCATTTCATTAACATTATAGTGTGATGATAATGATGATGATTGTTTTGATTATGAAAGCAATTGAAAAAACATGAGAGAAATTTGTATGGAACTATGAATCATGAGTAAATGATTTCATGGAGACGCAGTTTTTGGGCAACTACTTAACAAAGATGTTCAACAAGTGCAAAAGTTCAACAAGAAGAAAAGAAAATGAAGAGAGATGAAATGAAGAAGAAGGAAAAGATATATAGGGTTTGGCTTAGGGTTTCCTTTGATCCTACAATGTGGATTTCATCTTTAAAAATAAAAAGTATTGCAACAACATTGGTCCCAAGGGTGCAAATTTGCCTCCCAAGTTAATAGGTATCTTTTTTTTGCAATGGGCAGGGTTTAGGGTCCAAGGCAATTTGGTACTTTTAGCCAAAGTTTTCCAAACTTTAATTCATGGATGTCAAAATTTTCTCAAAATTCGATAGACCTGCAAAAAAAAAATTGTATCTACAACAAAAAGAAATATTTTCTTTTTGCCAAAAATTGCCACAAGGCAACACAATTTTCTAAAAGTATAATTTTCTTCAAAATGCTTGTCGAATTATTGCAATACTTTTGACAAAAGCAATGGAACTTTTGTAAGACTTGGAAGATGTTCAAGACTTGTCCTGAAATATGTTTTTTTATTTTTTGTTCGACATGGATGATGGCTATGAAATATTTGTGGAAACATGTTCTTATATTGGACAATGTGTTGTTAAGGTGTTCCTGGATGACATGAAAATTTTCAATGAAGAAACCTTGTTTAATTGCCAAATGTTACTGAAAAAGCTCAATTTCATTTGAACAATTGATAAGAAAAGTGAATGTGTGTTTAATTTAGATCATGTTGCCTTACTTTAGTTTACAACATGGGAAGAAATAATTTGCAATTGTGGAAGGGTTTTAAAGCCATTATACTATTTTAAGACATAATTTTTTCTTTTACTTTAACACATATGATAAGTTTATGTTCGTTTAGTTCTTCAAACATAAGCTCACATGTTGCAAAATGTTAGGGTTTAGGAACAATAGTGAACAATAACTTCACTCAATATGTGTTATAAATTGAACTATTTGCATAATGTTTGGATATTTGCTACAAAATCACACTTTGTTGATGCAATGTGGAATGGGGAGTAAATTTTTAAATATGGTTTAAGGTTTATGATCACATATGCATTTCCAATGTGGGAATTGAATTAATTGTGTGATTGTTCTTAATTCTTGAAAATAAATGACAACAATTAGATTGCATGGCATGATGGACAAAGTTGTAAATTTCTAAGGGGGATTCATTATATGAATTAATTAACATGGGTGTCATTAGTGTGTAACGTTTTCCAATGGCTGAAAAAAACATTGTTGATGAACTTGGGAACACAATGTTGCCTACAAAAGGTGAAAAAAACCTAATTGATAAGGGTTTAGTTCATTATTACATGAATATGACATATGGGAAATGTGTGGAGTAATTTATAATTTTATAGCTTTACAATGAGCTCAAAGTGAAATCTATAGCAATAAAGGTAATAGCTCTAGGCTTTTGAAATTATAGCTAGTTATCCATTTGTTTGAGATCATAACACATTTGTTGTTGGTTAAATTTTTGTTCATTCATTTTTTATTGAGGTTATTATATGTACATGAAAATGCCCGTGAAACTAACAAACAAACATCTCGTATGTTAAGTAACACCTACTAAAAATGATAAAATAACAAAAGGATGACAAGACATTTTATGCATCTATTGTGGTGGAAAGTGGCCTCATAAGCAAAGACTTTTAGAACATTGACATAAAGGCTATGGCAATGTACCTTTCTATCTAGATTTACAATTACATGTGTAATTGCATGTGTACTCTAATTTCAAATTTGTGTAAGAAACCAAAATTGAATTAGTTGTTAGCTAATGAAAATTCAGTTTTTCATTTGTCAATTAAAACCCAAGTAGAAATTGACAAGGAACAAGGTAAAAAATTTACCAAACAATACAATCATTAGATGGGTGTGTCAACTTAAAATGTTCCATGAATTACACTCACTTACAAGGTACAATGCAAAATACCACAAGTGCATTTTCACTACAAACCTATTCAAAACATTGAATGAAAAACCCACAATTACCAAAATCTAAATACCAAAAACAATAATCCATTCTTAATATCAAAATTGTAGAGTTTGATCCAAATTTGTACATAAATGGTTTTTAAATGGTGGATAGGATTTTCTTTTATTAATTTTTTTAAATTTGTGGGATTTTATTTATTTTTGGTGGGATCACCATTTTGGACTTAAAACTTTACCTTTATTTAGATGTAGAGTTTATTTATGTGTAAAGTTTGATAGATTTCACCAAATTGTATTTGGATGTGAAGAAATTGAACTTTTTGTACTCTTGAAGTCATATTTCATGTTATAGTTTTTTGTTTTATGTTTTTGAAATTTTATTTCCTTCAAAAAAATTATTGTTTGTGTGTTAAAGTGTTGTCATTTTCTTTATCAGTTTTGAAAGGTTTTATAAAGAAATTGGTAATAAAATTGTATTACTACTTTGAATATTTTCTTCTAAATGATTATTTGTCACATTAGAGTTGTAGAAGGCATTTTTCCCCTTTTTCCCCTAACATTTTCACTTTCAAAACCCAAGATGTTACTAGGTGGCCTTGATACATCTACTTTCATTTCTACTACATCCATTTCCAAAGAACAAATAATGGATGGGTTAGCTATTACTAAAACCCTTTCTAAAGAACATGTTGGAAAGTATGGGGTACCTAGTGCATCAACCCCCTTGGAAGAATGGGGAATGGATGCAACATCATCATTAACATTGAAGCAACTACAAGTTACAACAATAGATTGTAACATGGCATTTGGTGTAGAATTGTTTACACATTTTGACCTAAAATATTTTTCACATGAGTTGGAGGACACATCATCCTTGAAATTAGTCCCAATTTCTAATAGTCATCCTTCAAAGTTGAATTCCCAACAATTTCCATGCCTAGAGTTAAAGGCACATGATGGTGAACACAAAGATGCATTGGTCTCTACATGTATGGAAGCAAAATAAGAGATAATGAGCATCCCCTTCCTCATCTTCCTTTTGAAATGCATCCCTCTAGTCTTTTGTGTTGTTGCCATACATGTTACATCCTTACAATTGGGAAAATGATACTATTGATGGATTCAAATCTAGAATGACATAATATTTAAGAAGTTTGAAGATGGGAAGTGGGATGATTAGGTTGAGGACGTTTATGTTTTCATATGGGAACTAATCCTTTGTAGAACTAGTAAGACAATATCATTTACATCTTTCAAGTTTTCTTGTGTACCAAATTTCAAATGCAATGATGAATAACTTTAATTTCCTTTGTTGTATGTTAGGTTCAAAATTAAATCAATGTAACAACAATGTTAAAAATTCTACCATTATGTGTGTCAAGTGGGTTTGCAACTGGGCTGCTATGGATGAAAAATTTGTTGCATCGATTGAATATGTTGAGCATCGACTTCTTATGAAAGCAATCATGGGCTTAGAAGCAACTTGGAAGGATAAAAAGGTTCAAAAAATTCAAGAATATATCAACAAAAAAAGGGTAGGTTTTGAAGCCTTTGTTCCCCTCACATGGAGCAAATTATTTGGGGATGGCATCCTATGTACCACATTTTCATTGTTATTTCAGTTCTACAAAAAATTTTGCCACCATTCCCATTGACACACAACAACGAAGAAACATAATCTATACCATCAACAACTTGTAATATGCAAAAGACAAAACACTTACAACCAACATTGTGGATTGTATTAATTTTAAAGATGTTCATGTTTGCATGGGGCTTAGGACAACTTGTAGGTCACCTTACTAAAGGAAGGAACAAGGAAAACATCCTTGAATGGATGGGATTAGGTTTCAACTTTCACCATGGTTTCTAGTCAAAACAATGTTATATGAGGAGTGGTTTTTATTGTTTGCAAGTTGTACGAATGTTTTTTTATGCCAAGATTAGAGGTAACAAGTGAAATCAACATTTGAAACATTAAAAAGTCTTATTGTTGAGTGGTGGGAGTAATACATTGCATGGATACACAACGTGCAATTATGAGTGATGTAGATAATGGCTAGGAACTACAAGGCCAATTTGTTGGATATGGCAACAATGCTAGCTTGTGAGCATGAACACGTGAGCCTAGAAATTTTTTTAATAAAATATTCCTTGCCACATAGATAAAATATTACACAAATATTCCTTGCCACATCATTGGAATATACTTTGACATGGAAAAATCTTCTACCACATAACATATATACATACATTTGTATATTTGCTATTGAACAAGAATTTTGAAACCTTGTGATGGATACTTATGGGGGTGTAGGTGGGGATGGATGTTTATTTCCAATTTAGATTATTTTATGAACTCTAGCTAGCATCAAATAATTTTAAGTTCAATATTGAAGGTTGGAAAACATGTCTTTCAAAAATCAGTTATATAAATGAAAAGCACTCTCTTGCATTCCACATTCATGAACAAAGCCAAAATAATGAACACAACATGTATTTCTTTAGAGATAATGTATTCTTCATGTGAACACATTACAATAAGTTCGCCATTTTGGAAAATGTTTTACACTCTAGAAGGGACAAAACTCTAATTGCATAACATGATTAATTTTGATAATCATCCAAAATCCTTTTGACATTTGAATATGTTTTGAAAGTGAAGATGTTGTTTAATTCAAAGATCATTAAATATGTCAAGATACCTTCCTAGCTCCTTATAGTCTTTCACAAAAGATCTTTGAAATTTCCATAAACATTTCAAATGAAGAGTACCTCCTTTTGATTCTAACACACTTTACCCTTTGTTTGGGTGAGTGTTCTACTTTGCTTGGCCTTTACCATGTGCTAGGTTTAACCAAGTTTTTTTTGTTTTTTTTTCATCCAAGGATTTCTTTTGTGAGCTCAAGGTTAGGGCCAAAATAGTATCCCCACCAGGAAAAAAATCCATTTGAGGTCATTTTGAACCTTGATCTTCTCATGCATCTTGGTTGAAATCAAACTTTCCATTAGTTTTTAACATAGCTTCACATCCCTTTTAACTTTTGATCACAAACCCAAGGCTATGGTTGTGACAATGCAATTGCTTAATTGCCAACCTTCAAGAGCGATTGAAATAACATCAACATTTAGAGATAAAATAAAGAATATTTATTTAAATACAAAGTACCTTTTTGACAATGAATGTGACCATAAGTTTTCAAAGACTATATTAACAATCACTTAAGCTAAAATAAAGAACAGGAATACTCCCATCATAAAGGTCTAATAACATTTATCGAATTGCCTCTATAAACATGTCTAACTGGAAATTTGATTATGGATGTAAATTTGAACCATGATTTATTGTTGACAAGTAAACAAGGGGAGCTGTACCCAACCATAATTGGTTAAGTCTTGACCCTGAGACAATATTTCACCTCAAGATTGAAGCCATGCAAGATAACCCACAAAACTAACACACTCTAGAAAGATGACATGGAACATCCATTCATGTTGAATCACATGTAGAATTGCTACTTAATGAAATTTTTTAAGCGACACAATGACAGGGAGTTTGGCTCAACCATTTTCGATGACACTTTGTGACCTAGTAATATATAAACTTAGTAAAACCATCTCGTTGATTTGCAGTGTCTTGACCAACACTTGATAGGCATTTAAATGAAACCACCAGTCCAGCCAAGCTAATTAAACTAGTCATGATCTTCAGGATCTAAAACGGGTCTATAAGAACTTTGACCTAAAGATCTCAAAACACTTGCAAGCTGCTAGGGAAGAACCCCCAAAATTCTTTGAAGGATTGAAAGAAGACACTCCATGAGAGAAAGGAGGCTCAAAATAGAAGACAGAAACAGAGATTCAGAGGACTTGGAATTATACATTGAAGCTTTAACAAAAAGACCCAAAACATTAATAAGCTACAAATTGTGGCCAACTCAACAGCCAGCACTAGGCTGTGTCATATCCTTGCTGTATTTGCAGTTGCCACAGGGCTCTAATTCTGTGAAGATTTAAACCAAAAGGTCTCCAACATTCTTGCAGGCAAGATAGACTTCTTTTACATTTCACCAACTAGAATACAGTGTTAAGGTTTTATCTCCAAAATACAATAAACTGGACAAAAAGCATCACCAGCAACCAGCTCATCAGTGAGCAGGTCTCAGTTTTCACAGATATCAAAATTACCATGAATGTGTTTGCACATTCTCTGACATCCCTCACTGTGATCTTCAGCTTTCAACAAAGAAAACACAGCTAAAATTGAACAGCTAACCCAATTGTCTAAGTTTCCCAAATTGGGCTGTCTCTTCTACATCCAATACTCAAATCTGTATACATCTCGGGATGTTGCAATCAGCTCCTATCCAACACTTCCCTCCAGCTTCAAGCTCATCAGCTGGTTGACCTCAGCAGCAAATTCAAGAGGAAGCTCCTTGAACACATCCCTGCAGAACCCACCTATAATGGCTGCCACTGCTTTCTCTGCATCAATGCCCCTTTGCTGAAAGTAGAAAAGCTGATCCTCCCCTATCTTTGATGTACTGGCTTCATGCTCCACTCGTGCTGTTGGATCCTTCACCTGATTTAGTTAGACACAAGGTGTGAATATCAAAAGACTATCTCATCTTGGTGCGCAAAACAACTCAGTAAACTCTAGTCTAGTAGGTAAAATCCACAGTTGAGAGCCCCTACTTCTGTCAAGCCTTCCATCAAGTGTGACACTTTCAGAAGAAGAAACACAATGCAGGTCTGAACTAAGATAGTATGGGCATAAATGTGGCAAGCACAGAGAATGAGGGGAAAACAATGAAACTGACAATCATAATAGGCAATAAAGAGAAGGCATACCTGTATATATGGATAAGTGTTTGCACCCGCTTCATCGCCAATAAGCATTGAATCACATTGTGAGAAATTTCTTGCATTGTGGGCTGATGGTTGCATCTGCATACACCCAACAAGCCATGTGACTCAGAAAAGAGACCTATTGCACACATATTCTGCTGTTTAGTGTTTACAACCCCTGATCTGGCATCTCTTCCAGGTTGAGCATCATATACAAAGATTCTACATGAACTTCCATGTCACACTGTCTGCATTTGGTTTATCATACTTCATGTCCTGAAAAACAGTTGAGGTCAAAATGTTGTAGCACATGTGCAATGGAAAAACACACCTGAACAAGACCTCGGTAACAGTTCACAGAATTTCCTGCAGAGATCCCCTTGGAGACAATGCGGCTTCGCGTGTTTTTGCCAACATGAATCATCTTGGTACCAGTATCAGCTTGCTGCTTGTTATTGGTCAAAGCCACAGAGTAGAACTCACCAATGGAGTTGTTCCCCTTCAGCACCACGCTTGGATACTTCCATGTGATAGCTGATCCTGTCTCCACTTGTGTCCAAGAGATTTTAGACCTCTCACCATCACACAAGCCTCTCTTTGTCACAAAGTTGTAGATGCCTCCTTTGCCCTCAGCATCCCCTGCATACCAGTTTTGCACTGTAGAGTACTTGATTTCTGCACCTTCTGCACAATAAAGCTCCACAACAGCAGCATGAAGCTGGTTCTTATCATATGATGGTGCCGTACAGCCCTCCAAGTAACTCACAAAGCTTCGCTCGTCTGCCACAATTAGGGTTCTCTCAAACTGGCCCGTCTCCATGGCATTTATTCTGAAGTAGGTAGAGATTTCCATGGGGGAGACTGTATCTTTTGGAACATAGCAAAATGATCCATCACTGAATACTGCAGAATTCAATGCTGCATAGTAGTTATCTGCGACTGGAACAACTCGCCCCAAGTACTTCTTCACCAACTCTGGATACTCTCTTACAGCTTCAGAAATTGAGCAAAATATCACTCCAGCTTCAAGCAGAGTCTTCCTGTGTGTTGTGGCAATGGACACACTATCGAAAACAGCATCCACAGCCACATTTGCAAGACGTTTCTGTTCAGTGAGAGGAATGCCAAGCTTCTGAAAAGTCTCAAGGAGATCCGGATCTACTTCATCCAGGCTCTGTTTTGTCTCCTTCTGCTTCGGTTCCGAGTAGTAACACATATCTTGGAAATCAATGGGCGGATGCCTGACGTCAGACCATTTTGGCTCTTTCATTTTCAGCCATTGCTTGTACGCATTCAAACGAAACTGGAGCATCCATTCGGGCTCCTTCTTCCGTGCTGAGATGAGTCGCACCGTCTCCTCCGACAAACCCTTAGGAATAGTGACAGATTCGATGTCGCTTACAAACCCGTACTTATAATCCCTCTTCAGAAACTCGTGGATTGTGTCATCGCTGCTGCTTGAGCCGCTCTTTGTTGAGGGAGCTCGCTCCAATACTGCCGCCGTCCTTGAATCCTCTACCGGCATAGCCTCGCACCGTGCGCCTCCTCCTCCTTGCGCTGATGCTCCTTTTCCGAGCTTCTTGGCGACCTTTCCATCTCCAAACACTTGCAGTTCAAGGTGGTTACAGCAGACGGAGCTATGACAAAATCCTAACCTTCCGAAACTATTGGAGTGCTGCTGCGACTTCGTTACATCCGTTGTTTTCCATGAGCTTATTTGTAAGTTGTTACAAAACCTTTGTGACGACGCTGTGGCCACCGATGCCGCAACCGCAGCAGACGCCATATCCGCTACAAATCCTTACACTGTTGCCTTCCTTCTTCAACCCCGCAGATCTCAAATCCAAACCACAGACAACGAGCAATTATCAAACTGAGTGAAAAAAACCAAAAAAAAACGTCAATATCCCCCTCAATCCCCAAAACCACCGCTCTCTTCTTCTCTCACAACACAACATAAACATCTTCTCACTTTCCACATCCTGTTCCTCCTCTCCTTATTTTCTTTCAGCGATCAAAATCGCACACCAAATCAACCAAGAAACTCCAAAAAAAAAAAAACAACTAAAACAACTAAAACCAAAGTAAGATGCAAAGAGAAAAAAGAAGAAAAAAAGGATGCAGAATTCTTCATACTTGGTTTCCGAGGCTGCAAATTTTCCGCAGAAGATAGGAACGCGAGGCCACGAAGTTGTGATGATGCAGTCGCTACCACATCTGGATCGCAAACGAACAAGACTTCTGCGACACAAGAGACAACGCAGAATACAAAGCAGATAAGAATCTCATTCCCTCGCTCCCTCCCTCTCCCAGACAAGCACACGCTCAGAAACACCATTCTGGAAGCATTTGGATGAATGGATGAAAATAATACCCATCCAACTTTCTCCAGTTAAAGAAACGGGTAGCTCACCACCTAATGGCTCTGCCAAGATCGAACAAGCGGCTAGTCACGTGATGTCTCTGCCCTAGAAAGAATATGCCATTACTGAAGTTGAGGGAGTTGGGGCTCTTTCCATGGCTGCCAAGATCTATCTGTGAAGAAAGGTGAAGGTAGTTTGTTTTGTTTTGTTTTGTAGTTGTGAGATCCACCGAACCGGTATGCTTCAGATCGTGTTCTTGGTGTCTTTGGAAAGCTCTGGACGAGGAGGGCTGCATGGGCTTTGGTTCCATGGCGTTTGGACTTGCGGTGCAAAAGCTCTTGAATATTGAATGATTTCTTCACTGAAAATTAAATTAAATCATTGCTGAAAAATTCGGAGGAACTGGAATATGCCTTTGATGTTGTTGGAAAGATCTTGATGAGCAGGATTTAATGAAATTTATTTGGTAAGTTTTGGATTCAGATTGTGGGAGATATTGATTTTTAAGTGATTTTTTCCGCTGAAAATTCAAATAAATTCCAGAAACCCAGGTTTTGGAAGGAACAATCAGTTGAGGACGCGGTAACACTTGGGCCAACGGCACAGGCCACACTAGTCACAATTAAGGGACAATAGAGATATCCTGAAAGTCACTCAGTCTTAAACGTGTCTTTGGGCCTCCTTTCAACCCCAAACTCCCTTTTCTAGTGGTGTCTGCAAAGTAATGAAATTTTATTAAACCTGGTATGAAATGCTGAAACTTGGCATTTAATGCACAAGGTTCGAGAGTAATTATAGTAGCTGTATAGGTAGGAGCAGTGAGAATATCTCTAGCAGCAGTGGAGGCGCTCAGGAAAAAGGAAAGACAGGATGAAACTCAATTTCCTGAATAGGGATTTTTTACAAAACTTTAAAAGAACACTTTTTTTTATGAAAAAATGGCAGATATTATGATGGTTTAATGATTCATAGTTTGATTCACGACTCTTGCATTTGGTCAATGCTTTCCTAATAGAATATACATGTGAGATGTGAGCACAACTAATTGAGAAATCATAATTGACAATTGTTCTTGAAAGCAAAATATGTAATCACAACAACCTAAAAGTTTCTCCAGCTCCACAATAGTAAATATCAAGCCTTTTATATTAAATTTTACAACATGATGATGAATTTTTTTATTATTGTGCACTAAATATGGTCAAAATGTTGATCCCATGAGGAACACATTTTTTTTTTAAAATGTTATGATTTTGGTTTATCATAATGATTGGTCCAAATGTAAAGATTTAAATGGTTATTTTATTATTTAAAGTGATTTTTTGATGTCTATGGATGGGGACATTGAACATTAAGTAAGTCTAAGTTAATTTTTTTTGTAAAGGTGTAATTTATAGTTTTGAGGTGAAAATGTTGTAATGAAAAGATGTCCTTATACAACAACTCCTTATACATTAGGGATTCAAAAATCCCGAGGGAAAACGTATCAAAATGGTTTGTCTTGATGTTTAAATCATGATAATGTGAAACATAATTAAGAAATTCAAATAAATTGATCTATGATTGGGAAATTTTTTTTTGAAAAGAAATATTTCTAAAAATGTCAAATTTTATAAATAATTTAATTAGTGTCAAAATTGCCAAGATACTATAGTATTTGTTCCATTGATGGGGTTTTCTTATGGTTTTTTAAAAGTGATGTTTTGACTTTTGACGCCCCTCTACCCCTTCACCCCAAATCAAATAAATCCTAGTTGTGTTTTGTCAATATAAGGTTTCTAAGTTCCCCAATTATCTAGCACCATGGTTTTGTTGATTTGTTATAATATGTATATATTTGTTTGATCGTGTAAAATGCATTGCATGTTGTTTTTTAGGGTGATGTATTTCACTATTTTTGTGAAACACATTTGATTAAATGAATGATATGGTACATTTCATTTATTTATTTTTGGCTATTGAAAGTGTGAGGTGATTGTAAATATTTCATATGAGAGTTTCAAAATGAATTATTACTCACATTGTGTATCACCCTCTTGACAATGTTAAATGGGGTGGAGGAAAGATGGACTTAGGGATAAGTTAGGTGTAGGATAAAACCTTAGGGTGGGGGCATTTTCAAAATAAGGGGCCTACAACAAGGCAATAACCAACTTCAACCTTGCATCTTGGCATTGTCTCCCACTCACAAGCTTTACCCATTGTAAAACATGAGGCAAAAGTTATCATGGACTTAAACATATGTAGATTAGACATAGGAGAGGCCCAATCCTCAAACCTATTTCCTTAAAAGTGGGAGTGATCTTACAACTACAAAGTTGGATTCACTAATAGGGGTATTCTTATTCCTTTATGCCTCTCTTGACTAGGAGTTAAAATGATTAAAACTTAAGGAATAAATTAACCCTTCTATCGTTCACACAAGATGATAAATAAAAATAGCAACACGAGATTAATTTCTAACCTTCCATTGAATGGTTCAAACTTAAGGTGGAAATTTTTTAATAACATTTAAATCATAAACATGTATATTTTATTCTTTTGAAATCAAGAGGTCAAAATAACCTCCTTCTTCCACCTTAATTTGAATTTTTTAAATGAAAATATTTGTTCCTAAGGATAATATATTTCAAAGCATTTATCACCTCCACCCCAATGAAATATCATTTATCAATTCATTTTTTGAATTATTTTATTTTTGGTGTGAATTAGATAAAATTAAGTAATTTGTTCTTTTTATTGTTTCAAGTGTGAATCCAACTTAAGAAGGCATAATTTCCTTTTCATTTTTAAGGAATAGGCATAATATCCCTCCTCTTTTAAAAAATATCCATGGATATGGGGTGCCTTCCAAATGCATTAAGAATTATCTCCAAATGTTTTACAATTGTCAAAATAATTAATAGTTCATCTTGTGTGTGTTAAAAATTAAAAAATTAATTGAATCATAAATGAAAACCTTTTAGAAAATTAGTTAGGTTAATTCAAAGGGTTTATACCAATGTTGGGTGGGTATATCCATTTTGACATATTGATTGGGTATTGATATTTTCTTTTTCAATTTGGACATTGCGTATTTCAAACAAACATATCAAGTGAGGCTATGTAATAGCTCACATCATTTGGGGGGATCCTAGGTATGAACAAAAATATATCAAAACTAGCTAGTATGAAATATGAACCTTAGTATTGAATATTCTCATCAAGATTCTATTTTATATTAAGAAAAAATAAATCAAGGAATGATTTAACACAATACAAGTGTGATTGTGTGACCAAAAGGATGGAAAAACTAATCAGATTTCAAAAGAATCTTGGCACATGATATATAACTTGACACATTTTGTCAATATCAAATTGACACAATAATGCTTACATAAATCAAAAACTTCATAAATTGGATACACTTCACAAGTAATTAGTTTCAAATTGCATCATCTTTGAAAATGCCATTGATATAGGTTTTACAAATCACATCGATTTTGGCAAAATTGCTTGAATTAGACAATCATTCAAATCATGTTTATATCAACAATTTATGTATTTTCTCACTCTACTTTTAAGATTGAAATGTTTTTCATTCCCACTTTAGATTTCCAAATATGTGTTTTCATCTCATTTTTGAAGCAAAACTTCATATGCTCATACCATTTCATCATTCCCAACCTTCCAAAACTAAATACCCCATGTTCTTTGGAGTTTATTTACATAAAGTCTATAAAAGCACAATGAATACAAGCATTTCTCCTTTGCCTATCATCATTTTCAGGAGGTGCATGCTTAATTTATAAATTGCAGGTGTAACAATTTAAGTTTTTGCCATAACTACTAATAAATTGACATGGAGCAAAATTTCATCTATCGTACTACTATAAGAAACAAATGTCCCTTAAACAATAGCAATTACAATTATTTGCTTTCACTAATGCCAAGCTCCCATTTAGCTTATTTTCTCATTATCTTCCACACCCTTTGTGTAAAACAAATATCTTTTCCCCAAGTTTTTAAAAAAATAAAAAAATGACACCTTCAATGAATGTTGTGCATTTTCACCACGCAAGGATTAGTGACATCTCTTGAGTTTCTACCATTCACAAAGTTGATCTACAAAATTTATTATTTTGGAGTGCTTTAAAAACCCACACAAGAATTCAAGGAATAGATTATGATTATTCACCATTCCTTTTCATGATCTCCAACATCTTCAATAAGTTGTTTGCTATCATCTAGTAGAATGTCCTTAGCTTCAAAAAATTCTTCAACAAATCCTTGCATGATGTTATAATCCAATATCACATTGTTGGCCCAATTTGTGCAAATCAACACAAGTTTATCCAAATTGTCCACCCCTAATTGACATCTTCTCAAATTGTTAAAGACACATGCCATATTGTATCCTTTCACATTCAATTTGAGAGTTTAAAAAATCAATAAACTATTGGGTTAAACACCCAACATGTGGGAATTAACTTCATAACCTTTCCACCATAACAAAGATGTTGCAATATTAGAGTGAAAAAACACAATGAAAGAGAGAATTTAGAAGTTAGCAAACTCTCACTTACTTTTTCAATGTTGGTAGCAACATGAAACAATGAATCTTCTAATGAATATATGTGACACGTGAAAGTTTTCAAGGCATCTTAAGATGCAAGTACTTGTATTTGTAGGCTTTGAACAACAAAGGAAGTAGGATCTTCTAACAATATTCATCCAATTCCAAAACCATTTTAGGACTATTAAAAAACTTAGTGACAATTTGCATCCACACTAGTATAAAAATGGGGTGCAATTCATTAGCTTAAATCATTATGGGACATTAAAAGTGAAATAGGTTTATCCCACCTTAACCATTTCATTTTGATTAATATTATGTCATAATAAAATCAATATGTAATCATGTTTCACAATTAATTCACATAATTCACTATTAATTGAAATAATTCATTATAATAAATAGGTTTTTTTATGTTCTTATTTTAAATACCTTGAACTATACCACCTTAGGCTATTGTACCCCAAATCATTTTAGGTTATTTTAGGTTATTTTAGGTTATTCTAAAAAATATTTTATCCTATGTTATTTATGTTATAATAGATAACACCCTAAACTATTTTAGGTTTTTATTATTATAATAGGTTATGTATATCCTAGGCTATTTTGGGTTATGTTAACTTATTTTATTTAAAAGTATAATAACTTATAATAACATAAATTATAAAAACCTATATAACTTGGAATATAATATAATAATTCATGATATAATAACTTTAATTTTTAAAAATAATTTAAAGTGGAATAAATTTAAATAACCTAAAATATCCTAGGGTAAAATAACAAAAAATAACATAGAATAATTGAAAATAACATAGGATATAATAACTTATAATAATTCAAAGTGGAATAAAATAATAATAGCTATAGTGAAAAACTTGATGATAGCATAGGGTGAAATAATTTTAAATGACAAATAAATAAATAAAAACCTAGGATGAAATAGCTAATCACTAACTTATAAATAACCTAAGGCAAAACAACTTAAAACAACCCAAGGGATAATAACCTAAAATAGCCCAAGGTGGAATAACCTAAAATATAATCATTTATAATAACCTACGGTGGAATAACCTAGATTACCTTATGGTACCCTAAACATAACTTAAGATAGCCTATGTTAACTTAAGAATATAATAAAAACCTAGCATATGGTAGCCTTGGAATAACCTAAAGTATGTTACAATAATTTAGAAATAGTTTATAGTAACTTACATTATCCTACAAATAATTTATAATAACTTAGAGTAAACTGCATATAGTTTAAGAATAACTTAGGAACCTAACTTATGGTAACTTACACATAACATAAAAATAGTTAAGATTCATTTAAAAACTTGGTGTTTTGGTTCCAAAAGTGGAACTAAGTGCCATTTTCAATGTAATTGACACACCACTAGAAGTTGATGCCCCCATAGGGCCAAGAACTATGTCAATAAACACAAATGGCTATGGGAGAATAATTTGGAGTTTAACTTCATTGCATTGAAGGTCCAACCTCTCATTAACAACCCAAGGTTTCAACATTCAAACATTCATTCTTGTCATTAGTGTTGTTGTAGAAAACATTTTGACTACCTTGAAACTATAAATTGGTTCTCATCATCATGGTCTCTTGAAACATCCAACATAACTTCACCTAGGGGCCATTGAACCTAAAAATCTAGCTCCACAAAATATCCAAAGTTGACATTATTAAAAAATGGGTGTCTTTTCAATCTTTCATTGACCCAAATGCATTGGATTTCACTTGGGTCACCATGCTTGTAACTAAAACTTTCAACCATGCAAATTTAACCTTCAAATGTTGGATAGGTTTGGGGCCCATTTGGTGACTAAGTTTTGGTTGGGTGCAGTCCTCCCTTTTTGGCCTTTATTGGCATTAACTTGTTGCAACTTTGGATGAAGTGTGAAACAATGATTCACATCATGTGCATAATTATTACAATGGGAAAATGGTTGGTTGGGATTAAGGTTGGAGGTAATGGCTTGTGATGGATAAAGATAGTCCTTTTTTTTATGAAGCCCACCACACATTCAATAATTGTTTTATCCCCCCTACTCAACAAAATATGATGAGGAACCACCTTGTTCTAACTTGGTTTCCTTGGTCTTTTGGGGCATGGTTTTATTGGGTTGGCCATGTTGTTTGTTGAGTTAATGGTGTTGATGAATTCTTGTTTTATGTTTATTAAACCCAAGAATCACCACACATTCTCCCACCATGTTCAATTCAATGCGTTTTGATAATTGGAACACATTCACCAAGGTTAATTGTGTGGAGTGAAATAACATCGCATTTTGGACCCAATGCCTAATTCCTTGTTCAAAATCCCATACCAAATTTGGACCCCTCAAGTTTTCATAACACCTTGTGTCACTATAACCAACTTATGCATTTGCACATAGGCTTTTCATAAACTCTCATGTGGTTTATGTTGGAATTGTTATAAACTCCATAGCTTTTTCATTTGGATATCTTAGTAATTCCTTTGCAACTTTTTAAAAAAAATCACAATTGGGTTAAATGTCATCAAAGGACCCCAAGTATTAATGGAAGGATTGGTACCATTGTTTATGGTGGCTACACCACTTTCAACGTCTCCACTACCACTGGCACTTTCATTCCCGCCAACCAAATTAATATTAAAAGTTGTCATAATTGCACTTGAATTTGAAGCGAATGTTGGGACCATAGTACTTCAGATAATAGACACATAGTTGGGTAACCAATATAATTTCAAGTCTTCAATATGAACATCATGGGTGTGCTTGAACTCATGATAATCATCCATAGGTGGGGCCTCCAAATGTTGAAACAAACCCTCTCCATCCACGAAGGGTGTAAAAATATGTGAATTACACATTTGTTACATATCACACTAGCTTTTAAACTCATAGATAAAATCATCTAACTTGATGGTGTTAACCACCTTTGAATACTAATGGCCCCCCTTGGTGACTCCATAAATGAAAACGATGATGTGGGTGGTCTAAACCTCACCCCCCATATAGTAAAACCATTCATACATGTTGAATTATTCCCCTATTTTTGAATCTTTTGTCACATTTGCGGTGAACCTTAACCCTAAGTTTATCAAAACTTTATCCAAAATAAATTGGAAATTGTCTTCACACATAACATGACCCACACCTTGTGAGAACCCTTTACAATTTTTTGTTTCCAAAAATACCAAAACTTTGCATACATGTAGATTTCCTTTCCATGAACTCAATGGTGCAAGTGGAATTCCAATCCAACCTTGCATGCTAAAGAAATGAATTTCTGAAAATTTACTTCAAATTAATTCAAGAAAATGGGAAAATAACCTTTGGACCTCCAAAAAAAATTGTTTCCAAATTGCTTACACACTTGCACACATGTAATCCTCATCTTGAGAAGCTTATCAAATCACACCCCAATCATACTTCATATGTAGAGGATAAGGAATTTTTTTAAAAAAGGCCAAATAATTCCAAATGGAATTTGAAATTAATTAAAATTTCTTTTTGCTATTTGGTCATAGGCCTTAATGTGTGCAAATTTTTTTCATTTAAAAAAGTATAAATGTCTAATGTTTGGTCCTAGGTAGAATGTTTGTCAATTAGCCTATCCATACACACATTAGCTTAGTGTTTGGCTATCAACATGAATGAAAAAAAAGATGAACAATGTTACATTCAAATTATGGATGAAAAAACCTCCATGTGGAGGAAAATTTGAAACATAAAACAAAGAATGAAAAGGGAGGTATGGATTGGACCCCTTTCACACCTTATCCCAAGCCTAAGCCCAAACCCCATGAATTTCCTATTGATCCCAAACTTGGGAGGTTTGCAAAGAAGGTTTGAATTCTTGGCAATGGGGTTGGAACCTACAACCCCACCTCCTCCTTGAAGCCACCCCTACCCTTATTTTGTTTATTGTTTTGTTTGTTTATCGTTGTAGTTGGAATTGGCAGATAATGCAACACAACAACAACAAAGGTAAATCTTAAAATGGATGATAATGAAGAGGCATGCCCTCCCCTCCTCTCCTTCTTGTTGCCAATGATGTCCAAGCTTGGGAGCTTTGAACTTTTGGCGATGGTTGTGGTGGTAATGATCATTGTGCTACTACCATTATTTTTATTGTGTTTCCCATCCACAAGCTAAGAACATAGAAAGAAGGAAAAAGAGAAAGAGGGGGAGGGAGGAAAAAAAGAAGGAAAAGAGGGGTGGGCCCTACGATAAAAATAGGTCCTTCTTTTTCTACTTTTAAATTATTTTTTTCACATTTTTCCTAGCTCCAAGCCACTAGGAGTTGCTCTTTTAAAAAATTTATTCTTAACTTCCTTTCAACACTTTAGGGTACCCAAGCCCCATTGGGGTTCAAATCCCCAATAAATAAATAAAAAGACCCATGCCACAAAATGTTAAGCAAATTCCAAGTAATAAAGCTTAAAACTTTTTTAATGTAAAGCACAATTACAAGATGAATGCACAAAAACACATCTAACTTTGCACCAACAAACTAAACATGATTTTTGGTGATTCAAAATATTATTCACTTGCAAAAATACAACAATCCAAGCTTAGAAAACACAATTCAAATCACACAAAACTAAATGCATAAAAACTTGCAAAAAACACAAAAAAAGGTGCACCAACAAACATGTGTGTTACAAATTGAAATTATATCCCATATATTAAATATCTTGAATCATGTTCACATTGGAACTAGCTCCGAACTAATTACCCCAATTTACCAATAATAAGTAGGATGTAAACATGTAACCATTAAAGAACTTTTGAAATCATCATCTCCTCATCATCGTGTTATTGATCATCTTCTTATGATGTTCATTGTCATTTTGTTTTTCTTGCATCATTCTCCTATTATTTTTCTATGTGTTGTTCTACTCTTGTCATGTTTTTCTTCCTAATCCTACCCCCCCCCCCCCCCCCCTCTCCTCTTCTCTTTCATCTTTTCTTTTCTCCCCCCCCTTTTCCTCCCTCCCCCCTCCCGCTTTTTGTTTTATGT
>Ga0116231_10004604_pt1 | contig 27795 bp, 26 predicted proteins | sample S1TSphgellanicum_2_FD_89695 | JGI IMG/M metagenome (GOLD analysis project Ga0116231, IMG submission 89695) | Host-associated microbial communities from peat moss isolated from Minnesota, USA - S1T2_Fd - Sphagnum magellanicum MG | ecosystem: Host-associated > Plants > Peat moss > Unclassified... | reverse complement strand
TGCATAGGGTTTAGGGTTTAGGGTTGACCCCAAAGCTCTGGAGGTCAGAACATTCTTGGTGCTGGAATTTCGTTGATATCTTCCAAGTAATCTCTGATTATTATGTTTGTCTTCTGGAGGTACAAGCCCATGGAGTTGGAAAGAGAGAGTCCGGGGCGAGAGTGTCTCCAGACCTGATGTGAGTGTCAACATCGTGTAGCAGACTCCGGGATCCGAATCTGCTGCTGGAATAGGGGGCCCGACTGGCTTCAATTGCTGCAATTTTCAGCCTTACCATTTCTACTAGCCCCATTTCTTTTGTGCTTGCATGGTACAACACGAGGAACGCCACACCAGAAACCTAAGCATCCACAGAAACGCGAACACGAATGATGAACCCCGAAAGAGCGGATCGCAGAAACGAGGAGAAAAGAAGAATCCAGACACCAACTACAAAACTTCCAAACTTCTATCAAAAAAAGAGATGGAAGAAAGAAAGATTGCAATACTAACAACTGATGCAGATTCAACTCAATGCACACAGAGAGAGAGAGAGAGCTTCGCACTTCCCCGATCCTTCTTCTTCTCCTATCTCTTCCCCCATCCTTCAGAAACCAACCGCGAAGGACTCTGAGGCGGGGGAGAGATGCAGAGAGCGAGGTATTCCCATCCACAAAACACTCAAAACAGGGTCAAATTGCACGAAATAAAAACCGATCCGGGAAGATTTTGAGCATGAAGAGCCAGTGCGGTGGCGCATTGTGCCTCCAAATCGACCAGAAATCGCAATCGAGGCGCGAGAAACGGAAGCAAATCGAGCGCGGACCGTCTTCCGCTCTCTCTCTCTCTCTCTCGCCAAGCACATGCAAACCCTAAACCTAGAGTATCTAGTTTTTTTTACCAGTGTAAAAGGGGTTAAAAACCGCAAGAGAAACAATAATGAAATTATTTATTAAAAAAATAATAAAAATAATTTGGTTTTACCAGAGCATCTGTTTTTACCAGTGAAAAAGAGTCAATTACTATTCATGTAAAACAACCAAAGGGGTAAAAAAACTCAAGAGAAACAAATGATGAAATTTTATTACAACAATTCATGTGTAGTGTTTATTTATACACAAGGTTCTTGCACATTACTTGTGCACTTTGTTTGATTCGAGGCTAATTTTCAATATAATTTGTTAGTTAATATTTTTTTGGGTTTTTTTTATAAATTTGTTTATCAAGGAAGGTTGTTTGTTTTTGTTTGTTTGTCGTGTTGAGATCTCCCAAACCGTAGCACCCCTCGTCATGCTTTTGGTTTTGAGGTGCTTTGATAGTGTTTAGACTTATGGTGCAAGAATTAATTGAACAATTTTGTCAAAGAAACATTTATTAAAAATAAAAAATAAATATTTTAATGAAATTTAGGTGAAGTGTTGATATCGTTTGAAAGCCTTTGATGAGTGAGATTTCTTAAGGCAATTTCAAAAATTTAGACCTAAGTTGTGAAAGACATTAAATTTTGAGTAATTTTTGTCACTTCAAATTCATTTTAAATAATTTTTTTCACAAGAGTTCTACAATCAAGATCATGTTCACACTTGAATCAATAGCACATGCCACACTAGTCTATCTATTAAAGAAGGTAGTTCGTTTTGTTTGTCACATTGAAATCTTTCAAACCTTAGGCTCCCCAATTATGCATTTGGTATCATTGGAAAGCTTTCACCAATGAGTGTGGGTGCAACCAAGGTGATTTTGAATCCATCCATATTAAATAATTGTCAAAAATAATTAAGTACAAGTCCTTTTAGGTTACCCCCCGAGGATGTTACAACTATTTAAAAAATGTTTTAAAATAAAATTTCAGGAAGTTCGGGCAAGTTCTTGGTGATGTTGAGAAGCCCTTGATGAATAAGATTTGTTGGAGATGATTTTGTAAATTCTTGAAAGTTACTTAGCTACTTTTGTTTAACATGTTCAAATCTCTCCCAAACCAAGGTGTCTCCTACCACTCTCTTGATACCGTTGGAAAGCCCTCAAGGAGTAGGAATGCACTAAGGTGGTCTTATAATGTTCAGACCTAAAATGTAATAAGTATTGAATATTGAACAATTTTTTCATTGAAAGTAAAATAAAACACAAATTAACATTTTAGAAAGAAATTTGTGTGTTTTTTAGTATTATGGGAAAGTGTTGAATGAGTAGGATTTTATGGAGGTGATTTTGTGATTTTTAGGTGTATGGTGAAAGAGGCGTTAGTTGTGAATATCTTTGTAAATTAAAAATTCAATAAAATTTCAAAGTTCAAATTCAATCTGATGGGTAACAACTTCACAGTTAAGGAAGATTATTTTATTTTATTTTATTTTATTTTCATTTTTTTTCACATTGAAATTTCCCAATCCATGGTGCCACTCCACTATGCTTTCATTACCATCCACTATGTTTTTATTACTATAGAAAAGCCTTTGATGAGTAGGGGTGCACTTATGTGATTTTGTAATGTTGAGACTTGTGGTGCAAGAATTTTTAAATATAGATTTTTTTTCAAAAAATTGAACAAAATCAAAACTCAAATATTTAGGGAAGTTGGGGCAGGCTCTTGGTACTATTAGAAAACACTTTATGAGTGGGATTTCTTAGAGGCAATTTTGTAATTCTTAGATTTAAGATGTTGAATTTTAAAGATTGTCCACTAGAAATTCAAATAAAATATTTTAAAATGATTCTCAAAGGAAAAATTAGTTGGGCAACAAGTTCACATTTAGGCTAATGGCTCAAGTAAACTAATTTTATTAAATATAACCAAATAAAGTTATTTTCTATATTTTTACCATTGCAAAAATGTAATTTTCAGTTCATAAAAAATGACCCAAGGGAAAAGATCAACATAAACAATAATCAAATAAAATTAATTTGGTTTTAAAAATAAACTTTCACTCCTTTTTATTTAGGGCCAACTTGCTCTTTCTCTTTCCTAAAGGAAACACATTTAAATTAAAATTAGAAAACTATGCAAGTATAAACATGTGGTCCCATATATTGATTATTGGGTACAAATTTTAATTTAACTAATTCTATAATAGGATACTATTTATTCTCAAAACTGAAATATAATTAATGTATGGTAAATTTCATCTTAAGAATTAGGATGTCTCTAACAAAATGACATGTTGTGTGGGAACGGGGAGATTCATAGCCTTGGGAGCCATGAGACCCAAGATAAAAGGGTCAAGCACTTTAATAAGAACCAACAGTGCCGCCATTAGGTGATTGTTTTTAATTGAAAATGTTTTGGATTTTTTAATATAAAAAAATTGAAAAAATTTATTTGAAGGTTTACATTAAAAATTGTCAAAAATATGTAGGTATTAAAATTTCTAAAAATAGTTTAAAATGAATCTTTTTACATTGCAACTAGGATATTACAATTATTTAAAAATTGCTTTTGAATTTTAGTTTATTAGGTTGATTTCAAAAAAATAAAATGTTCCCATGATGTATGTTGAATGTTATTAAATAAATAAATCTCAAAATTTGAACACTAATTTAAATTAACATTTCAAAACATGAAATATAAGTAAAGCTTACAATTGCTTTTAGTTCTTATTAACATGATTGCATTGAAAAATCCTTTTCCAAGGAATGCATGTGACATGTGGCATTCATGTGTTGGTCTATTAATTCAAAATTTATATTTATCACACCCAATTTACAACTATGTTATAATTTTTTAAAAAAAATATTACACCTTGATCATGCATCATGTATATTATGCATCCATGTTTTTTATCACATCAAAATGAATAACTTTTGTTAAAGATGCATTTTCAACATTCATGATTTTCAAGGCCAAAAACAAATTTGAACCAAAAGTGTTCAAGTGTGTTGTAAAAATGGATTTTACCAATCTCAAGTTTTCTGTCTCTTTTAATCATCAATATAAGTATCCATTTCAATTTAGAGAAGGAATGGTGGACATTTGAAAAGAAAAAAAAAAGAAAAAGAAAAAATCCACTCCAAAGTTTTGAGTGTTTATAATCACTTTTGAAACTTTATCAATTTGCATCAAATTTTGAGCATTGAATCTTTGCAAATAATGGAACTTATTTCCAAAAAAAGAATTGATGATCCAAATTATTGTGTTCCCCTTTGAATTTTCAAAAATAAAAAAATTGCAATTTTAAACAATGTCCACCCACTTTTAGTTGGCTCTTAAGATTATGAATAGACTTGAACAAATCTATTGATAAACATGTTATTTTTATATATTCTATTGTTGTGGTGAACAACATGCAAATCCCTCACAACTTCAACTAAAATTAAAAATTAAAATAAATATATAGTACCAAAATTCAATGCAAACATAAAATTTAAATTAAGTTTAGGGTGACCTTAATATGTGCATATGAGAAAATTAGATAATAATGAAGTGAAAAAATTTAATTTTTCCTCACATAATACGACTGAAAGAATCCTATTTTGTGCATGTAATGTCAAGATTTAAAATAAAATGTTTTCATGGGGTTTCATGCAAAATTTTATCAAAGATATTAAAATCAATTATCTTTCATTTTATTTAGACTTTTTGCATGTTCTATATAGTATTAAATATACTTGTATCATTTAAATTTAAATCAATCATCATTATTCTTTTTTTCCTTCAACTATTTTCAATTTAAAATGTTAACATTTTGTTTTATACAATCACATTCCCCCCCCCTCCCCCCTTTGAACATCTATTTTTATCACTAAAAAAACACCATTCATGTAAATCTAACCAATAATGAAACAATAACCAATTAAGATTAATTTTGTTTTTAAATCCAAGATTTTATGTCAATTATGTTTAAGGCTAATTTATTCCTTTTCCAAAAGATCTTTATTTTTCAAATACATTCAAATACAATTAATTTTCCTTTTATTTACACTTTTTTGCACATTGACACCAATGTTTTATTTTTTTTCAATTTTCTATTGGAACATCATTAGTAAGCATTCCAAGAGGGAATTAACAATAAATGGTAACATGTCCAATTTTAATTTTTTGTATAGTATGGTTACCTAAAACAACCAAGAATAGACATCTAATGAAATTGATGCAAAATATCTTTTGTTTTACAAATTTTAAGAAGGAATATTATAATAAAATATTCCTTAAAATAACCACAACATGTCAAATTTCCCACAAAAAAAACACAAGTTAATACTAAGTGTTACATGTTTTATTCAAATTTTAATCAAACAAAATGAAAATTTTCTTTTCACATTTCATGTTAATTAATTTCTCCCCCCCTAAAGGTGAAAATTTAATTAAATATATACCAAATATCATGAATTTTATCTTTTGATTTAAAAATATTTTTTTAGTTTTATCAAATGTTAGCACTAGAAGGCAAAGGTGAAGTTTGAAAACCTTTTTAAGTTGCTAGAAATACATCAAAAACTTGGGAGAATCAAAAGAAATAAGAATGAAATAGTCTATGGAATGTTTCTTTGGTTTTAGATTCACTTACTACAATTTTTTGAACATGTAACACTATATCAATAAATGATGTTCGGTAAAAGCAAATGCACCTAAAACATCAAAATATTCAAAATGTGTTGTTAGGAATTTCCTTTTCAACATTGATGTCTTTATTAAAATATATTTCATAATAATAATTTCAAAAGATCCAAAGATTTTAAGATGCAAGGATTTTAAAAGATAATGTTCTAAATGATAGTAGAAGTTTTCAAATTAGTTCACACTTTAATTTTTATTTATTTATGGATAGTTAATTAGGGTTTATGTTTTAGGGTTGTAATGTTCATCCATTTGTTATTATGGTTATGAGCTTCCTTGCGAAGGTCCTTTTAATGTTGTAGATTTTGTAATTTGTTTTGTTGTATCATAAATTTTTTCACAACATCTTTAAAAGTTGTACGTTTTTGTCTTCTAGGGTTGTATATTCAATCTTTTTTCATAAACTTGTTTCTGTTAACTTGTCACAAACAATCCATTTCTAAGTTAACATAAGTTAATTCAAAATTATCATTTGATATTTTCTCAATAATGATGCCAAAACATATGAATGATAGTGAAATTTCATCCTCTAAAACCTTATTGATCTAAGGTAAATAAAATGAAAGGAATTTGAAAATGTTTTTTTTTATCACACCTAGTGGCTTTCTTAGTAGTGAACACTTTGATCATTAGTGATAACTTAATGTTATAGCAAAGGACAATGATTGAAGTTAATGGGGGGAAATGTTTTGCTCTTTTATTTTTTGATATATGATATCTTTTCTTTAAGGTTTGGGGTGCTTAATAGGCACTCGCCTAATAATACTAATAATAAAACCTACGAAAATAACTTAAATAACTTAAATGGTTGCTTTCAAACTTCAAAAAAGGATTTTAATGTGTCTTCACCTAATTAAGTTGCAACTAGTGTTGGTTAATTTTGCATGTTCCTTAAAAACTAGACCTAATGGGTTTACATGGACTCATAATTTGTTAAGAATTAAACCCAACAATTCTACATGGATCAACATTGATCTTAAGAATTGGACCTAAACCTAGTCAAAAATTGGACCTAGTAGGTCTTAAAAGTCTTTTACAAGGTCCAAGTCATAGGGTTAAGTAGGGGCTAGGGTTTTAATTTTAAATAGGGTTAGAGGTTTCTAGGTACTAAGGTCCTTGTTCCTGGCCTTAAACTTTAATATATAAGGGAATCCCCAATGATATCACTAAAATGGCTTTTATAAAATATGTCGTTATGCTCCACACTTTCACTATGTTGGATGGAGTCCCAAATACCTCCATGTGGATGGAGACCATTTTTGGTTAATTGTTTTCTATTGTTATTTTTGGGAACATGACGAGGAACACTTTGGGAACTTGTTGGGAAATTAAAACAATTTCACAAGAACATCAAATTTTTTTGGGGAAATTGGTGGGAACACCAAAATCCAAAAAAATGAAAATTGTTTAAAAATCAACTTTGGAATTGTCCCCAAGAAGAAGCCAAAACTACCCTTGCCATATGTCGATGATAGTTCAGGCCAGGCCTACATTGAAAGACCTCTTCCCAGTATATGCATCTCCATTTGTGACGCTTCTGGCCCTGTTCCTTAGGCAACTTGCACTTCTCCCATTCCCTGTTACAACTCCACTTAATTAAGTTACAATTTGTACACCATTTGTATCTAAAGTAACAGCCAAAGTGCCATTTACATGTACATTAGAAAAGCAAGGCATAACTAAGCTTGCTCAACTAATAAACATATAGTCAAAGGAGTGATATCCAATAACAAATGAGATTGAAAAACACAAACAATGGAATCCAAAGGGAAGTATAAAAATTGGAGTGAAAGCTTGACCTTACTGCAATACATGAAAACAAACCCATAAAAAGAGCGCATAAACCAACAATTCAATGGAAGTATGAAAAAAGAAAAAGAAAAGTTCCACTTACCCATCTTTGTACAAATTTGATTTTGAATATTTACATTCAAGCAAATCAAAAGAAATATGGTTAAAATGATAAAGAACATATATTTGCAAAAAAATGATAATAAATGCCATAATTTGACATCCCTCAATAGTTTAAAACATCAATCACAACATACACAAATTTACAACATATTGATGTCAAGATAAGAATTCATTTCCAATCAAATGAAAAAAATAATTTAAATGATTTTTTTTTTATTAAACATTACTCGAACATCACCATAAAAAAATCTAATCACATCTTGACAACATTTTAAACTTAAAACAATGTTCAATAATAGTAGTGAGAGTGAACGACTTTGTAAAACAATAAATTGATTAAAAAAATAATTGATCATCAAAATTGGTAAATTATTTAAAAATTCAACCGTAGTAGTACTACGTGTCACAAAATGATAGCCATTTAAATATAAAAACATAAAATATCAAACAGTTCACAATAAGTTTTATGGATGATATTTATATACCTAAATTTGTTTTTATACATGTTCCAAATTTTCATTTATATTTAATTTTTTTAATTTTTCAAAATTTTTATTTTATTTTATTTTTGTGTTGGATAGGGTTCGACATGTTCTTAAGTTTGAGAATTTTTTTTCAGTTATTCATTTTTTTTTGAATAATAGAGTTCAGGGTGTGGTTGATATAGGTATGTGGTCATTTTTTAATTGGTTCACAATGGCTTGTAATTAGAAAATTTTCAGTTTCAAGTTATGCGTAAGAATCGGACAACATTGCTCCAAACATTCTTGTAAGGGGGGGGTGGGTTCAGTGTTAGGCGATGGGTGAAAAAAAAAACAAATTAGGATTTTGAGCTTAAAATCTTTGATCATCGCATCATTTGCCTTTCGTGACGTGCGTACCCATCGGGTTTTATAAATCACTCAAAACTGACTAAAAGTGTTCGGTGGGTCATCAGTACCCTCCCTCTCCTACGCCTTGTCATCTACAAACGTTGGGGTACAAGATAATGTTCGCCTTTCGGCTTTGGATATTCAAGAACATGCCGAGCTTGATAAAGGTGAGCTCCCGTTTCCGTTAGGTGGTAATGATTTTTTGCCAAGGCTTATTCCGTAACATAATAATAATAATAATTTTGTAGTCGATGATTCAATTTCAATTGTTGATTCATTAAAATTAACACCATTAATTTTTAAAAAAATAAAATAAAATGGAACCCACATATATTTGGCCTATACCCACTTAGGAAAATTGTTTTCAGAATGCCTAAATGAGACAAGAAATTTTTTTTGGTTACAATGGGTAAAAGCCCCACGAGCGAGCAAGCGACGGAGGGACATTCCCAAAATTGTGGACTGGACTTAGTGTAATCTTGTTTTGTAATACATTTGGGGGATCTCGAAAATCCGGCCATATCTTTATGCTTGAAGAAGCAAACAAAGCAAAGCAAAGCAAAGCAAAGCAAAGCAAAATCCGCACGTTTGTGGAGAATTGTGCTTCACTCACTCACTCGCAAATCCTTTTGGCGTAGGGTAACGACCACCAAAGAACGAGGCATTCCTCAATGTAAAGTATCGGCCGATAATAATAATAATAATAATAATAATAATAATAATAATATATATATATATATTGATCATACCCAAAGTGTATAATGGAATTAATTAAAAAAATCAAAACACCCTTCCATTTGCCGAGGAGAAATTCCACTCTAATAACTGCCCTCCATATACACTAGAAATTTTCAGCTGACGCTTTACGAACTAATAATGTGCCAATGCTCGTATTAGGCTAGCAACTGGGGTGGGCAAAAACAAACGCAGATTCCGTAAATTTTATGCAAATGATTACAACACTCGTAATCATTCAATTTTCCACTTCCCTGACAGATTCATAACCAGAATGGTCTGAATTGGCAGATTACAACCCCCTTTGTCGGTACAATTGGTGTCGATGCAATGACTCAATGTCGGGATTGTTGAACTAATGTGCCAAAACTGATCCATGATTGCTAGTTAGTTAAGACCTCGCCCGCCCACTCCATTGGGTACACACGTACCGGGTAAAAGACTCTTGTGTACCCTTGTCGTACCCACCAAAGTGGGCCGGACCTAAACCATTCTAAAGATAAGAAGCGTAGTTGTGTGTGAGAAAGTCGAAGATTGGACACGAGTTAGTTCCGTCGTCATGGCTTGGAAGCAATGAAAATGAATAATTTGCACGGCAAATTGATCACCTCCCCCTCTCCGGAGTCTTCTTTTTGTGTAACGGAATGCCCTATGGAGGGGCCATTCTCAAAATAAGGGACCTATGGTGGGTTCACTGTCATAATAAGGGACCTATGATGAGGTAGTAGCTGAGTTAAGCCCGAGGGACCATTCTCAAAATGAGGGACCTACAGTGGGGCCATTGTCATAATAAGGGACCTACAATGTGGTAGTAGCTGAGTTAACCCACATTTAGGGAACGCTCCACCCCTAGTGGGCTTTACCTATTGTAAAGCATGAGACAAAAGGTTATCTTGAACCTAAAAATACATAAATCTTTTATGCCTACTAATAGGTTTAAGATCCTTCCCACTCTAAAAATATGTAAATATTTTATGCCTACTTATAGGTGTAAGATCCTTTTCACTCTAGTAATATCTCAACCTTTAATGCGTACTTATAGGTGTAAGATTGTTCCCACTCTAATTATACATAAATATATTATGCATACTTATAGGTGTAAGATCCGCCCCCCCACTCCTAAAGAGTAGGTGTAAAAACCATTCTCTTTTTTTAGGAGGGACATTTGTGGATGTAAGGTAAATCTTTTATGCCTACTTTATAGGTGTAAGATCCCTACCACTCCTAAGGAGTAGGTGGAAAATCCCTTCTCTTTTCTACAGGGGAAATTTGAGGATATAAGGTGCCCTCTAAAGACACGAGGAAATTTCACGGAGTGATGTAAGATTGCCAAACACACGTACATTTATATGCCTAGTCAGATCAGACTCGCCATGTTTATTTTAAATTAAAAAAAGAAAATTACCACACCCAGTCACACACATGTCTAAAGTCCAACAACAAGAAAAAAGAATGCAATTAATAATATAAATTAAATTTTTATTATTGTAAATTAGGGAGAAATTGGGGATAAAGCTCTGAAGAAGGCGTGTGTGTAAAAAACAATTTCAGTGAATTTTTAAGACACAGGGCAAAATTACAAAGTTAAAATGAAACCCTATTGACCACATATTATTATTATTATTATTATTATCATCATCATCATAATAGCTATTATTATCAATATCAGATTTATTATTATTATTATTATTATTATTAGTATTAGAATTATTATTATTATTGTTAAATTTCAAGATAAGGTAGAATTGTTCTTTGGGTCTTCCAAGTTCAAAGTCCTCTAGAGAGAAAGGAAAATAAATAAATAAATAAATAAATAAAGAGTGGATTTTGTGTCCATCGTCAAAATGGGAAAAAAAGGGCACAATTTAATAAAATAATAATTATGGATCTCATTAGAAGAATGTGGTCAACAAGAGAATAAGGGAACGAATGAAGGATCGAATGAGAGAACGGGCAAGGGAACGAACGAATGAGAGACCGCGTGAGTTGAATGAATGAGGATGACACTCGGATGATGAAAAGATTAATGGATTGACATATTGAATGAATAGATGGTGAATGAACGAGAGAAGTAACTGGAGTAACAACAGATGGATGAATGTGTAGATGATGAACATATGGGGGAGGAATGAATGAATCGACGAATGGACAAAAAGATGGACGGACAAACGAGTGGATGGACTAACTAACAAAATAGATGCCATGGCCAAGCAAACTGATAGAATGAGAAACGATGAATGGATGAAAGAGCAAATCGATAAATTGACAAAACAATGGATGGATGAGCAATCAAATGGACAAATTGACGGAAGTGATAGACACATGAACTTGCAAACGGACAGATTGATGAAATTGATGGATGGAGGAGCGAGAAAATAGACAGATGGACATAATGGATGAATGGATGAACGAGCAAACAGACATTAACTGTTGAAATCGATGGATGGATGAACTTATGAAATTGATGGATGAATGAACAAGCAAACGGACGAATTGAGAAAATTGGTGGACGAATGAATTAGTGAACATATGAACTAACGAAATTGATGGACGGATGAATGAGCAAACAAATGAAATGAGATTTATGGATGGATGAACGAGCAAGGGACGGACTCACGAAAGTGGTGGATGGATGAACGAGCAAACAGACGGATTGACGAAATTGATGGACGGATGAACCGAGCAAACGGACGGACTGACGAAATCGATTGATGGATGGAACGAAAAAGCCGACGGACTGACGAAATATATGGACGGATGAACGAGCAAACCGACGGACTGACGAAAGTGGTGGACGGAGGAACGAGCGACCCGACGGACTGAGGAAATTGATGACGGATGAAACGAACAAACGGAAAGACCGACGAAATTGATGGACGGGAGAATGAGCGAACCGACGGACTGACGAAATTGATGGAATGGAGAACGAACGAAACCGACGGAATGACGAAATTATGGACGGGAGAAGGAGCGAATCGACGGACTGACGAAATTGATGGACTGGAGAACGAGCAAAAACCAACGGAATGACGAAATTATGGACGGGAGAAGGAGCGAATCGACGGACTGCCGAAATTGATGGACTAGAGAACGAGCGAAACCGACGGAATGAAGAAATTCTGGACGGGAGAACGAGCGAATCGACGGACTGACGAAATGATAGACGAATGAACGAGCGAACCGACGGACGGAAGCACCAGACACTGACACACGAGAGAGAGAAGAGAAGAGAAGAGGGGGGGGGGAGGGAAGGGGAGAGAGACAGAGAGAGAGAGAGAGAGGAGGAGGGTGCGGATTGAGTGCGAACAGGCAGCCAGCAGCGACTGCACGATTGCTCCGCCTCGCGGCGCTCCAGCAGTTGTGATCCGCAAGCTCGGGATCCATCCATGCTCGGAACATGTTAGTAGCACACACAGGAGGCAGGTACACACAACAAGATTGGTACGCGGAGGCAAGGAAGGAAGAAAGCAAAGAGCAGGAGATGCGTAGGAGAGGAGAGAGAACAACAATAATAAGCGGAGGGAGAGAGAGAAAGAGAGACCGGTTTGTGTCTTGAAGCAGACGATACACAAGGTTGAAGCAAAAAATAAAATAAAATAACGTTCTTAAGAGAGAGAAGAAAAGGGGTTGAGGTGGTCTCGTGTGTTTTCTTCTTGTTGAAATTTTGTAGAAGGGAGGGGGAAGGAGTGTGGTCTGTTGTTGTTGTTGTGTGGGAGAGAGCTTTGACGATGGCTGCTGCTTTGATGGGATGGTGATGATGATGAGGAGGAGGAGGAGATGATGAGCAACAGCAACACAGGTTCTGTTTGTTTCTGCTGAGAGAGCTTGAGAGCAGATCAGTGGGTTTGTTGTTCTAGTCTCTGACATTGCGTGGGTGTATCTGCAATAATTGGGTTTATGATGCGAGCGAGAGAGGGTGATGATGATGACGATGGCAAGAGGAGCCTTCTTATGGAGAAGAAGAACTTGTTGTTGTGGGTGGGTTCGATCCTCTCTCTCCTTTCCCCTTTTTCCTGTTTTTTGCAGGTTCTGTGTGTTTGATGCGATAGTAGTGTGGTAGTTTTTTTTGTTTCTTGGGTTGAGTAAAACAAGGGCTTCTGTTGTTTGTTTCTCTGTGTGAGTGAGAGAGAGAACCTGGTTTTTTCCATTCTTCTTCACAAGCTTTGGAGAGAAAGCTTTGGAAACGACCCATTTGAGGCTTTTGGAAGTTTTTCTTTGTTTTTGGGTCTTTTTCTCTCCTGTTGTTGTTGGGTTGGATTGTTGGTTGGTTTTGTGAAAGAGGAGAGTTGGGAGGAGGGGAAGAAGAAGAAGAAGAAGAAGCTCTCTGTTGTTGGGTGTGTGTGTGTGTGCGGGTTTTTTGTTTGAATTTTCGGGGGAGGGGAGAGTTGAGAGAGGAAGAAGAAGACGGATGAGAGCTGCTAGTGGGGAAGAAGAAAACAAAGAATGAAGAGGAGCAGAGAGGAGAATAAAGGGGGTCCGCAAGTGAAGAGGGCGGCAGCAGCAGCTGGAGGAGGAGGACCCTCTGGAGAGATGTCGTCGGAGGCGGCTGTGGCGCACCAGCGGCTGACAACAGAGGATGCGCTCAGTTACCTCAAGGCCGTGAAGGACAAATTCAATGAGGACAAGGGCAAGTACGAGGAGTTTCTTGCCACCATGAAGGATTTCAAGGCGCAGAGGATCGACACGGCGGGGGTGATCGAGCGCGTGAAGGAGCTTTTCAAGGGACACAGAGCACTCATCCTGGGATTCAATACGTTCCTTCCTGAGGGTTACGAAATCACGTTGCCGGAGGAGGAGACGACAGCAACGGCAACAGCCACCACCTCCGAGCAGCAGAAGAAGCAGCCGGTGGAGTTCGATCAAGCCATCAACTATGTGAACAAGATCAAGGCGCGGTTCCAGAGTGATGAGCATGTGTACAAGGCTTTCCTGGAGATTCTCAACATGTACCGGAAGGGAAACAAGAGCATCAGTGAAGTTTACCAGGAAGTGGCAACCCTGTTCTACAACCACCCTGACCTACTGGAGGAATTCACCTGTTTTCTTCCCGAATCCACTGGCGGCTCTGGTGCGGTGTCGAATGTCAACAGCCATCATCATCAGCAGCATCATCATCCTCTTGCCAGGTCTTCTACTCAGCAGCAGCAGCAGCATCATCCAAAGCGCGAGGACAAATCTTCTTCCGCTCCTGTGCGTACCACCCCTGTGGTCAGTAAAATCATACCCAAGAAGGAGAAGCCTGGCGACCATGGTGGTGGCAGCAATCGAGACAGACATGGTGGTGCTGTTGTGAAGATTGAAAGGGAGCGCAAGAAGGGGGAGAAAGAAAGAGATAAGAAGGATGAGCCGGAGCGCAAGGTGCGTGGTGGTGGTGGTGGTGTTGATCATCATCATCGGAAGGAAGCAAATAGCCATGGTGGTGGAGAGAAGGATATGGATTTGGATGCCATGCAGAGGTTGCCAACAAAGAGGCAGTCTGCAAGGCGGGCAGATGAACTTATCCGTATTCAATCAAAAGCTGGTGAAGCTGGGGAAGCTTATGCTTCGGGTGGGGCTGGACCATCACTGGAGGATCTCGGTAAGAATGCCTCGAGCTTGCCAGCTTTTGTTGAGAAGGTGAAGTTGAGGCTGCGAAACCGTGAAACTTACCAGGAATTCCTCAAGTGTCTTAACATCTTCAACCAGGAGATCATCAGCCGCAGTGAGCTGCAAAGAGTGGTGGGTGACATTCTTGGCAAGCATGCTGACCTCATGGAAGGCTTCAATGAATTTCTCACTCACTGTGAAAATGAGGGCAACCTGGCAGGTGTGTTCAGCAGCCGCAATTTGGGAGGAGAGTTTGCAGATGAGCAGAAGCCAAAGATTGAGAAAGATCGTGAAAGGGACAGTGAGAAAGACAAGGAGCGTGATAGAGACAAGGAGAAAGAAAGAGAAGGCGAGCGACACAGGGAAAAAGACAAGGAGAGGGATGTGAAACCTAGCAAGGAAGTGCTACATAAGGTTTCTGGTATCCCTAACAAGGACAAGTTCATGAACAAACCCATTTCAGAGCTTGATCTGTCGAATTGTGAGCAATGTACTCCAAGCTATCGGTTGCTGCCAAAGCATTATCCCAGACCTATATCCAGCCACCGCAACTCGCTGGCTGATTCGGTGTTAAATGACAGTTGGGTGTCTGTCACATCTGGTAGTGAGGACTACTCCTTCAAACACATGCGCAAGAACCAGTACGAGGAAAGCCTGTTCCGCTGTGAAGATGACCGGTATGAACTCGACATGCTGTTGGAGACAACCCTCAGCACTGCAAATCTTGTTGGTGAATCTGTCGAGAAGCCTCTGGATGGAGTGAAGCAAGAGTCTCCTCATCACCTTCCAGACCAACTCTCGGCAATCCATTTGAGGTCAATCGAACGTGTTTATGGGGATCATGGTGCTGACATCATTGAACTTCTGCGGAAGAACCCAATTCCAACAGCACCTGTTGTTTACCATCGCCTCAGGCAGAAGCAGGAGGAGTGGAGCAATTGTCGAGTGGAGATGAACAAGGTTTGGTCTGAAGTTTACACCAAGAACTCGTACAAGGCTCTGGATCATCGCAGTTTCTACTTCCGACAACAAGACAAACGGAGTCTTAGCACCAAGGGATTGCTTGCAGAGATCAAGGAGCTCAACGAGAAGAAGAGAAGTGAAGACGATTACTTGCTTGCAACTGCTGCTGGGAGTCACCGCCCACTGCTTCCAGACCTGCGACTTGAGTATCCTGATCCTGCAATATATCAAGATCTGTACCAGATTATCAAGTATGCGTGTGAGGAAGCTTGCACAACAACAGAGCAGGCAGAGAAGATTTTACGAATCTGGACAACGTTTCTGGAGCCCATGCTTGGTATACCTCCACGGCTTCATGGAATGGATGATATGGAGCCGTATTTGAAAGCAGAAGAAGCTCTTGAGCCCAAAGGCAGTGGCTCTAGTTCGAGGGTTAGCAGTGCTGGGGCCAATGCAGAAGGGTGTGATACCGATGTTCTTGCTACAAATGCTGGGGTGATGGAAGAAGTTGCTACTGCTAGAAGTAATCTTGTGGCAGATGGTGAGAGTGCAGGAGCAGTTCAGACTGCTGATACAAACAGGGAGGGTTCCATCCTGACAGATGGAGCACATAGGAAAGAGAAACCTGAATCTGCAAGCCTTGAAATTGAGGGTTCTCTAGGAGTAGAGAAGTTGCAGATTTCAAGAGTTACAAATCCCTCTTTTGGCTTAAAGTTGCCAGTGGAAAATGTGATGTACAATGGCAAGGTGATGACAACCACAAGCAGGGTTCCTATTGAAATTGGAGCAGGTCTGCCAGCAATGGGCAGAATGCATGGTGGAGACCAAGAACCAGGTCGAATTGGTGCAGCAGAGGTTGGTGCACATGCTTCAAACCAAAGTAGTGTACAAGAAATTGGGGCTGAGGAACCCAATGTGTGGGGGAGAGGTGTTGCTGCTGCTGGTGAGGAGGAGGAGTTGAAGGCTTCAAGGTTGAAGCTGAAGGTTGGCCCTGCAGCAGCAGCAGCAGCAGAGGATGTACAGATGAGTGAGGGGTTTGCACCGGCAGAGAGGGAAGAGGGTGAACTATCCCCCTCACCTGAACTGGAGGACCGAAACAAGGCTACTACTCTTGTAGGTGAGCTGAGATCTTACCATGTGGGCCAGGCTTCTGAAGAGAATGGCATAGAAGGATTCGGGCATGATCACAAGGATGTGGATGGTGCTAGAGGGCTTGAAGCTGGGGAGCATGATGTAGACGAGGATGATGAAGGAGAAGAGCATAGTGGTCATAAATCAAGTGGGAATAGTGATGATGCATCAGAAGCTGGGGAAGAAGCCTTTGAGAGTGGTTCAGGAGAAGACTTATCAGAGCATGAGGATGATGATGATGATGAAGGCAAAGCAGAAAGTGAGGGGCATCATGCTGAAGACATGGCAGATGCTGATGATGGAGAAGGTGATGGCCATTCCTCCCTAGCCTCACCTGGCGATCGCTCATTCTCCAACTGCCGGCCACTGGCTGAACATGTGACAACAACAGCAGATGTGTTGTCCAGTGCTGCAACTGCCTGCAACAGACCTTCTCAGGAACGTGTTTTCTATGGCCATGACTTGTTCTATGTGCTCTTTAGGCTCCATCAAACCTTGTACGAACGGATCCTATCAGCTAAAACACATGCAACAACTTCAGAGCAGAAGTGGAGGTTGACAAAGGACACAGCTCCACCAAACTTCTACTTAAGATTTATGCTGATTCTCTTTAGTCTGCTGGATGGATCAGTAGACAATGCAAAGTTTGAGGATGAATGCCGAGCCATTATTGGCACTCAGTCATATGTCCTCTTTACCCTTGACAAGCTCATCTTCAAGCTTGTGAAACAGCTCCAAGTCGTGGCATCAGATGATGTGGCAGCTAAACTGCTATCTCTTTATGCATATGAGCGGGCAGCGGAGCATGCTGATGACATATACCATGCCAATGTTTGTGTCTTGCTGCATGATGAGAGCATATATAGGATTGTTTCCATGAGCAAACCTGCTGAGTTACTGATCCAGCTCATGGACAGAGGCGCAGAGAAGCTGGAAGTCCCAGCCAACTCTTTGGAGTGGTCTTTCCAGAATTACCTGGACGACTTTCTGCTCTCAGTGCCACCTGCGAAAAGCAAACATGCTGTGTTTCTGATTCGAAACAAGAAGAAGTTTGCTCACCAGGAGGATAGTGATGAGGCAGCAGACTGGACTGTGATGGAGAATGCCAGTGTTGTGAATGGCTTGGAATACAAAATTTCTTGTAAGACGTACAAAGTTTCATACGTGCTGGATACTGAGGACCTTTTTGTTCGCCGTGTTAAACGACGGTCTGAATCTGACCTTGCTCTGTATGAGAGAAATCGGAATCAACGTTGTCGCATCTTCGGTCAATGGATTGACAAATCAGTTACTTCTGTTGATGACAGGTAACATCCCCCAAAAAAATGCCTAGAAATAATGTCATACTGATAATGTTTCCTTAGTATTTTCCTCAGCAGCTACAATCAGTGGGTCATCGTGTGTACCTGGATATAGGTTGTGGGGTATAGGGTATTTTGTTGTTTCAGATGAAACCTAATGAGACTAATACTCAAACAGTGGCATCTTTGGGTTCTAGATTCTAGTACATGATGAAGAATTCCTGAAGATGATCAACCCATGACTGTCAAGGTCAACTGGGAGGCCTGATGGGTTTCAGAAGCTCCCCTTTAGCATGATCATTGGCTGGAGATGAACCCTGAAATCAATGCCAAATCAGCATGGGTGTGGTTCACACCTGCTTGTTGTAATGGTCAGGTTCAGCATCTAGTTATCAGCAAGGGTACAATGAGTACATGTGTAGTAACACCAGATTTCTGGGTGGTTCTTACTCTTTGGTTGTTTCATGTGCCTTTTGCAGTGTCGCCATTGCAGATACCTGCCAGAATGCAATGGAGTAGATCAGACTTATTACAGGGACCACACTCTGGTATGAAATCACATCCTATCCAACTTTGGGGTCCATTGTGATTGGATTTGCAACATGACAGATAGCTCTACCAGATAGCTTTTGCTTCCTAGTTTTCTGTCAAGAATATTAGTGTGTCAGCCATCACAGTTGGGCTCCTCACACGACTCATGATAGCAATGTAGATGCTCTAATATGCTCTTGGCACATTACTCTCGAGGTTTCTGCAGTTGAAAGTTGCAGAAAACTTAATTTGATGGCAGAAGCAAGAGAGACATGCCAGCCTGCATGCCATTGACAAGCAGAGTCTTTGCCAGTTGTGCCACACTAGTGACAATCTAGGAAGTTTATTTCAGAGTATTGCTGCAACATGTAGAAGAAGCCAGGTGGTAATGAACCTGTTTGTGATGTTGCTTGTGCTATACAGTTGTCCAAGCTAGTGACGGCCATCTCGAGCTGACATTGTTCCAAGTGTTGTGGGCAATGTCACTGTGTGCCTGAACAAAACTTTTTAGCAAACTCGAGGTCCTGTGCTTTTGATGTTGGTGGCACCACTGGTTTTCCCCAAATCTTTGGTGGAAATATGTTTAGTGTACAAGTGGTCACAGAATGAGGATCTTTGGTCCCATTTCTCTCTGCGCAATTTTCTTGAGCAGGGGAAGAACATGAAGCAGTTAGTGGCTGCCTGACAACTGAATGCTCTTTTGAAACTTGATCCAGATTCATAGCTAGGGAAAACACAACAGGGCTTTCTCAGGATGCCGATGCCTGGTGGCTACTAATATGGAGATCTTAGCCTCTCTACATTTGCTACAAACTTCACTGTCCAGATTGATCAATCACCATGATGAACCATGTAGAAGAAAATGGTGGGTTATGTTGGGAACATCTCCATTGATGGTCTGACAAAGTGCCATGACCATGACCTCACCATGATGTTGTGCATACTCCTGGAGGGAGAGACATTGGGCATCTATTTGCCTGGCTTTGCAACAGTTTTCCACATTGAAATTTTGTTATTAGTCCTTTGCTCACACGCTTGCAATTATTAAGGATTCTTTTCTGCTGTTCCTTTGCAAAAATATTGCCCAAAAATATGGCTGGCAAGCATTCATTTAAATATTTGCCTTCCTGTTTTCTACACTATACTTCTAATTCTGATAGTTTGATGTTGTCACAATAACTTAGTTTTTGTGAGTTCACAATTTCCCTTTGACACAAAATTCATGCATTCTGCTGCATTTTCCCTTCACTACAAAATTCATTTATTGTGTTCTTTTATGTGTGTCAAAAGTATACAGGCTTGTGTTGGCTACTTAGCTGGAACAAGTCTGGTTGGTGTGAAGAGATTTTGACAGATGAGGTGCTGTACTTAAGCACTTGAAAGGTTAGTGTGCATATCATGCACACCTCTGATGATGCAAAATACAAAATCAGTCATGCATATGAAGACCATTTCATGCACAGCAACAAATAGGAAGTCTGATTTGGAGTTGCTGTGCCAAAATGTGACAGATGGCTTTCAAATTTTGAGGAAACAATTCTACAAAGATCTATATTCTGGGTTTCTGTCACTGTCTCTGGAAGCAATGGCAAGACTAACTCTCATGATGTGGGTGGCTAGCACTCAGTAATTTAGTGTAGATAGTATCACCTCATGAAGCACTGAAAATCAGACCACAAACCAGTCACATAGAATTATGCCAATATTTAGGACACGTAAATGTGTGTAAATAGTGATAATCAGAACAAAACTGAGGGGAGAAAATATCAAACAAAGTCTTGGTCCCATTCCTCACTATCAATGGACACCACTAGTGCCACCAAGCAAAGCAGAACTCAGTTAACTTTGTTCATATTCTGTTGGTAGGAGCTACAATTTACTCCCCACCCTACAGAGACAACCCCAGGAGCCTATCATGACTTGCGGTGAGTGCAGCATACATAGTGCTGCTGTAAGGGAGCTATAATAAGAACAAATTCCAGTGAATCATGCAGGCATTTGCCCACCAAACAGCAATGCTTCAAATGCTCTTCAAAACTTCTTTAGCTGCAGCAATTGTGAAGGCAACATCTTCTTCTGTGTGGGCAAGGCCTGTGAAACCTGCTTCATATTGGGATGGTGCCAAGTATACTCCTCTCTCTAGCATACCCCTGCTCAGACAAACCACAGAAAACTTCAGATTCAGAGGACAGGAATGCAAGCATACACCATAATTGTCACTGATTATGAGCCCATTAGTGTTGTCTTACTTGTCAAGGGCCACTGCTGGTAAAGCTCTACTTCATAAATCAACTTTCCACATCCACCTTGAGAAGATTGGAAGACTCTCAAACTTTGAACCTAATCTGAAATTGCAATAACTTGGAAGGGGCCTGCTTAGGAAGCATATCAGGAGAACAATCCAACCTGTGAAACTTTGCAAACTTTGCAGTATCACTCCTCTTGGCATCTTCAAAATTATTTACAGGGCCTGCTGTGAAGAAGAAACCAAACATGCCACGGATGTGTCCACCACATACATCATGTCCAGCTTCTCGTGCAGCCTGAAGAATACCTTGAGTAAGCTTCCCAGTTACTTCATCCAGGTACTCATAGGTTCCAGCCTTTTGCAACCGTTGGAGTGTGTAGATACCAGCCGTCATGGCTAAAGGATTGCCACTGAGTGTGCCTGCTTGATACACAGGCCCTGCAGGTGCCACCAACTCCATAATTTCTCTCTTTCCTCCATAGGCTCCAACAGGTAATCCACCCCCAATGATCTTACCCAAAGTGGTAAGATCAGGAGTGATACCAAAATACTCTTGTGCACCCCCATAAGCTATCCGAAAGCCTGTCATCACTTCATCAAAAACTAGCAAGGCTCCGTGTTCCTTAGTAATTTCCCTCAGACCCTCCAGAAATTCTATCTTGGGAACAATGAAACCTGAGTTTCCTACCACAGGCTCCAAGATAACTGCTGCAATATTATTCTTGTGGTTTGCAAAAATCTCCCTAACAGCCTCCAAGTCATTGTAAGGTGCTGTAAGGGTGGGTGCTGTAGCAGCTTGAGGAACACCTGGTGAGTCAGGGAGCCCAAGGGTTGCTACACCACTACCAGCCTTCACCAGGAAAGGGTCAGCATGGCCATGGTAACATCCTTCAAACTTGACGATCATTTGGCGTCCTGTGTAGGCACGAGCTACGCGAAGCATACCCATGCAAGCCTCTGTTCCTGAGTTCACAAACCGCACCATTTCAATGCTTGGCACTGCCTTTATCACCATATCTGCCAGAATGTTCTCTAGCGCACAAGGTGCCCCAAAACTTGTCCCTTTCTTAAGGGCTTCAACAAGTTTGGCATTCACCTGCATGAGAATAGCAATCCTGTGTTAAAAAAAATTTAGTGTCGAAATGTGAATACAACAGAAGCTGGCTATTTTGCAGATGCTTCTTAATTTACAGCTGTGAGTAAAGCACCAATACAAGAGGTGTGACATGAAGCACTTGGTAAAACAAATAACCCACCTCATCATCACAATGTCCAATGATAGCAGGACCCCATGTTCCAACATAGTCAATATACTCGTTGCCATCCACATCCCATGCATGCGAACCCTTCACATGATCAAAGACAATTGGCTGTCCACCAACTGACTTGAAGGCTCTGACTGGAGAATTTACTCCTCCGGGCATCAAATCCTGCTTATAACAGCCATACAGTGCAGGTACTTAGCTCAATTACTATGTTGTTTGGCAGACTTACACAGTCATTTCACTCTGTTCAGAAAGACATTGGGTGACTCTCATGAGCATTGAGAAATTTTCATGCTCATAGTTAAATATTGCCAGAATCAGGTGAGCAAAAGGTGCCTTTGAGTAAAAGAAAAACTCCAGACAAGGACTGAAGAACAGGGAAGAAGGAATACACAGAACAGAACACCTAGTTCAAAATGAATTACACAACTAGCAGTATGAACAGCAGTGACAGTCTCTCAGCTGTTCCATGACCATCAAGTGTAACATGTATGATCAACTTTTCTACCACAACTTTTACCCATTGTCTTCATCAACTCCCTACAGAGGGTATAGGCCACTGTACCCACTAGTATGCATACTGAGTTTCTGTCGCAAGTCTGAAAGCAACAGGGAGACTCAGCAATGAGACTGGCAAGCACCCTACACCAAAGAAAAGAATGGCAAACAAAGAGGGACCCAAAAAGAAAATCCAAAGAGACAGCACATAAGGAAGAAAGAACAGAATAGAGCAGACAGAAGGGAGAAAAAGAACACAGACCAAGCAGCTTACAAAAGCTCCCCACTTACAAGACTCTATACAAAATCATTCAGAAAAAAACTCTGAATGCTAAAATATCCAACCTTTATCTGGGGGTTTAAGCCCTACAGAATGAAGTACAAGATTTTCTTTTGCCATTTCATCTGCTCCCAAAATACATTTCACACTGGTGGGGCTCTCTGCTGACAAAGTCAAAGTTATGCTCATTACAAATCAGTTCCTCGAGAAGTATGAGTATCTCACTGAGCAATTCAAGTAAAGATTCTCACTGTTGTGCTTTGAATTCCAGTTGATTTGTCAGAATTTTCAAAGCTTTTCTTGCAGAAAAATCAACCACAAGGGAAGGAGGAGGGGGTTATGGTGTCCTGCACATGTTACAAAAGTACAGTATCTCTCTCTCTCACTCATGACTGCTACAACAACATCCTCATTGAAGCTGGAGATTTCCATAACATTATAACAGGAGCAGCACCACGACATCCTCGTTAAAGCTGGACATTTCCATAACATCATAACAGGAGCAGCATCACAGTCAGCCCCAGCGTTTAGGCTGCTTTTCCTCCGACGTAATAAACCCCAGACATGTATATCGCACGTCCTCTTCGTAGCTAACCATCTAGCGTGCACTGAAAAACAAGCATTTCCGAACTTCGAATCCCATAGCACACTCACCTGGCTCAGAATGAATGCTCTTAACATGTATTCCACACAGAGAGAGAGAGAGAGAGGGGAGAGCGAACAGACAAGGAGGTAAACAACAGAGAGAGTTGGTATGCAGCACCTTAGCGGCGGTGAAAATCTCTTCAGACTTGGTGGTCACAAACTTCTTCTCGACAGCGAGAGCCATCCGAATGCCACTGCCGCCGCCACTACTCCTACTTCCAACCACAGATTGTTGCTGCTGCTGCTGCAACCTAAGAAACGAGCTCCGCGAAGAAGAAGCGCAGCTATTGTCCAAAAACCTGAACCCCGACCAGTCACCAGCCGCCGCTCCCGCTGCAACACAAGAAGCCGCAGCTCCACCGACCAAGGCCGCCATCGCAAAAAAAAAAAAAAAACAACAACAACAGAAATTCCCTCTCCCTCTCACAAAACCCGTCCTCAAACCCCTCCTCCTCGACAGAAGACGACTCTCACCAAAAAACAAATCCTGTACTCAAATCCCTCCACCAAAAATTCCCCCGAAAAATTCCGTCTCTGTGATCCCGTCAGAAACGATACCAAAAAAATAAAAATCTCTCCGAGATCCCTCCACAATAATTCCTCTCGCAAAATTATTTCTGGACAAAATGCGAGACACAAAGTCGCACTCGTTTCTCTCTCTCTCGCGCGCTCGCTCGCTCCCTTTGGACGCTCTCCTTCGCTCGAACACAAACGCATTCACACTTGGCCGCTGGATCTTATCCTCAACTGCGTTTGGATTCATAACAAGACGCGCTGTGATTGGTCCTCTCATTCTCTTAATATCCACTTTACTTTTTTCTATAAATTTTTTTTCTCTATTTCTAAAAGGAAATTACTATTTAACCCACGATTTTTTCCCCCCCCCTTTTTTTGGGATTAATTTCCTAGGGATCCTCCTCTCCAGGGACACTGTTTCATAAAATTGAGAGCAAAATTAAAAAAAATAAAAATAAAAATTCTTTTAGCCCTTTTAAAAACTCTTTTGAGGAGATAATTTTAGTAAATTGGCACTTTAATGTCTCATAATAGTCTCATAATCTTGTGCCTAGATGCAAAGAGTTTTTTTTTTGGACCCATGAGTTTGTTCAAATAGGTCCCCTTGAGTTGCTTTAAAGAGTTGGCTTAATGGATTAGTACATACATACATTTTGCATGCAAAAAGACATGCAAATTTCCAAATTTTTTTAAACAATAGTTTGGAACTTTTAACACATCATTCTTTGTTTTATACTTGGAAGATTTTACTTAGGGTGCAAAAACCCTAACAATTTTGCTCACAATTTCAACCTTGCAACCAACTTCCTTGCTCCCTACTAATAGGTAGGGTTTTAGCACATTGCTTGTGTTGTTTGTTACACATTATTAAACAGTTCTTGACTTAAACTATAAACAAATTATTTTATTTCCCAATTTATTTTTTTTTTTTTTTTTTTAAGAGTAATGAAGCTCCAATGTTGTAATTAAGCATTAAGATGTCCAATCTCAAAATCGTGATTTTGGGAATTTTAAGTACTTGTCATCTTGATATAATCCTTGTGTGGACTTACATAATGTATTTAAAAAAGATGGTATCTCTTTCACGAGGACAAGCTATGATGAGTTTTTGATAAATTTGTGATGAGTTGTGACCATGTCTAGATTCAAATTGCACAAAAACCTCTCTTCATTTATTTTGTGCATATGAAAGGGTTTTAAGGTTTTCCTCACCAAAATGTTATAGGTCTTCTATGCATACAAGGTTCTTGCTATTGGTACTTATTTCTAAGGAACTAAGGAATGAACTTGAAGTTCAACAAATTTTCTTTGCATGTTTGTTTTGGTCGATGAAGGTTTATTTATATCATGAATTTGACAAGTCTATGATGTTAATCAAAAGGAACATGTTTGCATCATTTAGTAGTTAGTTTGCACCTTGAAATGTATCCAATAGTTCCAACAGGTCGCCAAAATATAGCAGGACTCTTAGAATTATCTACTTTCCTCTGTTACCTTGAGCCAAATTTGGCTACTTTCTCTTGTGGATGATTATTTGTGTGGCTACATCATACAATCAAAACAATGCTTGATAGCAAAAATAAATAATTTTGGGTGGGCCTACAATACAAGCAAGAAGAAGTTGAAATCGATCAATAAATGAGATCCACATTCTCAAACTTTCTCCAGAAAACATGGGTTCTTCATTTTCTTTTTTCTTCAAAAGTAGTAACTCATTGTTCTTTGTGATGGAGCTAAGGTGAAGATCATCCTCCATAAAAACTTTTAGCCAAGTTTTGGCTATAAATGAATTATGAAACTATAGAGAGATACTCATACATGCTCTGATACCCACACGACACTACACTCCCCCACCTTTCTTTCCTAAACACCTAGCTTGGAGGAATGGCAACCTTAGAAAGCTGTTAGCCAAAAGCTATAGTAAAACATGAGTCTCCACCTTAACACCAAATAGGAATACCATGGTAGTATCATTTGGTAAGTAACATACAAAGAACAATAATGCTAGGCAATGAATATGCAATCCTGGCCTGGCTTTCACAATAAGCTGGTAAATCAGGTTGGTTGGAAGAGAAGAATTTTACCTGCCCTTCCATTTAGTTAAGTACATACGCTTTCAACAAAATGAAGCAAGGACATGTAGCAAAGCTTCTGCGAATTGCATTTGCTGCTCCTTGTTAATCATCTTAAACAAAGGCACATGCACGAAAAGGCTTCTCGTCCCATGAGCTGCAGCATGGCATAAAGAGTGATAATACACATAGTTGCATACAAAACTTCCTGCATCATATGACTCTGTCACATTAAAGTCCTCCTTTCGCAATGCTGTTACAATCTCTTTCACTGGGAGAGTTGTCTGAGACATGACCACAACAAGGTCCCGTTAAGAACAATTTGAGACCCATCTGATCTGACCCAATTTGATAACCTTTCCAAATGTCAGCTCCCTGAACTCAAGCCTGTCTGCTGTGACTCATCTGATATGTAACCGGAGGTTCTTTTGATTCTGAAAATGTTCCAGAAACAGAGGTTCTGAGATTCTGTAAAGTTTCAAAAAACCAGAACTGGAGGTTCTTAACAAAATCAAAGAACTGCCCAACACTGGTTTCAATACCATTTAGAGAATGGAGACAGGGTACCTCATGTATGTGGGATATAGGACCATCCTCAGTAATGATGGGTGCATGCTGCGCACACCACACAGAAGGTTTTAAAGATGTGAAAAAACTCAGTACCGAGATACAGAACATTTTGAAGAACACAACTTGAATAACAATGGTTGCAATGGTAAAGTTTGAATGCCAGACCTGTGGCTGCCAACCTAGTTCATCAGCACACCGAAATGTTGCTTCATTTACCGCACGCCACTCAACAGCAAAGTTAGTTGCACCACTGTTCACACCAAAATATGGATCAGGTTTAAGGCAGAAGAAGGTGCACAATTCCAACTTAACTGCCTATAATGGGTGTTGGGCAAAAAGAAATCAAACCCAGTCATAAGCATGTAATGCGAACCCAACATTAGAGTACCTTTACAATCAAGGTGCCACAACAGACCCAAGCATAAAATGATTTTATGCTGGGGTCAGTACAGGAACCAGGACTAGTCTGAAGCCAACATTAGGGTAAATATACAATCAGGGTACCACAACAAGAACCAAGAACAGAATAGGACTAGTCAGGTCCAAACCCATCTGGATCACAACTGGTTATTTGACATAGTACATATATTTACACTGCTACAAATGACATGTGTAGTGCAGAGATCTCAAAAGAATTTGAACTCTTACCCACACAATTTTCTTTTGGATGGTTGGCAAAGAATTCACATCCAGCTTCAATTCTTGCAAATTTCCACTTCTCTCAATTGAAGGATGTTCAATCCCTACAAGAGACGAGTCCAAGAGCTCCATGAGAGGCCCAAGTGCCCCCTCTCCTGCTGTCTCCAACACAGTGCAGCTTCCCAGCAGAGTTCCTGTGGGCGTCCCATGATGCTTTCTCACATACTCTTCAATCGTCCCCACTAAAACCTCGGTTGGATTTTCTGCTACACCATGAAACTTCTTGAAGCCCATGATGTGGAACTCAATGAAACTTGTGGGTGCTGCTTCTGATCCCATGATCTCTCTTGTACCTGCCTGCTGCCTGCTGTCTGTGCCTGAAACTCAACAGCTGCTCCTGTTGCTCCTCCTCTGCACTATTTCAAAGCACTGTGTCTGGTTGTAAGCACAAAAAAAACTTCGAGTGCAAGAGGACAACAACAGTTTTTGGTTATGGGTT
>Ga0116231_10004602_pt1 | contig 27804 bp, 26 predicted proteins | sample S1TSphgellanicum_2_FD_89695 | JGI IMG/M metagenome (GOLD analysis project Ga0116231, IMG submission 89695) | Host-associated microbial communities from peat moss isolated from Minnesota, USA - S1T2_Fd - Sphagnum magellanicum MG | ecosystem: Host-associated > Plants > Peat moss > Unclassified... | reverse complement strand
CTAAATTATATCAAAAATATATTTAATTTAGTTGAAAATTTAAGCGAATAAATTCGCTTGAGTCGCTTATATCTCAGGTCTAAAGACACTGAGTTTTACGCCTACCATACTTTCCTATAAAACTTTGGCTTAGATTAAGTTAAGATGGATAATTTCCTCTGTAAACTCAAAGTTGGCTGTGACATTTTGCACATCATCTAGTCCTTCTAGCGTATCGATTAACTTCAACAGCGATCGCGCTTGGTCAGGGTCAGCCACTTCCACCTCGTTTCCCGGAACCCAACGTAATTCCAGGTCAATGACTTTAAAACCTTTTTGAGCCAGAGTCTGACTGAGAGTTTCTAAATTAGCAATTTCTGTCACGACTTCAGCTGTGTCATCCGCTGTCATTTCATAAGATTGCGCTCCACCATCTAAGGATGCTTCTAGTAAATCATCTTCATTTATCCTCCCCTGAACAATACAAACACCTTTTTGGGTAAACATCCAGCTAACGCAACCTGTTTCTCCCAAATTACCGCCATTTTTACTAAAAGCCACCCGCAAATCAGCAGCAGTCCGATTGCGATTATCTGTTAAGGCTTCAATCAAAATTGCTACACCACCAGAACCATAGCCTTCATAGCGAATTTCTTCTAAGCTAGAATTATCCCCGCCAGAGCTACCTGCGCCTTTGGCGATCGCCCTTTCAATATTGTCGTGGGGAATCCCAGCTGCTTTAGCCTTTTCAATTGCTGTGCGTAATTGAAAATTCCCCGTTGGGTCTGGTATTCCATTCCTGGCGGCGATAATAATTGCCCTAGACAATTGTGTAAAGGTTTTACCTCTTTTTGCATCTACTACTGCTTTTTGGCGTTTAATATTTGCCCATTTACTATGTCCTGCCATAAGCTAAAAATATTATAACTCCCTTAAAACATATGATCTAACTAGCTTTGACAAAAAATGCTCAGATACCCACTCAAAATTTTAGCGATTTTTTCCCCTGGTTTCCAAGTGCGGATTTTTTGCAGCTTATTACTGATGCTGTTACTTAGCTTATTTGTTATCAGTAGTTTACTACCTCATCCACATTCCTTAGTAATACATATAACAATGTGGCACGGGCTGAATCCACAATCAAATAGAGATATTTTAGAAAAGCTGGTAAATAAATTTAATCATAGCCAGACTGGTATTCAGGTAGAGTCATTATATGTGGGACAGCAAGATCAACAAACAGCAAAAATTCTCACAGCGGTAGTAAGTGACGCAGCACCAGATTTACTTTGGTATAATCCGACAATTACTGGTCAATTAGTCGAATTGAATGCGATTATCTCTTTAGATGAAAAGTTAGCTAACTCCCGGATGGAGAATGAAATTGTCCCCAGATTATTTTCATCGATGAAGTATCAGGGGAAAATTTGGTCTCTACCTTTTGACACGAATAATCTAGGCGTTTTCTATCGTCCTAGTTTGTTCAAGGCTAGAGGAATTAACCAATTACCCCGTACATGGGAGGAATTACACCATGTTGCTAAAAAGTTAACTTATGATACTAATGGTGATGGGAAGATAGATCGCCATGGGATAATTTTACCTCTGGGAAAAGGTGAGTTTACAGTATTTAGCTGGTTACCGTTTTTCTGGAGTTCTGGAGGTAAATTGATCGATGGAATAGAACAGAATCTAGCAAAGGTAATTTTACAAGATAATCCAGGGGCGATCGCTGCTTTAAAATTCTGGCAAAATTTAATTCAAGATGGTTCAGCCGTTTTATCTGCTCCAGAACGAGGTTATGAGATTGGAGACTTAGTTACTGGTAGAGTCGCAATGGAGATTAATGGTCCTTGGACTTTAGCAGAATTGAACCAGAGTGGTGCGGATTTTGCTGTTTTTCCTCTTCCTGCTGCTCAACAACCCGCAACTGTAATTGGTGGTGAAAATCTCTTCCTGTTCAAAACAGCGCCACAACGAGAACAAGCAGCGTTCAAGTTTGCTGAATATACTTTGAGTCCAGAGTTCCAAACAGAGTTAGCTTTGGGAACTGGTTATTTACCAGTTAATTTAAAATCTCGTCAAAGTCCTAAATATCAAGAGTTTTTACAAACTCAACCCCAAATAAAGGTGTTTTTAAAGCAGGAAGAATACGGGAGAACGCGCCCTATTTTTCCCAGGTACACTCGATTGTCTGATAGTTTAGGTCGAGCGATCGAAAGTGTTTTACTGAATAAAAGCTCCCCTAATCTTGCGCTTAATAATGCTCAGCAACGATTAAAAATATCCTTACACTGAAATAAAAAGCTTTTCTAAAATAACGTCAAAAAAAACACAAATCTATGTCGCGGGAAGGATGAAAACCCTATTTTTCCTTAATACCCTAGATAATAGAAGTGCGCCTATTCATAATTATTTTTGCTCACACTTCCATTATTAAGAATATAATAACAATATTCAACTCCAATTTTCCCTATCTCTGAGGAATGATATTTTTTTTGTGTAGAAAGTACAAATTTATGTCGCAGGAAGGATGAAAACTCTATTTGTCCTCGATACCCTAGATAATAGAAGTGCGCCTATTCATAATTATTTTTGCTCACACTTCCATTATTAAGAATATGATAACAATGTTCAACTCCAATTTTCCCTATCTCTGAGGAATGATATTTTTTTTGTGTAGAAAGTACAAATTTATGTCGCGGGAAGGATGAAACCTCTATTTTTCCTTTATACGCTAGATAATAGACCTACGATTATATCAGTATACATTAGAACCCGAATTCTTGGTATGGATAGAAATTAATTGCTAAAAACAGTTAAATTTGGAAAATTAGTATTAATCTATACTATTTTCATTTTTAACCGTAGCTATACTCATTCCATAGGTTCTACCTGGGAATTGATGAAGTGGCGAGTCCACTTCATTTTTACTGAAATCTCAGTCGTTGATCAGCTCATCCCGCCACTTTTCACGGTTTTTGGGAGTTTCGGGGTCACGCGATCGCACCAAATTCCAATTTTGCCAATTTAGCGGTTTTTGTTTTTCCAAGTGGTTGATAAATTGGATGATGGATTGGTCATCATCGAGGGGATTTTGTAAATCAAATCTAATCGTTTGGAAAACTTTATGATTGGGATCAATAAAACTTGTAGTCCAAATTTTAGTCAACCAAAGTAAAACTCGATTGCTGACAAAACTCCAAAATCCTTTACCTTTCTTGATTATATAGGAAACTTGGATTTCAGCTTTTCCAGATTTTATCAGCCTTGTAGCTAGCATAATATGTATGGAACGGTTACCGAATCCTAGTGTAACTATCCCAGTGGAACCATACCAATAACAAACACTATAAGTAGGAGAGCTTCTATACAGACGCCGAACCAATTTGATTAAAGGAGAAAATTTTTCACTGCATGTAATATTATTAAAAATAATCGCCTGATGGTTTATTTCTTCCTTTTCAAATCTAACTTGCGCCAGTGGTGGGTGAATTGTATTAAAATATTGTGTATCAATGGCATTAGTCATCAAAACATGAGGATGACAATTGATTACCGCATGATTGCCAAAAATTACATCGTATCCTTGATTATCTAAATCTGGAATCAAGGATAATGAGTGTTGTGGAACTTCTCCTGTCCAAATCCAAATCATTTCATAGTTTTCAGCAGTTGGCCAAGTTCTAGCTTTCACCATTGGTGGTTCGCCTAAATCAGGAACATCAATACAAATCCCAGATGCATCAAACTTCCACTGATGAAAAAAACACCTCAATTCATTACCTTCTACTCTCCCGCTCGCCAGGTGAGCACCCATATGCGGACAATAAGCATCTAAAATAACAGGATATTTGTTTTTTCCGCGATAAATTACTAGTTTTCTTCCTAAAATACTAATTGGCTTTAATTCACCAATTCGTAGCTGATAGGACGGCATTACCCAATACCATCCTTCAATATAGCGTTCTGGATTATTGAAATTCTTAGGTTTAGCTGGGTTGTTGGTATTTTCAGCGTTGACATTCATTTTTGCGATTTCACTTGCAGCGAAGTGGTTAATCTAGAATTATCATTAGCCACCTAAAAAAACCGTTATTTTCAGTACCGAGATTAATCCTTCTCTTGCGGTTTAATTATGAGAAAGGTGTAGGAAAGTAAAATCTTACCTACAACCGATTCACTAGAACCTACAAGCTGCCAATATTACTCAGTCCTAAAACGATACCAACTCCTATTATATGACCGAAAGCCATTGCACCAATGAAAGTGGGAATGGTAACAGGAAGCACAGGTAATTGTGGTCCAACTTGAGGAATTTTTAGGGCAAAAGTCAGCAGAAGCACTACTAGGCTACTGGTGCTGATAATTATAGCCACTATGGGACTCCATACTGGTGTAGCCGGAATAGATGAAGTGAGCGTGAGCAAAATAGATGATATCAAGTGGTATTCTCCTGAATGGAAAAACAAAGATTTTAACTGAGCAGATTATGATTATAAAATTACACTGGACAAACTTAAACTTTATTTCCCTAACTTGCAAATATTTTTTCTATGCGGGTTAAGATTTGCGGTATTATCCATCCATATCAAGCTACAGCAATCGCATCTCTCGGTGCAACAGCGTTAGGATTCATTTGTGTACCAACGTCACTACGGTATGTTACAGTTAGTCAAATTCAGGCTGTAATAGCTGAATTGCGCCAATTAGCACCAAATATTGATACAATCGGGGTTTTTGCTAACAGCACTATCCATGAAATTACCCAGATAGTAGTAGAATCTGGCTTAACTGGTATCCAGTTACATGGGGATGAGTCACCTGACTTCTGCTACCAATTACGTCAAGTTCTGCCTAAGCAAGAAATTATTAAAGCTATCAGAATAGCTATCAGGGAGGATTTACAACGAACAGATGACTATGTTAATTGTGTAGACAGTTTATTACTTGATGCCTATCACCCCCGACAGCTAGGAGGTACTGGTAAAACTTTGGATTGGCGAATATTACAGGATTTCCAGCCCAGCCTGCCCTGGTTTCTAGCTGGAGGACTAACACCAGAAAATGTTGTAGAAGCTTTAAGTCAAGTTCATCCTGATGGGATAGATTTATCTAGTGGTGTAGAGCGATCGCCAGGTGACAAAGATTTAGAACGGGTAGCTTTGCTGTTCCACTATATGGGCAAAAGTAGAGGAAATTATGAAGAGGGAACAGGGAACGGGGGACTCTTAACAGGAAAATCCCCATAATTAAAATTAGTGAATTTGTATAAGGACGTATTTTTTTGCTGTTCCCTGTTCCCTGTAATCATGCGATTATTGCATTCTCACCAGACAAAAATACAATCTTTAGCATCTAAAAGAAAGAAGCTTGATGGCGAATTAAATTCAAGAACTCTTCACGGGTTTTTTGCTCATCTTGAAAAACACCCACCATCGAACTAGTCACTGTCCAAGAACCAGGTTTTTGCACACCCCGCATTACCATACACATATGTGTAGCTTCCATAACTACGGCAACACCTTTAGGTTCCAAAATGATCTTCACAGCTTCTGCTATTTGCCGCGTTAGCCGTTCTTGAACTTGGAGGCGACGGGAATACATTTCCACAATTCGAGCTAGTTTACTCAGTCCAACAACTTTTTGATTAGGAATGTAAGCAACATGTGCTCTGCCCATAAATGGCAGCATATGATGTTCACATAAGCTAAAAAAATTGATATCTCGTACTAGCACCATCTCATCATGTCCTTCGTCAAAGATGGCACCATTAACTAGCTTTTCTAAAGATTGATTGTAGCCGCTTGTCAAAAATTGTAGTGCTTCAGCTACGCGTTTTGGAGTTTTTAGGAGTCCTTCACGCTCAGGATTTTCACCAACACCCACCAAGAGTGTCCTCACTGCTGACTGCATTTGGTCTACATCTTCTGGAGTGGGTGCTCGCCAATCTAAACCATTATTATTACGGTCAGGTCTGGGAGTGATTGCTTCCACTAGCTCATTTATTAGTGGAGATGGAGTCCGATTGGTACCGTTGGAACTAACAATAGTCATGATATCAGTCTTAGTTTAAGGTGTAGTCATTGAAACTTAGCATTAGAGAACACCAGCAGTAGACATCAAGATCAATTCTTCCATTACTGCTTGCTGTGGTAGTAATGCAGTATGCAAAATAGATTGAGCCACAATTTCTGGAGTTAACATTTGAGAGCGGTCAAAGTTAACATGGACTGTTTCTGTATCCCAGAATCCAGAGTTCACCGCACCAGGACAGATTGCGCTGACACGAATACCATAACTACGTTCCTCTTGCGCTAGGGTTTGAGAAAGGGCTAATAGTCCAGCTTTGCTGACGCAATAGGCTCCCCAACCCGGAAAAGCTTGTTTAGCAGCAATCGAAGCGATATTGATAATTGTGCCTGCACCTCTTCGGCGCATTTCAGGCAAAACCCCCATGATGCACTGGAACACGCTGGTGAGATTTAAATCAATTACCCGTTGCCAATCTTGCAGAGGAGTTCCAGTAATAGTACCTGTATACCCCATACCAGCATTATTTACCAAAATGTCTATGTCCTCAAATTCAAGGGCGATCGCCTGAATTTCGGCTTGTACATGGTTAATTTTGGCAAAGTCTAAGACATAGGCTTTGGCTTCTACGCCGTTTTCTCTAGCCTCAGATGCTACCAGTTCCAATTTGTCTTGGGAACGGCTGACTAAGGCTACGTCTATTCCAGCTTTGGCAAAAGTCAAAGCCGTTGCTTTACCAATACCACTACTCGCCCCAGTAATCAAGGCACGGTGTTTTTGCTCAACAGTCATGGTTTTTCCCTATTCTTGGCAGTGCTGCGAGCCATTATCCATCCATAGATTTAAATAAATAACAAAAAAGCCTGTAGCTGTAATAGATTGTTAAAAATCTTTAAGCAACCAGAGGCAATTATAACACTGCTGTATATCCAGCAATCAGCCGTGATAATTTCTTAGTGGGCGATTTCTGTAAAAACTCCTATCTTACGGAATTTTTCATAACGCAGTTGTCGGCGTTCTGCGCCAGTTAACCGATTCATTTCATCTAAGTTATCCAAGAGAGTTTGCTTGAGTGTGGTAGCTGCTTGCAAAGGATCAGAGTGAGCGCCACCAATCGGCTCAGGTAGTATTTGGTCGATAATACCCAAGTTTTTCAGGTCATGGGAGATAATTTTTAATGCTACAGCTGCTTGAGGTGCTTTGCGAGCATCTTTCCACAAGATTGCCGCACAGGCTTCGGGAGTAGCAACTGTGTAGACAGAATGTTCAAACATCAATAGGCGATCGCCTACCCCAATACCCAATGCTCCTCCAGAACCGCCTTCACCAATTACAGTACAGATAATTGGTACATCAAGGCAAAACATCTCTCTCAGGTTGTAGGCGATCGCCTCTCCTTGTCCTTGGTGCTCTGCTTCGATTCCTGACCAAGCTCCAGGAGTATCAATGAATGTCAAAATTGGCATAGCAAACTTGTTAGCGTGCTGCATGAGCCTTAATGCTTTACGATATCCACCAGGAGCAGCCATACCAAAGTTACGGGCAATATTATCTTTTGTGTCTCGTCCTTTTTGATGCCCTAACATAACTACAGGTTGACCACCCAAGCGTCCCACACCACCGACTAGAGCTGGATCATCACCTCCACATCGGTCCCCATGTAGTTCCATCCATTCATCATTAATCGCCTGAATATAATCCAGCGTGCTAGGACGACGGGGGTGGCGAGCTACTTGCAAGCGCTGAGATGGGGTGAGACTACTGAATATCTCCTCACGTAATTGCAAAGCTCTAGTTTCTAGTTGGCGAATTTGACCAGAAACATCAACCCCGTTTTCCTCTGCCAATTGGCGAATTTGCTCAATCCGAGTCGCGAGTTCTGCTAGTGGCTTTTCAAAGTCCAATAGTAGCGGTTTACGCTCAATAGTTGCCATAGTTAAGCATTTGAGATGAATGGTTAAGCATGAGGAATTGCCAAAACAATCCTACTACGTGTATATCTTAAACAAGCAGTGGTCTAAATCCATGTTTAATCGACACTCGACCAATCTGCTCCATTTTGTCTACGGTAATCTGATTGCGCCCCCAAGAAAAGTTTGTGTATAACTTCTCAAATTCCAACAGCATTGATTCCGCAAAACAAGCAAATAATTGGCGTTTTGGCACTTCCATATTGACAATTTTCATAATTTTCCAGTCAATGTCTAGGGAGTGTTCTACAATCCCCCCGTTTAGTGTATACACATCAGGATGTTGAATTCGGGACGCCAAATTTTTGGGATAACCTCCATCAATTAATAGACAAGGTCTTTTCAATACTGTGGGGTCGATTTCTACTCCTTTTGGCATACTAGCAACCCAAACTACAATATCTGCTTGCGGCAATGCTGCTTGTAGATCCATAATCTTACCTCGTCCCAGTTCAGCTCGCAACTCTTGGAGACGCTCTTGGTTACGGGCGATTAACAGTAGTTCTTGGACATCTGTTTTTTGGTCTAGCCAGCGGGTAACTGCACTCCCGATATCACCTGTAGCTCCACATACAGCCACTGTAGCCTTTGACAGTTCAATGCCTAATTGTTTTCCCGCCTCTTCTACTTGGCGGCTAATAATGTAAGCAGTATGCGTGTTTCCAGTCGTAAACCGCTCAAATTCCAAGGTAATATTGCGAACTTGTTTAAATTGCTCTAAGTTGAAATTTTCAAAAATAATCGAAGAAAATCCACCTAAAGCTGTGATATCAATGCCATATTTTTGCGCATGAGCCATAGCATTCAGGATTTTTCTTGTCGCTGCTTTAATCCGACGAGTTGCCAGCATCTCTGGTAAAAAGCAGGATTCCACATACTGTCCTTCGATTTTTTGTCCAGTAATACTGGTAACAGTAATATGGTCAATAATTTGCGGTGGAGCGCTACACCAAAAATCTAGCCCTTGGTCGGCATATTCTGGAAAGCCCAATTCTTGGGCTACAGCTTGAGCGTGTTCTAAACTAGTCAAATGTCCAATTAGACCAAACATGTATTGATATATTCGTGGGCTATTAAAAGCAGGAAATCAACAGTCGGCGGAGCGGCTCCGCCTCGGCAAAAGAGATGATACTTAACTCTCAAAAATACTATACAACTATAGTGAGCAGGAGTCAGGAGCCACATTCATACTAGGGGTAACATTAGTCACCCCAGATAGAAGATTTAAATGGTTGCTAGTCCATAAGCAGAGAGCCGCATAATCTCACGCGTAGTAAAACCAATGTTCTCTAATGCTTCACCATACTGAATCATGAAAGCCTCCACTAAAGCATCTTTTGCCATGCCTAAAATCTTGGCATCTGTTTCTACTTGGTTGAGCATTTTCCAGACCAAGGGTAGATTTTGGCGGTTGGCTTCCTCTAATTCAGCTTTGGATGCTGCAAAGTTGGCTTTTAGCCAGATTTCACCAAAGTTGAGATGGCTATACTCATCTTTTACTACTCCTTCTGTGATTTTACGGGCAAAATCATCAGCAACAGGAATATAGATATTGTATGCAGCGATCGCAAAACATTCGACGATCAGAGATTGAATCAATAGACAAGTTACCACTTTACCCTCTTTGGCTGCGGTTTGAAAGTTTTGGTGTAGCCCCAAGAAAAAAGCCTGAGCGAATTGCATATCTGGTACTACTTTCAAATTACGTCCACAAGATTCAAATCCTTTCTTGTGGCGACTTTCCATTTTGGAGAGACTAATCAGTTTCTCCGCACTATCTGGCAGTAACTCTGCCAGTTTGATGTAATTATCAAAGGCTTCTTGTTCCCCTTCAATTACAATCGCGTTAATCCGGCTATAAGCGTCTTTGTATGTCTCGCTGTGAAAATTAATTTCTACAATGGGTTCTGTAGTTTGGTCTGCTAGCTGTTGCATACTGTGTTTACTCCGACAAGTGGAATTATTTAATACCGAAATTTAATCTACTCTAGGATTTTAGAGTAATAATCATTGTGGTTTAATTTAACTTAACAAGAAACTATTGCTCCCGAGTAAGTTTTTCCTCGGCTGGTTGATGAAAGTATTACCAAATAAAATCCCCAGCAATCCCAAACCCATGTCTAAACTCACCTGCAATCTGAAAAACACCTATTTTTGGAGCATAGTAGTATTATTATGTGGCGGATTTATTGTTTTACTCCCCCTACTTATAGTATTAATCACATCGTTTACTCCCCCAGGAACAACTCCAGGAGTAGAGGTTTGGTCAAATAAGTGGTCATATTTCGCCAATTATGGCGAAGCTTGGCAACGGGGGAAGTTTTTACTAGCATTTGCCAATTCTACATTGGTAGCAATTTCAGTCACAGCTTGCCAAATCATCACTTCTGCTTTAGCTGGTTATGCTCTTGCTAGAATCAACTTCTATGGGCGGAAAATTTTTTTGACTATTATACTGGCAACTTTGGTGATTCCTTTTCAGCTATTAGTCATTCCCATTTTCTTAGTTCTGAAATGGGGAATGATGATTAATACTTATTGGGCACTGATTTTACCAACCGCTGCGAATAGCTTTGGCATTTTCTTATTACGCCAGTATTTCCAAACAATTCCTGTAGAGTTAGAAGCAGCAGCAGCAATCGATGGTGCTAACCGACTACAAATCTTGTGGCGAGTTATGTTGCCTTTAGCTCGCCCTGCATTAATCACTTTATTTCTATTTACATTCATCGCTGAATGGAATGATTTATTTAAACCCTTGGTATTTACAACTAGACCCGAGTTAAGGACTGTACAACTAGCTTTAGCAGAATTTCAAGAACAATTTAGCAATAACTGGCCGTTGATGATGGCTGCGGTGGTTATCGCTACTATACCAATAATCATCCTCTTTCTCATTGGTCAAAGACAATTTGTTCAGGGTATCACGACAACAGGTACTAAGGGTTAATTAATTGTTAAGAGGGAACAGGGAACGGGGAACGGAGAACAGTAAAATCCCCATAATTAAAATTAGGGGCTTTAGACCCAAAATTCGGGCAGTTTTTCTTGCTGTTCCCTGTTCCCTGTTCCCTGTTCCCTATTTTTTCATATGTATTATTTATGCCCGCAGACACTTTTGAAAAGACAACTTGGGGTTGGCAGATTTTTCAATTTCAGCAGCAAGTAGGAGAATGGGTAGAGTACCAGTTTTCCCAATTTCAAAGAAATTTACCAGAATTACCTGACGGATGGTCAATCAGCCCGGAGATTATGAACCTGCTCAAAATTCTATTTTGGCTGATATTAGGTCTGTTTTTAGTCAGAGTAGCTTGGCAGTTATGGCAAGAATTCAGCCCATATGTATATGCTTGGCTTGCTGTGGGCTACAAATTAACAACTTCTCAAAAGCCAAGTTATTCTACTAAGTCATTGATTTCTTCTTTATTGTCTCAGGCACGAGATCATGCTAATCAAGATAACTACCGAGAAGCCTGTCGTTATATATATTTAGCCACAATCGAGCAGTTGCATGATTTAGCGATCGCGCCAAAGCAACCTAGTCGTACAGATCGAGAATATCTGCAGTTATTACCTCCGCAAAAAATTTCTCCACAGCCTTATCTGATTATATTTACTACTCATGAAAAATTATGCTTTAGCACTGAAGAAATCTTATTAGCAAATTATCAACAATGTTGGCAAGCTTATCAGCAGCTTTTTCCAGCTTGAAAGTCAAGCCCTTCGGGCGGGAACAGGGAACGGGGAACAGGGAACAGCAAGAAAAACCTGCCCGAATTTTAGGTATAGAGCAACTAAATTTATTTATGATAAGAAATAAAAATACGTCCTGATACAAATACCCTAATTTTGATTATGGGGATTTTACTGTTCCCTGTTCCCCGTTCCCTGTTCCCTCTTAACTCTATATAAACATGAAACGTAGCAACCGATTTATTTGGTTAGCAGGGGTTGTTATAGTAGTCCTCATCTCCATCAGTTTTTTTGCAGCTCCTAGCAGTAAAATTAATAGTGGTTCTACTTACAATCATCAGCCTGACGGTTATAGCGCTTGGTATAATTTTATGCAAAAACAAGGGTATGCTATCCAGCGTTGGCAACGGCCTTTTACAGATATTCCACATAAAAAAGGCACGGCTACTATGATTCAAATCAATAGCAGTTTGGGTGGGTTAACCAATGTTTCTCAGGAACAAGAACATTGGTTAGAAAAAGGCAATACTTTGATCATTCTAGGGGTAAGACAGCCAGTAACAGCAGTAAAATTTAGTACTCAACAAAAATCTGCTTTGGGTAATATCATCATCAATACCAGCAGGCGATATCCAAAGTCACAACCTGGAGAAATTGTTTTAGGCGATCGCTCTGGTGCTATTGTCTGGAAAAAGACATATGGTAAAGGAAAAGCAATTTTTGCAACTACTGCTTATTTAGCTGCTAACGCCTATTATGGCTATAACAACTTTACTTATCTAGCTCAATTAGTGGGCAAAACAAGTCAGCCAGTTTTTGTAGATGAATATATTCATGGTTATCAAGATAGAGATATCAGAAATCAAGAAAAAAAAGATAGTATAGTTACCTACCTTGTGAATACGCCTTTATTTTTAGTCGTTTTACAGGTATCTGTGTTGTTATTGATATTCATTAGGGCTGAGAATATGCGATTTGGCAAACCTATAACTTTAGATACTACAGTTATAGATAATAGCCAGGTATATATTAACGCTTTGGCAACAGTGTTACAAAAAGCTGAATCGAGAAACTTTGTGGTGGAAATGGTAGGAAGGGAAGAACAAATACAACTCCAAAAAGCTTTAGGATTGAATCAAACAGTTCTCTTACAGCAACCCTTACTACAAGCTTGGTCAGAGAAAACAGGTACTAGTACAGTGGGATTGGACAGAGTATTAAAGTTACAACAGCGAAAAAATCGCATCAGTGAACAAGAACTGATAAGCTGGTTGGAAGAATGGCAAAGGTTAAGGGAAATTACTAGGAAGGAGCGGAGCCACCAGATGCTCCATCTCCGTTCATTGAGTCAGGAGTCAGAATGAATAATCAGATAGCATCTGTAATTATTAGTCTAGAGAAAAAACTTAATCAGATAATATTAGGTCAACCAACATTAATTCAACAGGTGCTGATAGCACTTCTAGCAGGTGGACATATTATTTTAGAAGGAGTACCAGGAACTGGTAAAACATTACTAGCAAAAGTATTAGCGCAGTTAATTCAAGCGGATTTTCGGAGGATTCAACTCACGCCGGATGTTTTACCGTCAGATATTACTGGAACAAATATTTTTGACTTAAATAGCCGTAACTTTACTTTAAGAAAAGGCCCGATTTTTACAGAAATATTGCTAGCAGATGAAATTAATCGGACTCCTCCTAAAACTCAAGCGGCTTTGTTGGAAGCAATGGCAGAAATGCAAGTTACTTTAGATGGTGAAAGCTTACTTTTACCAGATCTATTTTGGGTAATTGCCACACAAAACCCTTTAGAATTTGAAGGGACTTATCCTTTACCAGAAGCACAACTAGATAGATTTTTATTCAAGTTAGTTGTCGATTATCCCGATCTGGCGGCGGAAAAGCAAATGTTACTCAATCGCCAAGCTGGATTTTCACCTCAACGCTCACATATTAGCCAATTAGAGCCTATCGCAACCGTCACTGATATTCTGCAGGCGCGACTTGCTATTCAGGAAGTTAAAGTATCAGCAGCAATTGTAGATTATCTTTTAGCCCTAGTGAAAAAAACCAGAGAATATCCAGATTTAATTTTGGGTGCTTCACCTCGTGCGGCAGGCGCTTGGTTACAAACATCACAAGCATCAGCTTGGCTGGCTACGCGAGATTATGTTACACCAGATGACGTAAAAGCAGTTGCATTACCCTTATTATGTCATCGCTTAATCTTGCGACCAGAGGCTATGCTAGATGGGCTACAACTTAATGCTGTAATTTCATCTGTTATTAGTCAAGTATCTGTTCCTAGATAATTGACTAAACTATGGATAAATCAAATCTCATGAGAGAAGAATTGAGGGGTGAAACTTGATTCCTAGTCGGAAGAGTTATTTTATCTTAATTTTGAGTATAGCTATAGCCCCAATTATATCTATCTTTTTGGGTGTTGCTCACAGCTTTATTATTGTTTGTCCGCTCGACGCCTTGGTCTTGAGTTTAATGTACTTTGATTTTAGACAAGCTCAGGCCAATCGGGTGACAATTAGGCGGGAGTTACCATTACGTCTATCCATTGGACGAGATAATCCTGTGATATTGATGGTCAAATCCAGCAAGTCTCCAGCAGTGATTCAAATCCGTGACCATTACCCTGCAGAATTTAGTATTTTTCCTACTACAATTAGAGGTCTCATTCCGTCCCAAAGCAGTCAAGAGTTAGTTTATACTGCTCGTCCTACAAGCAGAGGTGAATTTTCTTGGGGGGGTATCCACATCAGACAATTGGCACCTTGGGGTTTAGTTTGGGATAATTGGCAAATTTCCCAGAATATGACCATAAAAGTCTATCCAGATTTAATCGGATTGCGATCGCTCTCCATTCGCCTGACATTACAATCTTCGGGTGCTCACCACAAAAAACGCCAACTAGGTATAGGGACTGAATTTGCTGAACTAAGAAACTATCGGACTGGAGATGATTTACGGTTGATTGATTGGAAAGCTACTGCTCGGCGAGTCGGAGCTTTGAGCAATACGACTCCCTTGGTCAGAGTATTAGAACCAGAACAGGAACAAACTTTACTTATTTTACTAGACCGAGGTAGGCTAATGACAGCTAGAGTCAAGGGTTTACGACGGTTTGATTGGGGATTAAATACAACTTTAGCTTTAGCCTTAACTGCTTTACATCGAGGCGATCGCGTTGGTATAGGAGTTTTCGATCGCCAAATCCATACATGGATTCCTCCCGAACGCGGTCAGAACCATTTAAACCGACTAATTGACCGTCTCACACCCATCGAACCAGCACTATTAGAATCTGATTATTCAGGTGCTGTAACTTATGTCGTTCAGCAACATACCCGCAGGTCACTTGTAGTTATTATTACAGATATAGTTGATGTTACCGCTTCTTCGGAACTGCTATCTGCTCTATCTAGATTAGTACCCCGTTATTTACCTTTTTGTGTGACTCTACGCGATCCCTTAATTGATGACTTATCAAGCACCTTTACTAAGGATGTAACAGCATCTTATATACGCGCAGTAGCATTAGATTTATTAGTCCAGAGACAAGTTGCTTTTGCCCAATTAAAACAAAAAGGTGTTCTAGTTTTAGATGCACCTGTTGACAAAATTTCTGATCAACTAGTTGATCGCTACCTCCAAATTAAATCTCGCAATCAATTGTAAGAGGGAACAGGGAACAGGGAACAGGGAACAGTAAAATCACCATAATTAAAATTAGGGGATTTGTATAAGTACGTATTTTTTCTGGTGTTGCACCAGAAAAAAATGTTTTTATTTCTTTTCATAAATTTAGTTGCTCTATACCCAAACTTCAGACAGGTTTTTCTTACTGTTCCCTGTTCCCTGTTCCCTGTTCCCTCTTAAAATACATAACTAAAAGTATAAACAATCCTATTCCTGTCAAATATTTAATCGGATCTGGGATCTGGGGATTCGGAGAGAAAAAGCCTTCAATGGTACCAGCAATTATCAACATAGGAACAATCCCAAAAACTAATTGTACAGCTAAAGCACCATAGACTTTAATTGCATCTAAACGCCGATATTTTCCTGGGAGTAAAATTCCTTTGGCTAGAAGAAATCCAGCAGCACCAGCCAAAAAAATAGCAGGTAATTCTAGAGAACCATGAGGAAGTACAAACGCCCAAAAGGGATAAGCAAGATTATTCTGTCCCACTAAAGCGCCAACAGCACCAATTAATAGTCCATTGTAAAGCATTAAATAAGCTGTATATATTCCTGTAGTTATACCCCCAGCTACAGCACCAAACGATATTGACAAGTTATTGATCATAATACTGCTAGAAGCCAGAGGTTCAGTACCAACAATTGACCCCATCCATAATTGATGGTGATCTCGGACTTGCGAAATTAAGGTTTCCGGTACTATTAATGATATAAAAGATGGGTCTTGCCATGCGTACCACCAAGCCACTAGAGCACCAAACAAAAATAATCCACTAGCGATCAGGATATAAATAAATGTTTGCTGTACAACTAAGGGAAATTCCCACAGATAGAATTCTATAACTGCTTGCCATTCTCTGCGGCGTGACCCCTGGTAAATTTGAGCATAGGAGCGGGTTGTCAAAGATTGTAAACTTTGGGTCAAAGTTATTCCCAATCGGTAAGTACGAGACCTAGCTAAATCCGCTGCTACAGAACGATATAAACTCGCTAATTCTCTAATCTCGACTGAACCCAATGACTTTAAACCTTTTTTTTCTAACTTGTTTAACAAGCTATCTAAGCGACGCCAATTTGTCTCTCGTCTGGCAATCCAACGTTGAATATTCATAAATTTAGGTAAATACTGAGTGCAATTTACATTAAAATGGGTTTTGATACTTAATATGACTTAAAGGATAATTTATCACATGAGGGATTATGAATATTCAGGGTCTACTCAACCATTAAGCGCTTCTGATATCGTGAGCGCAGGGGCGAAATTATATCGTTCTCACTTGAAAGAATATTTTTTACTAGCTCTCAAAGCTTATGCTTGGGCATTTGTACCGGTTTACGGTTGGGCAAAAACGATCGCATTATTTACCTTAATTTCTAGATTGGCTTTCGGTGAATTAGTTAATCAACCAGAAAGCATTAAATCAGGTCAACGTTTTGTTTATTCCCGCAAGTGGAGATTTCTTTTAGTTTATTTATATCTCTTCCTCGCTGAAATCGCTGTCTTCAGTTTGCTGTTGATTATAGGTTATGTAGTTTTTAGCGTTTTTAAAGAACAAATTCCGATTCTGGTGATTTTTTCGATTATAGCTATAATAGCATTCATAATAGCGTACATTCTTATAGCATTAAGGCTCTACTTAGTCGAGATGCCCCTAGCGATCGAGGAAAATATTACTCCCATTAAAAGTATTAGTCGAAGTTGGGAGCTTACCAAGGGGAGTACTAGACAGATTTTCTTGGTTTTAGTGACATCTTCTCTAATCCTGATGCCAATCCAAATACTGGTTAGTTTTATCAACAGTATTTTGCGAGTAGTAATAATATCAGTTTTACAGAATAATAGTTCCAGTGCTATAGCAATTTCATCTTTTCTGTCTATACTGGTATCTTTTTTAATTAATGCCTTGATCGTACCTTTTCTGCAAACGACTCAAGCAGTTGTCTACTATGAACTTCGGAGTCGTTGTGAAGGGTTAGGATTACAATTAAGAGACCATGAGATATAGAAATGCATATTTTTAATCGAGTTAAGTTAGATACCCCAGAAAGTGTAGAGTTGGAATTCATTCTAGCCGGTATTGGCAGTAGGGCTTCCGCTTTAATCACTGATTATCTAATTTTGGGGTTGAGTCTATTAATAGTGGTGTTAGTGTGGACAGTTATTTCCGCATTGCTATTGAATAATTTGGGAGTAATGATTTTTGGCTCTACTTTCGGTTATTGGATAGTGGGAATAGCTTTCTTTTGCATGTTTGCTACTTACGCAGGTTATTTTGTTTTCTTTGAGACTTTTTGGCAAGGGCAAACTCCTGGTAAGCGGATGCATAAAATTCGTGTTATCAGTGATAATGGCCAACCAATTGGTTTAAAAGCAGCAGCTCTCCGGGCCTTGCTACGCCCTGTTGACGAATTTTTTTTCCTTGGTACTTACTTCATCTTGTTGAGTAAACAAGAAAAGCGTTTGGGAGATTTAGCAGCAGGTACAATCGTGGTTCAAGATGGATCTCAGATTAAATCACCTAATTTAAATGTTTCTGAACAGGCAAAATTATTTAATCTAGAGTTGGGGGAATTTGCTGATCTGTCCAGATTACTACCAGATGATTTTGTGATAATTCGTGAGTATTTGCTCCGACGGAAAAATTTATCGCCAAAAGCTAGAGCAAAAGTATCTTTAAATCTAGCCCAACAGGTGCAGAAAATTATTTATTTAGAAGTTTTACCTGCGAATATTTCTGCTGATGTTTTCTTAGAGTCTGTTTATCTTGCTTATCAGGAACCTAAATTTTAAAGGGGAACAATGTTTATTCCCCTTTAAAACAAGTATCAAAAATCTAAACTTGCCCAATCTGGTTGACGATAATAGTGTGTCATATCATCAAACTTGCGCAGTTCAACACGATGGATGAGAAATTCTCTTGTATCTCCAGACCATTTTTGATTAAAGTCAGAAAATATACTAGCTAACTTAGTTCGGTCTAAATCAGCGGAAATCTCCCCAAAATAACCTAGTGTGATATGGGCGGTGAAATGGTAATGCTGTTCAATACCCAATGAGATTAACTTGGGATTTTGATAAACGCTTCTTCGGAACTGAATAATTTTTTCATAACAACTGATATCTTTAGGTACTAAACCAATACCTACAGCTCTCGGCATGATGATTAATCCTAGCAGTTGCCAAGAAATTGGTTGCTTTTCCGAAGAGATTAACTGTTGGTACTGTTGAAATGCTAGGGTTAGATGCGAATTTAATTCCTCTGTAAATTGGGGATTCTTTTCAGAGGTGTGTAAGAAAGCACTATCCCAAATCAAATCCGCTAAGGTCAAATGAAAGCTAGCGGTTGGTAGTGGTACAATCAAACCACTATCAATAGGTAACTTTAACAGTTCCTCTTGATATAACTGTAGTTGGTTATAGAAAGCAGAATTACATTTATCTTCTGCTGCTGGTGGAGTAATCAGCGTGTAGCCAGGAAAGGGCGTCGGTTGTTTGACTCCTGAGTGGGAATGAAATTTGTAAGATTCCTGGATGTGCTGGACTTGGTTTCTGTAAGCTTCTGGTAGTTTTGTCATGCGGACTACCCGATTTAAATAGGTTTGGTAGTTGTCGTCCAATCTTCTTAGCCTCGCGCTCTCACTTGATCGATTGTAGAGAAAATTACTTGGTTTAACAAAGTCACTTTGGATGATGTCTTGAATTCTGATCTATGGCTATCTATGTTTACTGGGGTGAAGATGATTTTGCGATCGCTCTGGCGGTGAATCTTTTACGCGATCGCCTGCTTGACCCTTTATGGACGAGTTTTAACTATACTGTATTTCCTCCAGAGCAACTAGATGCTCCTATTCAAGCATTAAATCAAGTCATGACACCACCATTCGGGGCGGGTAATCGACTGGTATGGTTGAACAATACCCATCTTTTACAAAATTGTCCAGAAAATGTTTTCGCCGAAGTACAACGAACTCTCCCGGTGATTCCAGAAAACTCTTATTTATTACTCACAAGTACTCACAAACCTGATGAGCGATTGAAAGCTACAAAACTTTGCAAACAACTCGCAATCGAGTTTCGTGAGTTTCCTCTAATTCCACCCTGGAAAACAGAATTACTGGTACAAGCAGTTAATCAAACAGCTCTAGCTCTGGGTGTGAAATTAACAGCCGATACGGCGGAGTTTATCGCCCAGTCAGTAGGTAATGATACCAGGCTTCTCTACAATGAAATGGAAAAGCTCCGCTGCTATGCTGACAGCAGTAATCGACCATTAGATGTTGATATAATATCGCAGTTACTCCGTAATACTACTCAAAATACCTTACAATTGGCATCAGCTATGAGAATTGGAGATACAGCTAAAGCTTTGCTTATTTTAGCTGACCTCAACAATGCTTCTGAGCCTGGATTACGGATAGTTTTTACCTTAATTGGTCAGTTTCGCACTTGGTTATGGGTAAAGCTAATGATGGAAAGTGGTGAGCGCAATCCCCAAGCGATCGCCCAAGCTGCAGAAGTAAGCAATCCTAAGCGCATCTACTTTTTACAGCAAGAGGTGAAATCTCTGACTATCGAGCAATTGATTTCCTGTTTACCACTGTTATTGGAACTAGAAGTGAATCTCAAGCAAGGAGCGACTGAAATATCTATCATCCAGACAAAAGTGATTGAACTTTGTCAGATATTAAAAGGGAGCCGGGAATAGGGGAAGTAATTTTCATCAAAGCTGGAACTTCTGATTCTAGAAACAATTCAGAATTCCTATCATAATATGTTTGCAAGCTACTTTGCCATGTCGATCCTATGAAGAAAATTGACAATTTATTTTTCCGCATTAATATTCAGCAACTATTTTTGCCAATTTGCTTTATTGCTACTCTATCCACAACAAGTATAATATTCAGTTCTTATAACTTAAGCGTTCAAGCATCTGAGTCTTTTACAGTCAGTAATAGCGAAGTCACTAATTATGCTCAAGCTGTGTTAGCAATGGAACCAGTTCGCAAAGACGCCTTACAGAAAATCACCATCCTCATTGGGAAAGATAAAGATGTACCACCAATTTTATGTAATTTACCCAATAGTATTAACAGCTTACCTACTGACGCCAAGAATGTGGCGGTTACTTACTGCAACGCATCACAAAAAATAGTTGAGGCGAATCATCTGACTATTGATAGATTTAATGGGATTACGCAGGAAATCCAACATAACATTATCTTAAAGCAGCAGATTCAAAATGAACTATCACGACTACAAAAAAATGTTGGGTCTCATTAAAGTTGCTCTGTCCCTTGATGTTCATTGCTACTTGTACTGTTGTGTACTTCTATTTTACCTTTATGACCAACAAGAATAGCTACTACTGTTACTAGCTCTGCTGGTTCAATTGGTTTAGGTAAATATAATTGATAACCTGATTGCATAGCTTTCAATCTATTATTTGTGTCTGTACAACCTGTTAAAGCGGCCGCCGGAATTTTACCTCCTTGTTCTGGAGATTGGGAGCGTAACTTGCGGATTAAAGAGTATCCATCCTCATCAGGCATACAAATGTCGCTAATTAAAACATCTGGGGGGTTTTGGGCAATAACTTGCAAGGCCTCTGATACCGATGTTACAGCTTGGACCTCCGCTTGACATTGTTGTAATATAGTCACCATAAATGCTAGACAATCTGCTTCATCATCCACAACTAAGACCTTCACATCCATTAAAGAAATACACAAAGGCTCAAGAGGTAATTCTGGGATATCTTTAATAGTTTTGTTTACAGTTTCTGCATCCTTTGTGATTAAAAGTGGCAACTTGACTGTAAAAGTAGCTCCTTGGTTTTCACCTAAACTATCTACACCAACACTACCTCCATGCATTTCCACCAAATGACGCACAAGAGCTAATCCGACGCCTAACCCTCCATAAGACCTGGTACTAGAACTATCAGCTTGACGAAATCGGTCAAAGACGTAAGGTAAAAAACTACGAGCAATACCAATACCTGTGTCCATTACTTTTACTTGAGCATAACTAATAACTTTAAGTGATTCCTCATCTTTATCCCTCAGGGTGCCATAACTCAAAACTTTACTCAGCCTAATTTCTACTTCCCCACCTGGAGGGGTAAACTTGATTGCATTAGAGAGCAAATTCCAAAAAATTTGCTGTAATCTGTCAGGATCGCCACAAACTGAGAACTGGGATTTTTCTAACTGCTTCTCCCAAAAATAATCAAACTGTAAGTTGATGTCTTTCGCTCTTGCTGCTAGATCAACATTCTTAATCGCTGATTCAATCGTAGGTACTAAATCGCAAGTACGGGGTTGAAACTGCAATTTACCTCTGATGATGCTGGAAATATCTAGAAGGTCTTCCACTAGTTGAATTTGTGTCTTCGCATTGCGCTCAATCGTTTCTACAGCCCGCGCTACTTGGTCGCTATTTAACTTACGCATCCGCAGCATTTGCGACCATCCCAAAATGGCATTGAGCGGCGATCGCAATTCATGGGTTAAGATCGCCAGAAACTCATCTTTCATGCGATTAATTTCCTGAGCTGCTTCAGTTTGTCGCTGTAATGAAGAAATTAAACTGACTCGCTCCATAGTAATTACTATTTGGTCACAAACTGCCTGCATGATTGCTCTTTGATTTTCTGTGAAGTAAGAACGCGAACGGCTACCAAAAGAAAAAGTACCTAAAAGTTTACCTTGAGCCAGCAATGGGTAGGAACAATAGGCTGTAATTCCCAAAGAACGGATGATTTCTGTACTGGGGTCAGTTGATTGCTGCACATGCTCAATCGCAATCTGGCGGCGTTCTTCGGCTACGATACCGCATATACCCTGACCAAACTTCAACCACTCAAGTTTTTTTGCTTCTTCCTGGGACATACCTTGATAGGAAGATAGTTGCATGACTTGAGAGTCGTCTTTTACTAAATAGTTAGTGTAAAAATCCCAATCAATCTGCTGTGCTAGTTTTTGATAAATAATATTAATTAACGCTAATGGCTGCTGACTAGGGAGGAAATTACTAGTAATATCGAGCAGAATTTGCAGCCATTGTTCACCTAATGAAAAGTCTTTTTCCAACTGCTTGAGATTTGTAATATCCTGCAAAATCAGCACACAAGTTGCTGGATAACCAAACATGGCAGGCAAAGTATCTGCAAATACCAGTAATGAGTAAATAGTAGCAAGAGAATGCCATTCTACTTCCAAACCTTGTAATTTCTCTCCGTGAGCTACACGCACTCCCGGCATTTTTTCATTGGGAATAGGATTACCATTACCATCCTTAAAGTGGTAAGTGGTATGATAATCTTCAGCTAAAATGCCTTTAGGAAAATCACCCCCCGCAAGTTGATCTGCTGCCCGGTTAGCAAAAGTTACTCGTGCTGTTCTTGGTTCAATCAATAATAGAGGTATAGGTATCAAATTGAGTAACTCCTCTAGCCATGTTTGCTGTGGGAAGCTTAGTGTTAGTTTTTGCGCTTCTCTATCACTAGAATCAATATTTGTACCAATAGATAATTTATTTATCTGTTCTGATGCTATATATCTGATAATCAATGGACTTTGCCAGAACAAAATAGCAAGAATCAGGATTAAAATGCTAACTACAAATTGATATGGCGCTGGTTGAATCATAAATATGTGCTTGTTGACCTTTAACTACAATCAACCCTAAGATAAAAATTATGGCTATTGCTGCTGACAATAACTTACGTATGAGGGATTCAGCATAAGTGTACTGTGCTGCTGAGTATTTCAACCCTTGACGGAGATTTATTAAAAAAATACTCGTACCTAATATGAGTAGTAAAAGCACTAGATTCACCAAAGTGTTCGTGCTGTGGAGAGCCAACTGGCTTCAGAATCCTTTCCAGCTTGAATGCGGGTAGGTTTTTCTTGCTGTTCCCTGTTCCCTGGTTAAATACGTTACTCAATTCTTGGCAGCTAGCTATCTATCTATCTATATATTTCCCCTGCAGAAAAAGAATAATTTTACTGAAAAAATCTATCTTGAGACAGATTTGTGAATCGTGAATTATGTGAATTAGATGTTTTTCCATGTCTATTGATCAAATTACGAGAACTTTGCAGTTCAGGAGAACGTCAAAAACTTGGAGCAGCCTTCTGTTCAGTTCAACGATTGAGTGGATTGATCCAAAGCTCCGATTATTATTCTCCAAGATGGAAATCGGTAGCTATAAAATAGGAGCCATCCGCAAGACCGAGAAGGCAACCGCTTTTGTCTGTTCGTATTTATACTAAATACCTGATAAGATAACAAACCTGAGGACAAAAGCTGTTGTGACCAAAACCCTATATACTAGATTAAACTTTGATGAGTATAGGACTTTTGTTAATTGCGATACCATAAATTATTAATTTTAAAAATGAAATACTAGGGTATCTATAGTTTTTCAGGTTTAGTCAAAACTATATCCAGTATCATCAAAAAACCTGAACTTTATGTGGTGTAGAAATCAAGAGAGGAGTGAAACAGATGGATTTACGTCGAGATGCATTGCAAATCCTCAAAGAAACTAGTAGAACTTTTTATATTCCTATCAGTGTTTTACCGGCAGGATTGCAGGAAGCAGTTGCGTCAGCATATTTGTGTATGCGTGCCATTGATGAAATAGAAGATCATCCGGAGTTGGGTAACACCACGAAGAAGCAATTATTGCGAAATATTAGCTTCACGCTACAAGCAGGGATTGATGGTTTTGCGGTTGATGCTTTCTCCTCAGGATTTAAGGAATACGAAAGCTCTTTACCAGAAGTTAGTCTCCGAGTCAGAGAATGGCTAATACTAGCACCTAAGAGTATTGCCCCCAGAATATGGGATGCGACAGCCGCAATGTCAGATAGAATGGCTGCTTGGGCGGAAGTTAATTGGAAAATCACCAACGAATCAGACCTAGATCGTTATACATTTGGGGTCGCTGGTGCAGTAGGCTTATTGCTATCCGATTTATGGGCTTGGTATGATGGAACGCAAACAAACCGCACCCAAGCTATTGGTTTTGGACGGGGTTTACAAGCAGTAAATATTCTGCGTAACCATGTTGAAGACCTCAGGCGTGGAGTTGACTTTTACCCAGAGGGTTGGAGTAGCTCAAATGTCCAAGCATATGCTCAGCGTAATCTCGCTTTAGCAGATGCTTATATGGCATCATTACCTAAAGGTCCAGCATTACAGTTCTGTCAAATTCCTCTAACTTTAGCTTATGGTACTCTTGATGCGTTGGCTAACGGTAAAGAAAAACTTAGCCGTAGTGATGTTTATGCATTACTAGAAACCCTAAGTGGTATCAACATGAAAGTTGGTTAGTCAAGTGAGTGTACAAGCATAGACACGATGCTTTCGTGTCTATGTAGGTAAAGCAATCCGCCATCAGCGAAAATTAACAGTGATTCCATAATATAGATTCATTTGTCACCTAGTTTAAAAATATGAGAAAAACTTTATTCCTCAGTCCACCTGCTTTTGATGGTTTTGATGGTGGTGCTGGGTCACGATATCAAGCTAAGCGAGAAATCACTTCATTTTGGTATCCTACTTGGTTAGCACAACCTGCGGCTCTTGTACCGGGTAGCAAGTTAGTTGATGCAGCACCACATGGACAAACGATAGCAGATGTACTGAAGATTGCTCAGGATTATAACCTGGTAATTATGCATACTAGTACACCTTCACTAGTAAATGATGTTAAATGTGCAGCAGCGATCAAAGCGCAAAACAGAAATGTCCAAGTTGGTCTTGTTGGTGCCCATGTGGCTGTATTACCAGAAGAAACGCTGTGTGAAAATCCAATCATTGATTTTGTCTGTCGGAATGAGTTCGACTATACATGTAAGGAATTAGCAGAAGGGAAACCTTGGCAGGAAATTCAAGGTTTGAGCTACCGCGACGGCCAATCTCAAATTCGCCATAATGAAGAACGTCCTCTAATTCACGATTGGGATGCTATGCCTAGCGTATTACCCACTTATGACCGTGATTTAGATATCAAAAAGTATTTCATTGGCTATCTTTTACACCCCTACATTTCTTTTTACACTGGACGAGGTTGTCCAGCAAAGTGTACTTTTTGTTTATGGCCTCAGACTATTGGTGGTCATCTGTATCGCCATAAAAGTCCAGCAGCTGTTGGTAGAGAAATGGCAGAGGCTAAAGCCATTTTTGGCGATCGCGTCCGGGAGTATATGTTTGATGATGATACTTTTACCATCGATAAACATCGAGCGATCGCCATCAGCGAATATATGAAGAAGCTGAAATTGACTTGGAGCTGTAACGCTCGCGCCAACTTAGATTACGATACCTTGAAGCAACTACGAGATAATGGACTACGCTTACTACTAGTTGGTTTTGAATCTGGTAACCAAGAAATTCTCAACCGGATTAAGAAAGGAATCAAGCTAGAAGTGGCGAGAGAATTTATGCAAAACTGCCATAAATTAGGTATTACTGTGCATGGGACTTTTATCATCGGTCTCCCGGTAGAAACCAAAGAAACAGTAGAAGAAACGATCCGCTTTGCTTGTGAACTGAGTCCCCACACAATTCAAGTTTCTATCGCCGCACCTTATCCTGGTACAGAACTTTATGAACAAGCTAGAGCCAATGGTTGGTTCGCCAACGAGTCTTTAGTAGCTAGCTCTGGTATTCAAACTTCCACTCTCCAATATCCCACCCTTTCTGGTGCAGAAATTGAAGATGCTGTCGAACAAATGTACCGCAAATTTTATTTCCGTCCTCAAGCAATTATTCCGATTGTGCGGGAAATGTTGACTGATAGACAAATGCTAGTCCGGCGTTTGCGGGAAGGAGGAGAATTCTTTTCTTACCTGAAAGAACGCCGGACGCAAGCTGCTGCTCACGCCCAATCTTAGAGAATAAATACCCATGTCACGGCTTGTCATTATCAATGGTGATGATTTCGGTTTCTCTAAAGGGGTTAATCAGGCGATTATCCAAGCCTATGAATATGGTGTATTAACTAGTACTAGCTTAATGGTAAATGGTGAAGCTGCAACAGAGGCGATCGCTCTGGCCCAGAGTCACTCAAATTTGGCTGTGGGTCTGCACTTGGTCTTAGTCTGTGGTCAATCAGTTTTACCACCAGAGCAAATTCCCCATTTGGTGGACAAACATGGGTGCTTTAGTGATAGTCCCTTCAAAGCAGGCTTAACTTATCAGTTCCATCCTCAGGCCAGGGAGGAATTGTATTTAGAAATTCGTGCTCAATTACAAAAATTTCGGGATTCTGGTTTATTGCTTTCTCATGTTGATGGACATCTACATTTACATACCCATCCAGTGGTTTTGCATATTTTAACCCAGTTAGCTCCAGAGTTCGATATTCGAGTAATTCGGCTACCATCTGAGGAACTGGGGCTAAATCTCTGGTTGGACAGGCGGAATTTAGCTACTAAGCTAGTTTGGTCTTTGGTCTTTGGTAGACTGCGCTCTTATGGTGAGAGTTTACTGTCATCCAGAGGAATTAAATTTGCTGACCGAGTTTATGGTTTGTTACAAACTGGTAATGTAACTGAAGCCTATTTACTCGGTTTAATTCCCCAAATTAAAGCGGATTTGGTGGAAATTTACGCTCATCCAGCTATATCTAACCATGAAGAGATATTACATTCACAATTAGACTCTGGCGAGCTAGAACTCAGAGGATTATTAAGTCAGCAAGTACGGGAGGTATTGCTGACTTATGGTTTTAGCCTAACTAATTATCAAAAAATAGTTAAATAAACCTCTCACTGAAGATAGAAGATTGACGAAAAAACCGGAGCTATTATTCTAAATAATGGGAGCATTGCCGAAATTTTTATGAGAAGACGCATTTCCATTATCCAAGCTTGAATCTCAGCATACTTGAGGCGGCAACCAAAATCAATCTCTCTTAAGAGAGATTTTTCATCAACAGCCCACTTTTTAGTATCCTACTCAAGTAAAGGTTTTTATGCGATTAAAAATGTGTTTTTACGTCTTAGGGGTGAGGAAACTTGAATTTTTCCTTTGTACCCTAGATAATAGAAGCGCGCCTATTCATAAATTATTTTTGGTCACACTTCCATTATTAAGATTAATATAACAGGGATAAAGGCAAATTTTCCATATCTCTAAAGAATGAGATTTTTTTGTGTAGAAAGCAGAAATCTATATCGCGGGAAGGATGAAAACCCTATTTTTCCTTTGTACCCTAGATAATAGAAGTGTGCCTATTCATAAATTATTTTTGGTCACACTCCTATTATTAAGGTTATCATAACAGGGACAAAGGCAAATTTTCTATATCTCTAAAGAATGAGATTTTTTAATTGTAAAAAGCTTGATTTTACGTCTTAGGGGTGAGGAAACTTGAATTTTTCATGGATATTCT
>Ga0116231_10004599_pt1 | contig 27809 bp, 22 predicted proteins | sample S1TSphgellanicum_2_FD_89695 | JGI IMG/M metagenome (GOLD analysis project Ga0116231, IMG submission 89695) | Host-associated microbial communities from peat moss isolated from Minnesota, USA - S1T2_Fd - Sphagnum magellanicum MG | ecosystem: Host-associated > Plants > Peat moss > Unclassified... | reverse complement strand
TTATAGATCAACCAGTGTAATTTGGTAAACATTCGCGGGTAAAGAATGTTATGACAAGGTGCTAAATGAAGAATTTTAAAGAATTTTAATGTGCAAAATGAAGAATGTCATAACTATGCCAAAGCTATGACTATGTTTTAATAAATTTAAAAAAATTGGTATAAGCTTGAACCTTGGAAAATGCATGTTTCTGGTGCATTTAGGCATTACCTTGGGATATGTGGCATCCAAGGAAGGCAAATTATTGAATCCAAAGAAAATTTCGGCTATTGTTCACATGCCTACACTAAAAACACCTAAGGACATTCATGTTTTTAATTGCATGGCACAATATTACAAATGTTTCATCAAGGACTTTGTTTTCATTATGGCTCCCATTACTAAGCTATTATGGTAGACAAAATCTTTTGAATGGACGATAGAGTGCCAACAAGCTGGGGAAGAAATCAAGCAGTGATACATGGATGCACCGATCTTGATTTCACCTCATTGGGACATTGAGTTTCATGTTCACACATATGCTTCTAGTTTGGCAGTTGAGGCTATGTTGGCGTAGAACCTTATTGGAAAATGCAACCAACTAATTGCCTATGCACCACAATTGCTCAACAACATTGAATGAAATTATAACACGATTGAAAGGGAGGCATTCGCAATGGTGTATGGTCTCCATAAATTTCATCATTACTTGTTGAGCAACAAATTCATTTTATGTGTGGACCATATGGCACTATTATACTTGGTTTGAAAATCACAAGTTTCAAGGATAATAAGAAGGTGGCTACTTATCTTCTTGGAGTATAATTTTCTAGTTATTTATAAACTAGGGAGATCTCACTCTATGGCAGATTTTTTATTTTGAATGTTTGATTTCTCAAAAGAAAGTGGAGTACTAAATCAAACAATGGATGCCTCACTTTTCCTCTTACAACTGGTGTGACTACAAGAAATTTCCAAGTATTTTACTACCAAGAAATTTTTAGTTTAGTATGGCTAGGAACAAAAGAAAAGCTACTTTGAAAGTTTTATGTTTTTCTTTAGTATAGTGAAAATTTATACCATTAAGGTCAAGACCAAGTTTTGAGGCATTGCCTTCAAGACTAAAAAATTCCCACAACATTACAAGAAGTGCATGAGGGAATTGGTGGTGAACATTTTTCATCTGAAATCACAATTCACAAGATCTTGGACACGAAATATTAATGGCCAACAATGCACAAGGATGTTTTCCAATATCATCAAGCTTGTGACAACTATCAAAGAACAGGGAATTTAATACATAGCAACTGGTAACTTCCTTACCAGCAGAACTTTTCATGAAGTGGGGATTGGATTTTGTAGGCCCAATCAAACCCATGGGTAGGTATACCAAAAACAAGTACATTTTGGTAGCTATCGACTATGCCACCAAGTGGGTGGAAGCAAAGGCATTGTGCATAAATATAGCAATTGTGATAGCAAAATTCATCTACAAATTCATGCTCACACAATTTCACTCTCCATTTACTTTGGTAAGTGATAAGGGAACTCACTTCATCAACAATGCCATTAAGATTTTTACCAACCATTTTTTGTTACGACATATGACCTCAAACATTTATTACCCACAAGGAAATCCAAGTCAAATTTGGGTTGAACAAGTTTTCGGTGCAAGACTTCAACTAAAATTACATCCAATGCTTATAGGTATTACATAAACGCTTGCAAACCTTTCTAGCTAGCTGCATTGATGACTTGAAGGAGAGGCAATTCCAATACGTGACATATTAAAGATGGGATATTCCACCAAAATATTTTTCCAGTGGAAACCTTGCATAAAGTTTAAGTGAGGTAACTAAAGAATGTCACCCTTTTAATACTTCTTTTTCGGTGTGGGGTGAACTTTTTCTTCCACCAACCGAAACCGAAAGGGTCTTAGCTCCTTTGATTTTGTCTTCATTAAAGAGTTTGGAGGACCACTTACTTCAGTCAAGAGAGTTTGCCTAGATAATGGGGGTAACCTCTCAATAACGTTTCAATTGGCCACAACCAAAAAGGATGTTATAGAAGAAATGATGCAAAAGAACATGTAAGAGATAATAGATTTGAAAGGCCATCTACTACAGTTATAAAAGGCCAACCAACATGACATTCTTACCATACAACATTCATAGATTGAACTGTAGAACTGAGAAGGCACGAGCAAAAGAGTCCAAGAGTTAGAAATTGAAAATTCCAATTAGCAGAATGACTTACCAAATCTCCACAAACACCTTAACAAAATCGATAAGACATTGGGCTCCATCGATTTAGAATGAGCTAAGCTTAAGCAAGCTTTGGAGCAAGAATATGCAAACTGGAAAGCAATGGAGTAATTGTGACCGTTATCGAAAAATTACTTATTTCAACCAAAGGGAGGGTGGAGTGGTTGGAAGGCCAAAATGATTTGATTACCAAAACCATGTAGAAGTAACAACTAGAGTTATAGCTATCAATAAAAAAAATCTAGTTGGTGTAGCAAGATTTGGAAGAGGTTTAAGAGAATTTTAGTGTGATTCAAGACGAGTTGGATGCATTAGCAAAGGAGATGAGGGCATTAAAGTAGAAGGCGGAGCTTGCAAACCTTCACCACTACCAAATGGAGGAGTTCGACAATTTGAAAATGGAACGGGCATTTATGAAAGCTGAACTTCTAATTTATCAAAAGAAGAGCAAGAGGAATCAAACCAAGTAGTGGGAACTATACAAAGAACAAGTCAATGAAATTATTCGAGAGGTTTTTGAGTCCTATTAAAAAGACAAAAAGTTGTGCCAACTACATTTGGAGACCTATCGATGAGTGATGCCATATCTAGTGATGTAACCTTTCAAGCCCAGCAGAACACAAACCCATTTTGGATTTGCATCTAAATATGGTATGCATGGAAATGAAGAGTAGAGTGAAGGCGGAAAGATGGAGGTGGATTTGGTAGTCACACCATAATTGCAACCTATAGAATAAAAAATAGTTTTCGGTACTATGATTTTATCTGGTGCTACATACGGTTCTAATGAAGTCGAAGGTATTACACCTGTTTCTACCTTTGTGCCTACAAAAGTTACAAAGTTTTTAGTGAAGCCATTGATCAAACACTTTCCAACATGATGGTCAAGGATGAGCATGCCAATCCAAAGGTTGAATCTGGTGTGGAGGAAGGGACTTTGATTTCGGCACAATTGGAACCAATTGTGATCCTTGCTACCACTACACCTAATCTTGCTATTGCAAATGAAGATCCAAGAGTAGATGTTAGGGTAGAGGAGATAGAGGCTATAATTATGGAAGAATTGGGTAGAGAGTGTAATTAGGAGGACATAATCCCAATTAGAAAGGGGGATGATGTTGAAGGTAGATTTTTATCGATATCGGATATTTATTGAAATCAGATTTTTATTGGATGTTTACCAAAACTAGAACCAAATTTCCTTTATCAAAAATCTTTTTACCAAAATTGATTTTACCATTGGTTTAGATTGTGTATATTTAAGACCGATTTTTTGGGGGATTAGGTTAATTGCTTGTTCCACCATTTCTAATTTCTTTCTTAAAGGTACTTAAGGTTTTGTCCCTTTGTAGACTGTACAAGAGAATAATTTCTGAAGTAAAATCATTTTTTCCTACCATACCTTTGTTTATAGAATTCCATGTGTAGTTTTTCTTCATATGTATGGAGTATTCTAATTTTCTGTATGTGAATATTTTTTATATGTTTGTTTCAGGTTTGTTTCTATAGAAGGTTTATGAGGCGACCCTACTGAGTTTAGACAATCCCTTTTGTGTTAAAGCTTTTTACTTACTCAAGGAGAGTAAAGAGATTTTTTTTCTACTCACTTTTTTTTTTCTTTCAAAACCTAGTAGTTCACTAGGTGGCCTTAACAAATCTTATCCTTCCCCTTAATGTTAAAGTAGATTTCACATCTGACCATTTTCATTTTCCCATCTAGTCCACATATTGGCTCAAACTAGGGGAATTTAGTTGCCCATTGATCTTGAAAAACTCTATTTATTTCCCATTTAGATTCCTTTGGGCTCTTCTTCTTTAGTTCACTACATCCAGAGTTTGATTATGATCTATAAATTTAAATGTGGATCTAGATTCATAAACCAACACAAAAGTATAGCACTAGTTTTTTGTTTGTTCCTTCACCATTTTTTCCTTCTAGCCTCCATGACATAATCCAAAATTAATGAAACCCATTTTACTAAGCATGCTACCAAGAAAGATTGGCATTTGCTATTGGTGGTGATCTTAGTTGCAATGTGCACATAACTGCTTGCGGATGTTGTGAACTCTAAGTGAGGTGAGATGTGAAAAGGGACCCATAGTGGGGAAGGTTGTGGCATACAACAATGTAAGGTGGTTAGTTTAACTGGTGTTAAACCTAAACTAATGATTGGGTGGATGGCTATGGCATGTTGCCAAATGGTTACATCCTGGTGATTTGCCTCCAATTTAACCATCAAATTCATTCATGCCAATTCATAAGGGTCTTTTTTTTATTTCCAAGTTGTGAAATTTCACCAAAAAGAAAACACTATTCAAAATAATTAATTTGTGTAGGAATTTTTTTTCTAATAACAAATTTTAATTCTTTATATATAATCTGAAAATACATATTTTTAATAAATAAAATATTTTTACATTAATTATATAATCTATAATTCGACCAAATTTTAGTTATTTATTTATCTATGGGTTATGTATTAATAACATCTGAGTAATTAGATAGCTAATTAGTTAAATATTAAGAAGTTAATAATTATTTAAATAGTTGATAATGAATTCATAATATTTGTAGTTTATAGTTTATATTTTTTATGTGTTAAATTTAATCATTATTAATTAAATGATTATTTAATTTATATAGTGAGTTAAGTACTTGAATCATTGTATTGAAAATTTTAAAAACTAAAAACAAAAGGCACATTAAGGAAAGTCTTGGAGTTCCAACTTAATTTGCGAGTAAGTTGCAACTTCAAAACTTATGCCATATTGTTTGTTTTTCATTCCTATTTTGAACATTATATAAACAAAGGGTGTGGTCATCTAATTTCACATTAAGGAATTTGTGCATATGAGACGAACCCAAAAAATAAAATAAAAATTATGCATAATTTTAAACTACCTACCTCCTCAACCTACTTATCTACCTACCTAGTTTGACCTATGTACCTACCTATTTAAGTACCTATCCAATTAATAAGTATTTAGCCTAGGAAGGTAGGTATGTAATTTCGGTTTGTGGGCACCTATTTACATACCTTCCTAAATACTTACCAACCTATTTAAGTATTTATCAATCTAATATTAATATTTTGTATGAAATTCATTTTTAAATGCCATGTGGCACATTTACATTGGGCCACATGTCATAATATAAAATCATCCAAGCAATTGAATTGAACGTCCTAAAATAATAATACTTATATTTTGAATAACTAAATATTAAAACACGTGGCAACACATCATTTGCTTTCAATTGTGACCAAAATAGTCGCATCTTAGTTGCATGTGACAATATATATAAGGGTGTCAAAGGATGAACTTATATTTGTTGAATGTTTTTCATCCAATATCCTTTGTCATTTGTGACTAATGTCACATGCGACTTGTTCAATGTGACTAAAGGGATTTTAGTTACAATTTTTGCTTATGACTAAAATTTAATCACATAAACCATATAAAAATACCTATTTTTCGTCTAGTGAGTGTTGATTGAGTTTAACCATTGGCCCACCAACACCAACCAATGGAAGTTTGCTTCCAAACCTACTAGGCTCAGGCAAAGGTTCAATGTGAAAGGAGGTTCACAAGGCTTGGTTTAACTTTAGGATAAAAGGGCAAGTGGAAGGTCTAATTTGAACCTCCCTTGAATTTTTATTTTTTAAATCTTTTGTCATTTTTCCAAACTTGGGTGACATATTCAACACCAATTTAAACTTGCCACGTGGCAAAGTTTTTGCTTTTGTTTTAAAGATTTTCATCGATCTAATTTTACAAGAATTCCAACATAACTTACATGAGAGTTTACAAGACGCGATGGCTCCCATGAGTTGTTAATAAAACTAATGACCATGATAAAAATGTCATATCTAGCTTGGGACATCTAAAGATCAAAAAGAACTATGCATATTTTATTCCACCATTGCTTTCAGAACACTTGAAAATGGGGGGGTGGGTCACTTCAAAATCCCAAAAAAAAAACCCAATTTTGGTGGGGACACCCATGTAAAACCCTAAACCCTAAACCTAAACCCTAAACCCTAATATCCTTCTCACGTTCATAAGGTCGCTGGTAGGTGACTTTCAAGAGAGTTGTAATCTGCTTTTCATTTGGGCGCTTTGAGTACCGCTGACCTTCCACAATTTTGCACACTTCCATAGGAAGATAGTTGGGTCTTTGTTGATTGCCAACTTGAAGGCATGGCAAAAATGGGTGGCGAATGACATACCCATATGTCCCTTTAAAGTATTCAGTGACAGACTTCATAGTCCCCCTCTCATCAATAGGGAATCTGCAGGAAGAATTCATTGTGAATTGGGTGGCCTCTATCCAAAACACCCATGACTACTTTGACCTTTTCCACACTCCATCCAATTGCAAACTGAAAAGATGAGCATACCACATTAAAGGTACAAGTTAGGATGCTGCATACACAAGTTCATTTGTGGCTAGTTTTGTGAGCCCTGAAACTTGGTATTTCCGTCGCATACTTCCATGATGTGTGACCTCAACCTTCACACCATGCAAGGCCACAAATCCACAAACACAATGCCAAAATGATTATGGAACTCACCACCTCATAGATCGGTTGGGGATCTTGCTGCCCATGGTTCCCCTCAGAACCCTAAAATAAATCACCATCCATGCGCCCTGTCCGACTCTGCAGCTCCTGCGCGCATCTGCTGAGCATAAAGACCGATCCTCTGAATGAATAGGAGTAAGAAAAAAGGTTGGCCTTGCTGTGCGACGCACGAATTCATGCAGCATGAGAACAATCCTAATGCCAATCAAATATCATGTTAGAGAACATCAAAAACCCTAAAAAATTCACCGCTAATCATCGAGTTGAGAAATGTTCCTCTTTCAGTTTGAATCTATGCAAAAATTGATATCGATGGGCTTATTTGTTTGTGGGAGCCTCCGTCGCTTGAAATGAAGAAAAAACGGACGCCCCAAAGCTTGACGAGATGTAGCTGCTGGTCCATCTTTTTCCCACCCTCCTGGTAGAGATAAAGACTGTGCTTCTCTTTGGAGGAAGAGGAGGAGGCAATCGCGGCGGGAGTCGGGAACGAAATTTATGTCATGACGCGTCCGCTTGGCGAAGGCTTGTGCAACTTATGGCAGTAACAAAAACTAAACCTAGGACCAAATATTTTGCCGTTGTCAACGCCGTTGCAATAATGTGGTAATGATTGCAATCGAGCTTGCATATAATTATGGACAAACCCTACAAAATCTTTGCTTTGAAAATGTTACATGTGATGCTGGGTGGCGCCCTGGAAATTTGGGTTGCATTTTGAGCCTTCACGCCTACTTCCATTGAAGAGCTTGTGACCATAAGCAGAAGGAAAAGCGTGCTCGAAGTTGAGCCCTAGAAATTTGGGTTGCATTTTGAGCCTTCAAGCCTACTTCCGCTGAAGAGCTTGTGACCATAAGCAGACGGAAAAGCGTGCTGGAAGCTGAGCCCTGGAAATTTGGGTTGCATTTTGAGCCTTGAAGCCTACTTCCGCTGAAAAGCTTGTGACCATAAGCAAAAGGAAAAGCGTGCTGGAAGCTGAGCCCTAGAAATTTGGGTTGCATTTTGAGCCTTCAAGCCTACTTCCATTGAAGAGCTTGTGACCATAAGCAGACGAAAAAACATGTTAGAAGCTGAATCAAGTTGCGCCAACCTTTCTGATGGATTTAGAGTCGATTTCAGCTGAAGAGCTTGTGATTGTAAGCAGAAGGAAAAGAATGATGGAAGCTGAGTCCAAGCTATGCCAACCTCTCTGACGGATCCAAAGGCGAGCTGTGCCAACCTCTCCGACAAACGTGAATCCGCCACCATCCACAGATCCAGAGTCGAGATGTGCCAACCTCTTCGACGAACGTGAATCCACCACCATCCATTGCTCGCGCATGTCCCAAAGGATCGATGGCTGCCATTGTATGCCATCGAAAGTTTAGATGCTGCTACCATCTTTCAAACTAAACTTCGTTCTTCCCGTGAACGTTTTCACTCCAGGGCTTTAGGTTGGCTTTGGCCAGAGCCCGACACCCCTCTTGCCATTCTTCCAAATCATTGTGCGGTCGCCCTCTTCTGTCGGGCTACGTTCTTGCCATTCCTCCAAACTGAATTTGGCTAGACAATTGTGCGGTTGCCCTCTTTCGCTGGGCTCCGCTAGACGATGGTGCGGGCGCCCTCTTCCGCCCAGCTCTGTCAGACGACCATGCACCTTCGCGAGACGACGATGTGAGCGCCCTCTTCCGCTAAGCTCTGCCAGATCACCGTGCACCTCCGCCAGACGACCATGTGGTTGCCCTCTTTCGCGTCGTTCCTTTAGACAACCGCGCAACTTCGCTAGATGACGGTGCCAACACCTTCTTTTGCCTAGCTCCACTAGACGGCCATGCACTTGAGGTCCTGCCATTCTTCCGCTTGCACCCCTCTTCCACCCCTCATCAGTTTTATCCTCCTGGTTTTTTTCTTGTCATTGGATTCATAACATTTGAAAATGGGGGGGTAGGTCAACTCCAAATCCCTAAAAAAAAATCGCAATTAAATCCACATCCCATGTAACCCAAAAACCCCAAATCCTATTATCTTGCAAACCTTACACTTTTAGCCAAAAACAACTCCACCATTTGCTTCACAACACTTGAAAATGGGGGGGTAGGTCACCTTGAAACTTTCAAACTTTTTAATAATTAACCTTTCATGCCTTCATTTATTCGGCCCCCCTGAAATTTCATACCCCCTATATCTTTCAAATGGTGATAGATTAGGGAAATTTTATTCCACCATTGCCTACATAACACTTGAAAATGGGGGAGCATGTCACTTCAAAATCCCAAAAAAAAAACCCAATTTTGGTGGGGACACCCATGTAACCCCTAAACCCTAAACCCTAATGCACAAGTATCCAATGCATAAATATCCAATGCCACTATCCAATGCACAAGTATCCAATGGTGCAAAAGAAGATTAAAACATATTTCTTTTTTGTTTTGTTCACAACATTCAAGAGCAATTCATTCACAAGTTGCCATTGAAAAGGAAATCGAACATTGATGTAAAACCAATTGTTTCAACCATGAATTTTCAAAGAAGACAAAGGTCAATATCCTTTTGCAATATATAACACTAAATCCTCTAAAAAAGCTTCTTGGACAAGATTAGATTTGTGATAAATGTATTGGTTGCTAAAAAAACATTGTGATTTGAAATGGCTACACAATTTTCCATTTTTTTGCAACATGTATTTTATTGGTAATTTCTATCATTTTTTGCATAAACAATAACCTCCGTGCTTGTAATCATCCACCCTCCTATTCCAAAGAAAAATCTATGAAGGGATGGTTGAGACCAATAGAACATGAAGGTTCCCAATAATGTTAATTAGGACAAGGTAAACCTTGTTTTCCATATTCACCTATGTTATATTTGCCTTAAAACATGTTTTTCCAACTAACTTGTGCCATGTTCTTTGCTGTAATTTAGAAGCCATTTGTTATTCCCTTGTGTAAACGTTCTGTCAACTTGCAATGAAGTGAAGTGTCACACTTGTGGATTGCAAACATTAATTATTGCAGTAGAATCATGAAGAACAAAAAATGCCTAATAATCAAAGGTGCGATGTTAGGGGTACCAAATGTCATGAGTCAATAGTTGTGGACTTGGAAGTGCCCAAGATGCCTTCCATGTCATTGTTGCATGCTTCTTGAGATCCAATTGGTGCATTATTGGAAGATAAAAATTGTAATTGCAATCTTCATTTAACATTGCTTCTATTGAAATAGTTGCCCTTAATGATGCCATTTTTTCAAACAACTTCTTTGGCACACTTGTAAACATATAAAATAGAGTTATTTTCACACCATGAAAATAAATCTTAATTGGAATCAAAATAAGGTGGTGGGTTTCAAAAATATTTGAGACCATATGTTTCCACAAAGGATCAACTAAAGTAAACACTAAAAATACCCCTTGCTATTGATGAACGTGAATATAATGACTAGAACGATACAAAGGTTCATTGCACATGTTTCTCTTCTTGCTTTTTCTACCACAATTGAATTTGCCACTTGCATAAAACTAAGCAAGAAATACATTTCAATGTCACATTTTAACTGAAGTTTTATTCAACAACATTTTGATCTTGTACCTTTTTTTGACATGTTAACATTTAAGAAGTAGATTTATAACCTTCATTTGAAAGAACTTGTTTGCACTAAGAAAACCTATTTGCAAGATTTGTACATTTTTTCATTATATGCATGTACTATTTTTAAAAATTGTATAGTATGATTTGTTTTTATAAAGTAAACTAACATAGATGGTTGGTTTTTTTGACAAACCTCTTATGGAACATTGAATAGAATCTAGATTTAGAACTCTTATCAATTTGTCATCTAGATGAACATTTTCCATGTGAGTAATTTACTTGAAGAATTTGTAAATGAATTTGATGAACTAAGGAAGAGTTCTTCAAGGTTTGTCAAAAAGAATGTTTGCAAAATCCATGGACTAAACAATCATCACCTCCATGGGAAACATGAAATTATCTTTGACCACTAAAATCACATTTTAAAATTAGCTTGATTTAGATTTCTTGGACATTCTCATTAGAAATGGAATACATCATGGTGTAGTTTTTCAAAACAATATCTTGTATGTCTTGTCACAACACCCATCTATCATATTCTAGTCCAAGGAGGATGCCATGAAATCTTCACAAACACTATCAAACATGGCAAAAACCATTCTTGATTTTTAACAATAGCAAATTTCCATTCAAACAAAATGACACAAATGACCCAAAATACACATAACATAATATCAACAATACTGGTCAATAGCAAAATATGTGAACATTTTTGTGTTCATGTCATCAAATTCATCAAACTAGGCCATTTGAATGATTTAAATTCAAACAAATGGAAACCAACATTAGGTTGGCCTTTTCAAATTTATTTGAAAAAGAAAATTCCATGTTAATATGACTAGCCCAAACTCTCATTTCAAAACATCGCACACAATAAATCAATGTCAACACAATTGGAAAAAATTGTTACACTTACACGCATGCCTCAAAATCCTAGAACTTTCAAAACAATGGATTTCCATTAGCCTTAGGGTAAGAGGAGAACATAAGAGAGTCCAAACTTGATGTTATGAATGTAAATGGAGATAATATACATTAGGAAACATATTAGATAGGAGTGGTTATGCACTTCAAAAATTGAAATTGTCAAAAACATATATTGATACAATGAACAAGGAATCATTGTTCTTGTTGTAGAAAAAATTGTGAATCATTTCATTTGCATTAATGTTGAGGAAACATATTCTCTTGTTTGTGTCTAATACATTCAAACCCAACTTGTAAATCATTAAAGCAACCAACAACAATGTGCCCCATAAGATGGATGATGAAACAAGTGGGGATAAGTCTTTGCACCTCAGCTGAAAACAACACTGATATAATAATTTTTAATAGCAAACACAATGTCTTTAGTAGCCCCAAATTCCACAATCCAAAATCACTTCTTAAGAAATGGCAACTTCAAATAGTGCTGGGCTTTAAGGTTGTGTGTGTGAAACTCTTCATGCAAAAGCAACATACAAAAAATGTTATACATGAGTTAACATATAGATTACAAGTATATATTCATCTTCTCTAATAATAACAAAGACATGCCAAGAAAATAAGTCAATTTCATAACGTCATCTAGACAACAAATGGTGGACTAAAACCAAAAAGAATGGTGTGTGAATAAAAATTTAACTCAGATATTTGGTACTCCACAACATGAGTTGAACCTTTGTCAACCAAACTTTTGACATCATGGAAAGTGGGATTCAACCTTGATTTCTCTACCCACACCTCAAGCATAATGGGCTCATTATAAACTTATGGACAACAATATAGTTTGGAACACAATAACACTTCAACTTCATGTACATCTATTTGAATAATTTATAAGTAGCACTATTACTTAGATATAAAAGTGGCATTTTAGTCCCTAGCTAGGGTTACAAGTGGCTTAGGAAAATCTCAAAAGATGATTGTTGTCACAAGGGCCAAGTTCAAGTGGAAAGTGGACACTTGATCCCCAACTAAGGTTTAAAATCACTTGTGAAAAGCTCCAAAAATGTTTTTTGTAGCAATGACCAAGTTCAAGTGGAAAATGACCTTTTACTCCCCATATAGGATTACAAATTACTTGGGAAAAGCTTCAAAAATGGTTGTTGTAGCAAGGGTTAAATTTCAACAAAAATAACACATAGATTGGAACAATGGTTGAGTTTAAGCCATAAATGGTTGTTGCAACAAGGGCTGAGTTCAAATGGAAAGTAGCCTCTTAATCCCCAAATAGGGTTACAAATCACTTGGGAAAAGATCCAAATATATGGTTGTGGTCAACCATGTTAGCAAGTTGCACAATAATCACATATGACAATTACAATACAATTGAAATACATGAAACACTTATCAACAAGTACTTTGCAACTAACATATGACCTTGACAATATGATCATGGCGTCTCTATACATTACCACCATCCATTAAATTTGGCATTTTCAACTTTTTTGTAACTAATATTCAATTATGATTCCCAATGATATAACTAGTTGTGACATTAGGTTTTCATTATATGAGTAGTCCTAGGGTAGGTAATATAGACCTTTTTAAAATCTAGGTTAATACACCTATAACTAATTACTAGGTTACACTAACCTACCTACCTTACCCAATTACTAGCTACAATAATTATAATTATGTTAATTATCAAGATAATTCTTAATTTTTAATATCAATAATAATAATAATACTTATTATTATTTACAATATTATTACTTATTAACTATTATGAACTATATATAAATTAGGATAATTCATAGGTAGACTATGTTAGTATAACATTTAACTACTAGGCTATAATTGCAAGTAAATTGCAACTAGGAAGTAATTAATTTTTTTATCCCATATGATTTGTTCTAATTTTTTTTAATTTGTAAAATATATAAGTAAGTGCATTAGAAGTTTTGAAAAAACAAGAGGCATTTGGGATGAACTAATAAAATAAGGTTTGGCTTTAAAAGTTAAACCCAAAATAAAATAGGATCATCTCAAATTACTTGCCTACCTACTTAGCTTAAGCCTAACTACCTACCTACCTAAGCCTAGTTACTTATATATTTAGGTTAAATTAAATAGGTAGTTAAGCCTACCTATTTCCCAACCTAAGCGCCATATGTCAACATCCTATCAACCCTAAGTTGGATGTTTTATCATCTAAATTAAACAAATAAATTTACTAAATATCAAAATAAATTTAAAATTGCAATGTGTCCATTGTTTTGTTGTTAACATTTTTTTATGATTTCATCTTTGATGGATGAATGAAAACCATGTTAACACATCATTGCCTATGTAGTTGCAACATGGTTCTATTTGAGTTGCATAATAGTTGTAATGGTTTAGTTGTAATATAATTGTAATAGTTGCAAATGTATATGGTTCCATGTATAATGAGTTGTGTCCATTACAACTCTTGTAACTTGTTTGATAACACTCATGATGTAGAGATACATTTAATTGCAAGTGTTCATTACAACTAAAAAATCCAGTTACAAAACACCTTATTTTCTCATAGTGAATCCAACTTCCTTAAAAATTTCATTATTTTATTTTCATTGAATTTTTAATGACACAAATTACTCAACATTCAATAACTCTTATGTTGTTGGTGTAAACTAATGTTGTCCAATTATTAAAATTTAGATATAACTTTAGGATATGGATGTAGCATATTCTTTTTTTCTTTAAAAGAAGGATATGTATCCAAAATTTTCTACAATTTTAACTTCAAGATGGTGATGTATTCAATTTTTTTCTTGCTTATGGTAGTTATGGATGAGTCGGTTTTTAAACTTAAAAAAGACTACAAATATGTACAAAGGTGATGCATACCCAAATTTTATATTTTGAATGTTTACAAAGATTTATGTGATTATTTGTACATTACACATTAACTTACAAGATTACAAGACACCATGAAAAAAATAATGTGCAAGGCAATTAAACCTTAGTTTTTTATAGAACTTTGCCAATGTAATGCAAGTTGCTTACACACACAAAACCACCCCACATGCAACATTGCTTCAATAAATATAATCATCCATATGCAACTCCTCAAAATATTATGTTTTTCCAATCAAGTTAGAGTTGCCTTCGACCAAAGATGTTTATGCTTTCATGTATTTTTTCATATTCACTTTCTTCTTGCAAGTAAAATGTGGATCATTAGATCAAAATTTCACCACAATGATAATTTGATCAAGGTTTTCCACTTGTAAGTGGTAGAGTTACAAAGATGTCATCATCCCAACAAGATTAAAATTCCTTTTTTTTCAATTTGTGACTCAAGAATGCCAATGATTTGTTTGGCTAGGAATGCAACATTTGGCAATATCTTCTCATTGATGTGCCACTAAACAAGGGGATTGTCACATGCAGCCAAGAGTCCGAATAATTTCCCAAACAAATTTTTTTTCTAATAATAAATGTACATGAAAACTTTTTGATAGATGCTCTAAGACCAAATATATTAATGTCGTTATCAACCTATTCACTAGGTCCATTGGCTTTTCATTCTTGGACAATAAGGTTTAGTTAATGAAAATAAGTCATATAAAGGGGAAATGCCTTCACATCATTTTCAATTGCAAGATGGATTGTATTTTTGTGACCCACATAATTTCCGCACATGCAAATGAATGAATCATGGCAAACATGTTATGAATTTGATTTGAATCATTCATAAGCTTTCAAAAAACTTAGAAACGTTTCAACACCTTCACAACTCTTGCCACATGTTTTGTTACAAGAAGAGTTCAACATCATATTCATCTAAAACTTTAATCCCATTTGAATCTTGTTCAAATTTAATTTCCATGTTGACTGTTGGGACAATATATATAGTTAGCGCATCAAACAACAACCAATGACCCCTTGATTTGTTCATCACACAAGGTATGACAACAAGGTTTAAAACACTTGTGATTGCATTTGTAATTTTTCACACCAACTTTAAGGAATTTTTTGTTGTAAAAACATTGTGCTTGATAGCCCATAACACAAAACAATGGCCTTTTTGACATCCAATGCCTTTTCAAATATGATCATTTTACTAGCAAATATAGTCTTCACCAAAGTTTTTAATTTCCAATGTTGCAACCCACTTAATTCAACACATGCATTTTGACACTCATGCCTTCCTTTTATTTATTTTTTTGTCCATGCAATATCTTCTACAAACTTGCTTAGGCATTTTTCACATTGACATGTTTTAAACATGTAACAACCTTGTTGTCATTGGTAGCATATTGGCATTTTTTGATATGACATGACCAAAACAAGTACCCTACAAAATATGGGTGAAATTTCAAAAGATGATAATCAACAATAGAATGTAGTATTGTTACCATAAATGTTAAATTGTTACTTTCATCTTTCACAACCACATGATGCATTAGAATTTTTTTTTGAAATAAAGTTTACAATTGCCCAACCATGGGAAACCATGTTGTGTCATGTCATTCAAACAAATTGACAATAACATGCATAGGGGTCCAAAATTCATTTAAATAGTTGATTACTAAAACAAACACATGCACTCCACCTCTAGGCATCTAGAGATCAAAACATGTAACCACCCTTCTTGTAGATGTAAGATTAGGCAACACATGTAAGTTCAATTTTTTATTATGATCATAGGAATCAATTTTTTCCACTAAAGCAAAGTGAAAAGGAACACAACATGAAGGCATTAACATAATACTATCTCCCTAGCCAATTATTTTTGCAATTGGAAAATGGTTTGTAACCTTTGGGCAAACCCATCCTTGGGTGGTACCACTAGGAACCACTTCAAAGAATGGTTAAGGAACCAAAAGTGGCTAAATCATTTTCCTAGGCCCTTTCCTTTAATTTTTTTCAATTTTTTAAATTTATATTATATTTATTTATTTATTTTTCATGTTTATCCGTTGCATGGACTAATATTATTTTGGATTAAAAAAATTTGGAAATTGTTAAAATTTTGTATTCCTAGTTAAAATGGCTATTTTAAGAATTGATAACCTTAAATTTGGAAATTCATGATTAAATTATACTTATTCAATTAATTTCCTAATAAGAACCTTAAAATAAAATGACCTCCAAATTATGAAAAAAATTCTCAAATCATGTTTCAAATTTCTTTTCATAACCAAAAAGTTCAAGGAAAAGAACCAGTGCTATGTTCTTAATTATTATTTTTAAATGTAATGATTATGAATATCAAAATACACAATATTTTTGATATTATTGAAATTTCAAAATCCATGGAATCTAATAAATGTATTCATTAAAAAATTATGAAAATATTTATTTAAGTATTTCCTATGATTTTGCAAAGTTCGATGGGTTTAAGAAAATCAAGGTGTGACGTTCTTACTAGTACCACCCAAGGATGGGCTTGCCCCTTTACATATATGTAATGTTAGTTCTTCAAAAAAATTAGTTGTGCTTCATCACGTTTTTGTAAGGATTTATGGCCCCAAAAATGTTGTGATTGCATATTCATTTGACCCAAACCTTTTATTCCCTAGATGTTAATTATGATATGTTTCATCAACAAAATCAATAAGGACCAACTTCCTTTCAACAAACAACTTAAGGCATCCAAAATTAACGTGGGTCCTCATAGGAACGGTCCCATTATTATTGTTGTATTTCATGAAACCTTTCCTTAAAAGTAGAACATTAAGACAAAACATCACCAATAGCTTGTGTTGATACCTTACCCTAAGGTTAGTTTCATCTTTAAATAATCCTTAAAATAGTGAAATGAGATTTTGTGAAAATATGAAGTTGACATCTTAAAAATCATGCTAATTATCATAGGGTAGCCTCCGCATAATTTCACTAGTCATATCACAATATTATAATAGAAGATGGAAAAAAATGTGATTTCAAAATTTAAAAACGAATTTACTTTTGAAAAAAAAAATAATTGTTTTGTTAGTGTGGAAATTGACTCTAGGCTATGGTATGTAGATAATACATTGCAAAATTTGCGGGTTTACAAGATCCATAAGTAATCCATCATTAACAATGAATAAAACCCCAACAGAAAAATGGCCAATGATGCCATTTCCACAATGTTAAATAACTTCAAGATCAACAACATTAATAGCTTGTAGATGCACATTTCCAACATTTGACACATTGCCCTACACATTAGAAGTCCTTGCAATGTAGATATCTTTTTCAACCTTGCCAACAAATTCAATAATGCAAATATTTGTTTCAACCATTGCAAAATACAATGACTTACACCTATGAACAACATGAGAACCTTATAAGAAGACCATGAAAAATAGATCATAACAATGAACAACAAAGAAACAACATAAAAAGACCACAACAATGTGCAACAAATAAAAGAATGATGGGAATACCATTTATCAACATAACAAAAGGGCACAAGAAGACCACATGGTCCTTAAAATTGGAACACCAATATGAAAAGTGACAATGATGTACTTTTGCACCACACATGCATCACAATATGAGCATGCACAACAAGACAACACTAAAAGAAAAAGAGATCACCACATCCATGCACAACAAAACCATCACACAAAGAAATATCAAGACTCAAAACTAAAACCTATATGACAATGCACAACTAAAAAAACGTGACAATAAGATTTCTCACTTGCATAGTAGGGGAACATGATGAGAAGACAATCTATAACATCGGAAGACTATAGTGATGCACATACATACTATGCATGCACCACACCATGCATTTGCACACCATAACAACATTAGGGGAAGAGAAAACAAGAGACCACCACAACAATGCACAACAAATGAACACCACACAATAAAATATTAAGTTTGAAAGTTGTATAATGATGCACAATAGAAAAAGGGTGACAAGAAAATCACTTACTTGTGTGATTGAAGAACATGATGAAAAATCAATCACAACTAATGGGAACATCACACAACTACACATAAAAAAAGCATCATAAGGAGACAACACATGAAATAAACCATGACAATGCACAACAAAAAAAAATGATGAGAATGTTGATGTGATGTGATGAAATAGCAAAAGAGTATAAGACAATGAATTATTGCATTCCTTCACCATCTTTAGTCCCTAAATCCTAACGAACAAGAAGTTTATCTCTAGCCCTTTAAACTTTAATCACTGTATCAGAATAGCATAACAACTCTTCTAACAAGGGGTGTGACACACTATGGCCTTGCCATTTACATTAAAAAGTATCTTAAGGCAAAAGAAGAGTTATGGAAACTCAAATATTTCACCATGCAAAAATATAATCTTAAAAAAATCCTCTAAAAGAAACCAAAATCCTTTAATCTAGATACTCTATAATGAATCTAAACACATTATCCTTGCCTTGGATATGTATAAACCAACAACCCATATACAGATATGAATAAAGAACAATCAGTAATATCTATCAAATATCCATAGAGATTGGTTAGTACTTGTAGGAAGCTCCATCATATATATATATATATATATATAATGGTGGATAGTTGAAACTAACCTAGATTCAAGATATAACTGGACAACACTGGTCTAAAGTCTAAACTAGTGTTGGATTCCGGTTTTGAAAATAAAATTGGATTGTCTCCGTTCCCCACATAAATAAATAGAACCAAGAATCCAGTACCTGCCTGGACCGATCATTATGATAGGCCAATCAGAAATACTGAGCAGCAGTCAGATCATATTTATTACACTCTTTTGTGCAGGTGCACACCGTTGCTTGCTGTGCCTTTCACCAGGCACCGCAAACGTTGCAATTAATTATGCTGAGCCAAACCGGCATGTTTTGACTTTTCTTCATCCAATTTTACTCTGCAGCAGGATGACATACGGAGCACCGCTGGAGATTCTCTAAGAAGTTTCATTACAATTTCTTTGTTACCACAAATTCCAACAGTCATCTTCATCACTTGCACTTGCTTGATACCAAAATTTTGGAAGCTTGCCGAGGGTTTAAGGTTCAGGACGTCCAAAATTTTGGAAGCTTGCCGAGGGTTTAAGGTTCAGGACGTAGGGCAACACAAAAGCACTGTTGCAGTTGTGCGCGTGATCGCAGAATTCTTTTGCAGGATCGTTCGAATTTGAGAGAAGATTCAAAAAAGGTTCTGTTTTTGTAGAAACCAGTGGGTTGTAACTTGTAACGCAAAATGAACAAAATGAACCAGGATTTGAGAAGGAGAGATCGGTGGATTCTGCTGTGCAGGCATTGAGAGAGAGAGAGAGAGAGAGAGAGAGAGAAAGTAGAGGTACACTACATGGGTTGAACAAAATTCACAAATGAACAAGTGTGGTGCGCTGTTTTTCTCAACACATGATCGATCACCTGCCTCGTCTGTCTGCTCTTTTCCATTCACCAAAACCCAGAAACCTCACTAGCCCAGAGACATGAGGGTTCCATCTGTGTTCGATATCTCTATGACTCATTTTATTTGCAATACAAGTCTTGTTTTCGGTGGGTGTCACTTAACCTCAAACTCATTATGTTTGTCACAGACATGTTTTGATGTCAGCCTTAACAATTTCAGCAATTTTAATGTGTTTCATGTGCAAAATTTGTGGTTGGACCATACCAACCAAACCTGGCTTTGTCGTCCTGAGACTTAAAAAAATGAAAGAGAAGAGGGCCGTTGCAAATGCTGGTGATGGAAATGCATGTGGGCTTGGACCTGAGCAGTTCGAGCTTGCTGCTGCTAGACATCTGGCTGCAGCTGACAGACAATTTACAAACCAGTAAGAAAGTTGTAATCCAAATACTGGATATATTTGTTTCAAAGCATATGTTTAATCTCAAAGCACTAATTAGCTTCAAGACATTGCAACACCTGAAAGCTTTGACTGGTTGGAAGGGAACATCAGATACCCTAAATTACCATAGTTCTTTTCTTTCTTGTCGCTGTTGGTGGTGATGTTGGGTTGTAAACGGCTGTGGGAAGACACATGTTCCACTGCTGACTAGTAGCTTGCTGGGGATGTGGCTGCTCAATGGTGCAGACTAGGCTGGTTGAAGTGTTGCTGCCTGCCAGTGCTGCTGAAGAATCACCACCTGAGAGCCTGCTGATCTCTTTGTCAGGTTCTTTGAAAACAGGAGATAACAAACACAAAGTTTGTGCATGTCTTCCATATCTCCCAAAACATTGCAGCCAACAAACTGAAAATGTGTATCAGCAGAATTCAAATTTCTACATTGTGTGCATTGCATCATGGCTAGGCTCACAAGGAATGTGCCAAAACCCTGTCTGGTAGTATGAGGAGGTGGTTAGTTTGCAGGGTATATTCATTGTCCAAACTCCATACAATCTTTTTAGAAGCAGTAAGCAAACCTGTGCTTGCTTTATTGAATCCTTTTCCAGGGGTCTCTTCTGTTTTTCTTTAGTCCTCTCATATCAATCAAGAGACTTCTTTATGTGTTGTTCCTTCTATTCATGAACTACACATCATTCTACAATTGTAGTGGATAAATGGAGATCACAAGACAAGAACAATAAGTAAGTACTTGAGCCCAAGCTGTTGTGTTCCTTTGCTTCCCCGGAACTAAAGAGCTTTGCTACCGCAATCAAGTTCCTAAAAAACTCTGAAGAACTCCGAGTCTGAGATGTGTTTCAATACTTGTTCCGTAGCTTCAAACTTCAAACCTTCCACTCTACTGCCGCCGCTGCGACAATGATGAGCTACATCATGGCGCAGCTGCTGACAGAACGGCAAAGACGCAAGACAACAAGAAGCACATCCCATACTGCAGCAAAAGCTTCCGACCTAGTTTCTACTGCTTGCGGACAACAAGTGTAAACAGAATTGCTTAGCTTTAGGTACGTACCTCACGGAAGAGAAAAGGAATTTTGGGAAGGAAAGTATTCAAAGCGCTCGATCAATTGATCGACAAAAGCCAGTGAAAAGCTCTTAACAAGCTCTCGAAACCCTAGCCCTAATTCTCGTTCCTCAGCAAACAGCAACGAAGACGATGGACGCGCGCTCTTCATCTTGTGTGTAAGAAGCCGCGCAGTTGGAGGGACTGATTCTGGCTGCTTTCATGGTTGTCCATTGCTCTTCCCAAGGACGCGAGATCCTTGAGCTCTTACAGACTCTCTCTGGATAGGTACTAATTTGGCATTTGAAGCTTTAGCTTGCTTGATGGCATTGCGGTGTTCCTTTGTAGCATCATCAGTCGCTCAGCAGCAGCAATGCTTGCTACTTGCTGCTCCTACACATCCTCTGCAATCGCTGGCATGGAAATATCGGTGTCCTCCTGCGAAGCGCCTTCTGACAGCCAGCAAGGCTCTGGCACCTACCTTCCTCATGAGTGCCATGCTGAGTGGCGAGCAGCAGACCAAAAGGATGGAGCACAGTGAAGCTGGTGCACTGGATGGCTACTTGGAGCGTGTTCAGGCTTGCAACAAGGGACAGGTCTCTCTCTCTCTCTCTCTGTGTCCATCTGTCTCTTTGTGTGCAATCTCCTTGAGAAAGGAAAGTGAGACAGGTTTGCTGTAACTGAAGTAGATTTGAGGGGTTGAAGAAGAATGGTTGCCAATTGAGGAATTTCCTCTTTGAAGACAACTACATTGCCATATCAAATGTTGTATGTTTGGAAAGAGGAGAGATTCTTTGTGATGATGATCAGAAGGACATTCTTCTCAAAATGTTCACCTATAGATTCATTGTAAGGGGCAAAGTATATAGTATCTCAGGAAAGTTCGATATCTCAGGATTGAGGCAAGGACTGCACAATCTCAGGGGGGAAAGGAAAGCTCAGTGGTTGAGTGAATGCAGCAGAACCCATTCCAAGATGGCAGACAACATCTGTAACTATTATACAATCACATCCTTGACAGAGGAATTGAAGATCTTGCTGCCATACTTCAGCTCCCAGAGTTTCCTCACAATTTGATTAACCAGACATGAGTGGTAACAATGGATTTTGCAGGAGAAGCGCAGCGAGTTTCTGCCCTTTGAGGTGGAGGGGAGCATGGTTGGGTATGTTCACCATAGGTACATCAAATTTCTGGACTAATCTTCTTCTTCTTCTTCTGGAATGAGGTTGTCTCACTCTGCAGCCTGCATGATTCATGCTAATGTTCTTCTCATGGAAATAGTAGTGATTGTGCATGGCATTAGAAAATTCCAGGACAGTGGCCTGACCACCATGAATCTCTGCAAACAACCCTAAGGTAGCAACTCTGATCACTGACATAGATTAGCTCTGCAAAGCTTGTCAAAAAACCAAACTATGATTCAAGTGTTTTTTTTCAGATTAGTGGAGCGATTCATTAAGTTCCCAAATGTATTTACTCTTGAAAAAGGCGACGCACAAAGTGATGGTGTTGGAGAAGAGAAGCTGATTCTACATAGGACATTGACATTAGCTGCCCTTCGCACAAAGGCTGTTGAAGGTGTTTTAAGGGTATTAAGGAAAGATGGAATTGTGCCTGGTGAACGCAATGAGGTATCTCCTTTGAAGAACTCCTCTGATTTACACAACTTTTGACTCTGGGTATTGCTTGCATTTTCTTACTGTCTTGAACGCTCCTAGTTACTGCAAGCAGTCCAACAAAATGTCAGCACTTACCAAACACAGACTAGATTGGCAAGCATGAAGGGTGAGTGTACTTGAGTTCTGATTTTGAGCAGAAGTTGCCAATGATTGTTAATATGCTTGGATGGCTTGTATATGTGCAGGTGTTCCCAGTTGTGACAAGCTTTGGGTCACACCCTCTTTTTGATTTGGACCGAGCAGCTGTTCCATATTTTGGGACTAAAGTAAGTTGTGCTATCTTCCCACTTACCAGCTGTTATAATTTGCTGTGTTGTGGGTGGTCCTCTGGATACTGTGCTTAGTTTACAGCAACCATTTTGAGCATGTATCTGTGGCTGAGATTCAAGACAGCCTGAAAGTATCTGTACAACACAATGCCAACCTTAAGTGAACTGTGACAACAAATGACAGGCATATGGGGTGCACATGAATGGTTATGTGCAAATTGATGGTGAAAAGCACTTGTGGGTTGCCAAACGCAGCAGTGACCGCCAAAACTTTCCTGGTGCATTTGACCATATTGTTGCTGGTGGCCAGGTCAGATCTTTTCCTTTCATGGAAGGTGTTATGCAAGGGTGCTTATGTATATATCTCATTGGTATGATACTTTGCTAGTATTTAGCTACCTGAAAGCTTCCAGGTTTTACGATTGTGGTGACTGTACTTAGCAGCATCATTGCTCCTAGTCTCATAACTGTATATGCAGCCTGCTGGGCTCAGCTGCAAGGAAAACCTGATCAAAGAAAGTGATGAGGAGGCTTCTATACCTGGTTGGCTAGCTGAGAAGTAAGTTGAACAGATTGGTTCTATTCTCATATTCTGAGACTGCATGCCACAAGTGTTGTAACACACTATACATGATTCTGGAGGAAGGAATTTCATATATCAGGACTTCATGTAGCTCTTTGTAATTTCTCCAATATTGTGTACCTGGAGGCATGATCTCTGCTGAAATGCTTTGGTGTATTTGTAGGGCTGTACCTGTTGGTGCCGTCAGCTATGAGCAGATTGAAGGCGAAAGGATGAAAAGGGATGTTCTGTTTTGTTACGACTTACAGCTTCCACCAGATTTTCAACCGCACAACAAAGGTCTTTCCATAGGCACATGCTTGCTGAAAGTCCCTGTATCTTAGTTGTTTCTCGAATTGTTGAATCATATGTGTTCATTGTGTGCAATTGGTGCTGCTCAAATCTTTGCTAAAAGAATAGCATCACTGTTTTGCTCTGACAGATGGGGAAGTCGAAAGCTTTGAATTGGTACCAGTACATGAGGTGGCTGAAGTGGTCTGCACCTCCAATGCCTACAAGCCCAATTGCAACCTTGTCATCATCAACTTTCTATTCCGACATGGGTATGACTTGGTTTGTATTGATCAACTACTGTTTTAGTTTGAGTAGTTTCTCACTTTGAGTACTGAGTGACAAGATTGGTGGCCACTTTGCAGATGGAATCTTAAAAGTTGCAGTTGTATAATTTCTGCAGATATATACACCCAGATCAACCTGGGTATTTGCAACTTCTGAAAAGCCTGTGTAGCGGTGATTGCCAATGAGGGGATGCTGCTACTCAGTGAGCTTGTACAGTGAGTGAATGCTGCCTTGATCAATATCAAACAGGAGTGCAATCCAAAATATTCATTTCAGTCAAAAGTATCTCAAAGGATTCACCAACCTTGGGCCAAAGGAGTTGTGGACAAATGTTGAAAGAAATTATAGTTCATGATAGGTCAAAGGATCAGAGATCAAATCAACTTTGTTCTGACAATTTTCAGTGTTGAAAGACAACATGTTTTAATTTATACAAATTTTCTACCAAGATCTGAAGCTTTCAGTCTCATAACAATGCTATTTTACAAAATATAGGTATTTGTTGTTTTAGTTCTGTTTCTCTTCAAGATTCTGAACAAAAAGATTCAAAGTACAAACTTTTGAATTTGTTTGTGCCAGGTACATGTTTGATACTGTTTATGGGTATACCTGTTTTTGAGAGCTTATTGTAGCTGTTGTTGCACATTCTTGAATGTCAAAGCAGGTAGAAAAATCTGAGACCTGAACCATATCTACCAGCTCATAGTTCCTGTACATGATGAGAGAAATCTGAGAAATCTGGTTATAGGCCTCAACTTGTCCACAAGCTTCTTTATGCAATCGTGTTTTATGCAGATGCAAAGCACCATGTGTACCTGTGCAAAGTCCAGTTCTGATGGGAAGTCATACATATGTTGGAAAGAGTAAGAGATCTGGCTTTTTTTTGCCCTCTCAAAAGATGAGTTAACACAAAAACAAACTGCACGTGTTATCAACTCCCTCCCACACCAGCCAGACTCACCAAGATGACTGATCTGAACCATTATGCACAAAGAGGCTGGAAGAAAAGCACAATCTTGTTGATGGGTTGAACTTTCCATGTTGCTGTATGCCTTTAGAAGAATCATGTGAGAAGCAAATGAAAGTGCAGAATCCTTTGGATCTAAGGATATGATCTCTTCCTCCAGCTACTTGGCATAAAGCACGAGATGGCTAAGCATGAGGAAGAGCAAAGAAAACCTCTGAAACCATATTATAAATAGAATTGCAAAGGAGAGAAACTACACTGCACTACAGATCCACATCCCCATTAGTGTTTTTGCACACAGTCATAATCGAAAGACGGACCTCATAAATTGCTCTCACTAATTGAATGCAGATTGTTCCCTGCAGGTATGAAAACATTCTTGTAGATTCTCATGAGAGATATGGACAGATGAAACATGTCAAGAGCTGTGGGTGTTGGCATAGCTGGGTGATTGTATCTATGGAGTCTGGATTTGAGCTGCGTGTGGTAGATGGAGAGTGCAAGGACTCTATAGTTGGGTCATAGATTGTAATGCATATGTAGAAGGAGAAAGATTGAAGCATCATTAGTGTGCAATACAAATCATCTAAGTTCAGAGTAGTTGTTAGACAAAGGATGAATCAATTGGACATAGAAGAAATTTCATTGGAAATTTCATTCCCGCCTATCCTACACATTCAATCAAGGTTGTCATTGCATTTGTGCTTGGTGTCTTCTAAATAGAAGTTGGTATTTTGCATTTTCACAGAGAATTCAATTTCACTAAAACCATGTTGGAGATAGTAGGGCAATTATTACACCATTTGTGCAGGTTGCTTCGTTCGCAACAAGGAATTTCACTACTTTAAGATAGTTAGAGTTGGAGTTTACTAGGGCTTTTATTTGAAGCTTAGAGCCCTTCTCCTTTTGACCTTCTAGCAATAAGCAAGTGTTAGACTCTATACATCTTGTTATCACCTAATAAAGTTTTGTGTTTTTAATAGACAATCTTTACCTTTAATATGTGTTGCTTTCCTAATCTCAAGATAGAAAAAACATTGTTTCTCTTGAGGTTATGAGGTCATTTTCTTGAGTTCTTTCAAGATAGTTGCTTTAAGCACCTTAGTATACTTGTTCACATGTGTTAGTCCGAAGAACAATTTGTTTGACACTAACAAAATTCAAAGTCTCTCAAGTTTTTTTCATCAAGTTTTCATCAAGTTTTTTCCTAAAATCTTTTGGCTTGCCCAATCATTCAATTCACAAGTTGTGAAAAAAACTTGTGGTTTAGTACCCAAAGCAACTTCATCACTATTGTGTACTTGTCAGTTTAAGCCCTTTCAAGTTTTCCTGAGAGATTAACTCACTTTGTGTAAATTAATTGAATGGAAAAACCCTTGAACTTTTGACAATTATATTTCTCACATGATTTATCATTATTTGTGTCAACATTTTCACTTTTGATATCTTCAAGTGTTGTCATCAACAACCTTTTTTAATTTAGAGAAAATTTTGCAACTAACACTTGAAATATATATATTGGATAAACATCAATTTATTACAAATGCATTTTGCTTACCTTAATAAACCCCCCATTGGCTTAAGTTGAAAGTACTATAACTACAAAACATGTAACTACATATGGTGGGTGTTTTCAAGGTCTCATTGCTTTGCTAAATCATTTGAGTCTCAATTCATTTTCAATGCTATGAAGCTAAATTAATGAACAATTATGGTTTTTTTTAAACTAGTGTAAACCCTGTGCAAAACCCTCCCCTTTCTACAAAGCACACCACAGAGAACGGGTAGTGACTGAAAAAAATTTCCAGGCACTGCCCGAACAGATAGACAAACACTACTGTTGCTTTAATATATAAGATGGTTGCTCCCAAGTCCACCTCTTGGTTGTTAGCGCTCGATTTTTTCCTTTTCCACTAAGCAATATGACCTTAACATATGATATGATATGGGTTGTTTCCTTCTTGAATTTGGATTTTAACATTCAAAATTTGTTTTTACACAATCATGGCTAGGATTTAGAGTTTCCTTGGGGTTGATCAAGCTTTGGGCCATTGTAACATATTGAGTGTTTTACCTCATGCCATAAACATTATATGTTCCACTTTAATAAATTTTACAAAAAATCAGCTATTTTTGAATTTGGTGAGCTTTTCACCCCTAGTCACAAGTCATTCCCATATTTTGCCACATATGTGAATTTGGTCCTCCAAAGCCCACTAAAGTTCTTTTCAACTTACTCGTGGTTGGATCATTTAATTTCTGCTCAAATAAAAATAATTATATTTTTAATTTATTATCAACTTCATTGCACCTACACCCAATGGCTTAAGCTTGTTGTGTTCATTTATTTGCTAAAGCATTATGAAAAAGGTTACACCATTACAATGAAAAAATTCAAATAACAAGGCAAAGAAAAAAAAAAAACTTTTTTTTTTGCTCTTTAAACTTAGTTTCTTTTTTTCCTTTTTTTTTTTTTTTTTTTGTTGTTTTTTTTTTCTTTTTTTTTTTGTTTTTTTTTTTTTTGGCCTTTTTTTTTTTTTTTTTTCTTTTTTCCTTTTTATTTTTTTTTATTTTTTATTT
>Ga0116231_10004598_pt1 | contig 27810 bp, 23 predicted proteins | sample S1TSphgellanicum_2_FD_89695 | JGI IMG/M metagenome (GOLD analysis project Ga0116231, IMG submission 89695) | Host-associated microbial communities from peat moss isolated from Minnesota, USA - S1T2_Fd - Sphagnum magellanicum MG | ecosystem: Host-associated > Plants > Peat moss > Unclassified... | reverse complement strand
GGTTTTCTTGCAACCCTAATTTGAATGTGCAAGTATGGTAGCATAATCCAAACTATCTTTTTGGTTTTCTTGCAACCCTAATTTGAATGTGCAAGTATGGTAGCATAATCCAAACTATCTTTTGGTTTTCTTGCAACCCTAATTTGAATGTGCAAGTATGGTAGCATAATCCAAACTATGTTTTTGGTTTTCTTGCAACCCTAATTTGAATGTGCAAGTATGGTAGCATAATCCAAACTATCTTTTGGTTTTCTTGCAACCCTAATTTGAATGTGCAAGTATGGTAGCATAATTTTGTGGACAAAATCATTTTGTTGTCTCCAATGTGGATCAATGGTTTTCATTAAAGGTAAGTCCCAACTTGAATTCATGCACTTGTCCTTCACTTCATTGGGTGGTTAGCACCTAAGCATAATAATTGTGAACACAAATGTAGTTGGAACCAATTTGTGTAAGCTCTTCTATTCTTTGATTGCTTCTCATCTTTAATGAGCGATGGACCTTGCTTTTGGCACTTCCCATCCTTAGTTTCATCACCTTTTCAAAAAAAGGTTCATCTAGAGATAATAATGTAGTTTGAAAGGTCTTCCTTGGTCTAACAATAGGATGTGTTTAAGGCTTGTTGGTTGTTAATTCCTCTTGAATAAATTGTTCATTCAAAACTTATATATCACACTACAATCATGCATATCTCTTTTCATTATATATGATTTTGAACATTGTTGTGAGAATTTTTTTCTTCAACTATTTTGGCCATCAAATCACACTTGTAAATCTTTCCAAATTGCTTCTTAAATTGTTGCAAATCACTAAAAAAAAAAAACTCATTTCATGTTTTCACCCTTCATCACAAACCTTTGTTTTCTTTCTAAAGTTTGTTGAAATAAATAGCTTCCAATGCCTTTTAGAAATTAGTGGAATGGTTAAGGAAGTTATAAACAAAAATCAAGATAAGTAACCAAGAAACAAAACATGCAAACATACGTAATTAAGAAATGTAACAACTAATTGATATAAATCAAAATGGATTGATAAAAAACTATTCATATTTAGTCTTTTGCGCTAAAAAATTCAAATTTCAAAAAATATATCTTAACACAATAAAAAATGAATTATGATTTGTTGAAATAGAATTTTGAAAATTAATTAATTATGCAACATTAATGTGCCAAATTTGTTCAAGTACTACAATAGGTAAGTGAACTAATATCTATTAAAGTAAGCAAGGGGGCTTATTTTTGGTGCTTGGTTTATGGGAATGAGTTGAAGTAGTTTTATAAAAGCCTAAATTTGGTGTGGAGAAGCATAGTTTGGTGATGGGGTTCACGTGTGATATTAAATAGCACATAATTGACCATAAAAGTGAAAACATTAATTATGTTTTAATGCATAAAATGACATCCCAAATTAGACATTGCAAAATCCCATGGATTTTAAATCAACACACTAATGGGAATGGAGTTTCCAAATTCCCCCCAATTTTGGGCACATTGCATTCCTACTAAAATAATAACACCAAACTTACAAAATTTTGGGGAAATTTTGCTTATAATTTAAAATCACAGTTCCAACTCTATTCATTTCCATTTTTTTAGCATGTTAAATACCCCTAGTAATTTGAGAAATCAACTCCAATCCCTTTTTTAAATCTTGTGCCCTATTACTAAAGTGTTGAAATGCAATGATCAATGTCACAATTGAAATCTAAAAGTAGATGAACAAAAACAACAAAGATTAAACATCAAAGCATGACTATCTAACATTGTACATCACAACTCAAAATAATAAGATAGAATTAAAATATCACAAAATAAAAGTTTATAATATTAGTCAAAGAAAAGCCACAAGAATTAAAATAACACACATTAAGCTTCAAAGCATTCAAATAATAGCCACAAAAATCAGATCAATAAATATCAAATTTCAAAGTAGTTAAAGAATAGGCACAATGCCACATGAACATAAATCAAACTTGACAATAATCAAAGAAGAAGCACAAGAACAAAATTCAGTGGTGAAAATTAAAAAAACAAATAGAAAGAGTTGGAATAGATGACCTTTATAGTTGCAATTTCAAAAAGTCTACATATTATTGATGGGTAAAAGGTTATACAATACATGGAATCCCAATAAAGGAAGGTTTCATCAAGCCACAAGAAACCACAATTTGATCTACAAACCAATAGCCTAAAATTTAGTTGGGATGATTTCAAGCACTTTTATACTCTCATTACTTCTTTTGCATGGTTAGAGCTATATGCATTTGACACATAACTTGACCTTACACATTTTTTATATTCTTGGGCCAAATTGAAAATTTTCAACACTATGCACATATTGTAAAGCTAAAACCCACACCCCCAATGGGTTGGAGGTTGGGTTAAAGGGATTGAGATCATGATGATGTCAAGAATGCATTTCATTGGAGGTGAAGTGGTTTGGAAGACCAACTAGCACAAGGCAAGCAAAATGTCTACCTCTTTTGGGATGATAACCAATAAAGAAGCCACAAAAGGTTAACAAATGCAACATAGTTTGTGGAGATGCAAATGGACCAATGAAGCTTTGTAGGAGATCAAGGATGTAATTGAAAATGAGACAACATCATTGAAAAAGCAAGTTGACATTGGAACATATCTCTTACTTCATTGTTTAATCACCTAAATGGCAAAAGATGGTTTAGGAACCATGGACCAACTATTACATGCTAACAAAGGAAGAAAATCAAATTGTGATTGCTTGCACTTTGTTGTGCAAAAAATTAGTTTTTTAATTACCTTGCAACAACTAAAGATGAAAGTGGCAAAACTAAATCAAACCAAGCCTACACATTTTTAGAGTGAAGTACCAAGGAGTAGTTGATGATATTGGTTCAAGTATCGACATCTTGAACTAAGGAAAAAGATTGGATATTAGTTGAACACAATGTTTCACCATACAATCTTGCTAAAACTTTTTTAAAAACTTATAATCCTTATAAAATAAATAAATAAAACTAGAATGTCAATCATGTTTGAAACTTAGATAAAATAGGGACCCAAATAACAATGTAATTAGGTGCAAAGATTGTCGCCAAACAAGGTTCACACAAAGTATACAACATTATACCTAAATCCATGGAAATGATTAATTGTCAATTGTATTGTAACCTAAAAAGGAGAGAGTTCCACTAAACCTAATATGTACCCAATTGATACAATGTTTCCACATAACGACATCCACAAATATGTATTCATTAAACACAATTCCTAACTATAAGCTTGATCTTATGTATTTCAATGCAAAATCATCAAAAATTGCAAAAGTTGATCCTAATAAAATCAATTACCTTTAAAGAAATTTATTTTAAAAATCACATAGTGTTAATTCCAAATTCACATGACCACCATTACTAGTTTCTATTAATTTCAGTATAAAATCTGGATCCTGTTCATCCTTAGAGTTAAGGTGGGGTAGTCACAGAAGCCTTCGAGTGCTTGTTTCGGTTCCCTACTAAAAGGCCCTCACGTGGGGTATTGCTGCATCCCCCCATTGCAGAGAAAATTCTGGGGTGGCCAAATTGCCAAGTGGGGGGGACTAGTGTCGGTTTCCCATGTTGTAATCTACGAATGGGTTGGTCATGGGTCTACATCAGTGCTCGTTTGCTTAGCCAATGAGCCACAGCAGCTCAGACAAAATTGCATTTTACACTTATCATAACATCATCATCATCATCATCATTATTATTATTATTATGGGGTTGAGATTGTGTTAAGATTTAACCATTGGTTGCAAGGAGAAGGATCAGCTCTGTTAATTTTGGGGATTTTCTCTTGTTTTCTTCAATGTAAAGTCGTTGACCATGCATTTATCATCCATAAAAGTTGTGGGAACAAAGCTTGAGTGTGTGGGTGTGGCATGCATGTTTACATTTGTTGATGAGGCATTTAACATCCATAAAATTTGTTGAAACAAAAACTTGTGTGTATGTGTGTGTGAATGCATGTTTACATTTGTTGACGAGGCAATTAACGTCCATAAAATTTGTTGAAACAAAAACTTGTGTGTGTGTGTGTGTGTGTGTTCACATTTGTTGACGAGGCATTTAACATTGAGAAATTTTGTGCAAACAAAACTTTTGTGTGTGTGTCTATGTACTCTTTACTATTGTCGAATGGGCATTTAACATTCACAAACTTTTGTGAGAAGAAAAAGAAGAAGTTGTGTGCATAATTTCCAAGTCACTTGCACTTAGTCTAAAAGGAAAGGGGGGAAATGACTAGGACAAGGAGACAAGCTTGAAGCATCCACAAACTTTTGTGTTTGCTGATCAACTAATGGCAATTTGCAACATGCATTTTTTAAATAAAATGTACTACCAATCCCGACCTCATTCGAGATTAGAGATTCCCTTCCCAAAGGCTTGTCTGAATAGATGATGTCAAGCTTTTTCTACAAGCATGAACGATGATGATACTCATAAACGAGTCAAAAATACCTCATCAAAAAGACAAGTGGGTATTTCGATAATGTCAAGTGGAGATGTGATAAAGCATGAACTTCGAAGCACTACAAAGAATTTTTTTTTTTAAACAATTTCTTCCAAAAAGTGTACGGATTGCACGTTTAAGTGGTACTTCCTTTGTACTATAATAAGTGGGAATCTCCGAGGATGGGCCATTATATATATTGCTTTTTAGTGTATGACAAAATGGGGAATCGCGGGATGGTGATGAAGTTCATGGCCTACAAGAAAATATGGCTTTTGACATGTTCTTTATGAATCAAAAAACGACATTCTCCCCTAAAAAATGCCTTTGAAAATACCAATGGACAATCCTCACTTCACGGGCGTGATCACATGCCTCCCTTTCTTAGGAATTAATTTTTCGGCCTGTTTGGGTGGCCTTTGAACCCATCGTATGGTCCTATATCGCAAGCTATGATATTTAATTCTTCAATTCTTTTCATCATAGAATTTTTTTTGGGGGGTGTTAATAGAAGGAAAACTATCCCCCTTTTTTATTTTTTTAATAATTAAGAAAAAAAACACCCCTTTAGTTGGTAGCTGAGGCTGCCTTATTAGGAACCTATTTTTAAAATAAAATAATATAAGAAAGAGATGATCCCTAAGCAACCTGAGCTTGCAAAAAAAAATATTTTTATTTAAGAAAATATTTACATGTCACGGATCAGGATTGACGTCAATTTGGATGTGGGTGTTGTGTAGGACAATGGTGGGGCCGGGGCCGGCCCTTGGATCAATCCAAGGGCTGCATAAAAAGGGCCACGCCTTGCTGACTCCCCTTTGAAGCCATGCCTTCTTTTTTTTACTATTTTAAAATGTTTTTTTTTTTCTTTAGTGTCTTTTGTCATTCTTTTTAAATTATATTTCATTAAACAATTTGGCTTGTTCTCATTGTGTGCATGTGCTCATGTGAAGAAGAGGTCTTTTTTTAAGGTTGCAATGGGACTTTTGTAACAAAGGGCCCAAAAAAAAGCTTTTTCCTTCACATTGAAGAGTTGTGAATTTTATAGCCTTTCATTTTCTTTTTCTTTTGGTGCGAGATTAATGAATACATGTGTAATAAGAATTTTATTTATTTAATAAATAAATATTAAAATATATTATAATATATTATTACCAAAAATAAACAAGACCATCAATTTCAATCTATCTCTAAAGTAGAATTCCCTAGCTCTTCATGTCCCTCCAAACATCAAAGATGTTAGGCCAATCCATGGCTTTCACCCTTTTATTTTTTTCCCACTTGAATGATATACTTGTATCAATGGATTCATATGGAACCTTTTTGCGATGTCACAACCTTTTTCGGGGGAAAAAAATAAATTATGAATAGACATGTAAAAAAATATTGTGTACAATTTTTAATCATTTTTTGATAAATTTGGTATATCTCTTTGTTGAAAAGTTAAAGGCATTTTTGGTAAATTTGAAATTGACGACCCTTTTTGAAGGTATCTTACTTTGTTCCTCCTCTCCTCCCCTAATTGACAAAAATCTACCAAAGTTAGAATTTTCTTCACTTTTGACTCCATGGGCCCAAATTTATAAATTTTGTTGAAAAGGTTTAGAATCAATTATTTTTCCACTACCACCAAGTCAAATTTCATCCATTTGGTGCATTGCAAAATACACTCATCAAAAGCCTTTTGGGCCTACCTACTATCCTAAAACTTTTGTTCCTATCCAAACTATGAATGAGGCAAGTGGCTTATGGGATTGACAAAAAAAAATCTCATGAGGATTGGTCATGAAATCAACATGAATTAGTTTTTGGAAAAAAATTGTTGTCGTATGCTTCCACAAAAATCATTTGGGCTTGAAGATCACAAAATATATGTGTTTTGCCCTTTTAATTTGACAATGTTATGGCCATGGTCAGCTTTCACATTGACAAGATGAATTAAAAATTGAAAAATCATGTAGTTTTCTAGATTTGAAATTATCATACATTTCATAATCTATTGGACTATAGTATAATATTTTCATATGGGTATTGCAATGGTTCATATAGTAGCATACCGTTTATGATGGTTTTCAACACCTCGACTTCCTATTTTCACAACAAAAACAAAACAATTATGGATTGTTTAATGACAATCTTAAATATAGTCTAAGGTAATGTTATCAATCATAAGAATAAAAAAAACAATAAATTATTCTTATCCATTTAAATGAAAGAAAAATTGGCCACATTAAAGTTTTGGTGAATCTTGGTGCATCCAAACCCACATTTGCAAAAAAAAGTTTGAATCTACATACATGCACATTGATTATACATGAATGGAAAAACGTTTAAAACACATTCATACATGCATTGCATGAATAGACATTTGTAATACACATCTAATGTTGTGTTTTTTAGAAAGTTTCAACATTAGATCATTTTAATAAATTGTGTCCAAAAACCTTTTGAAGACTTAAATGGCATGTAATCACAAAATCATGATTCACTCCACCTTTTTATTGTTTTGCTTCATGGTTAGCCAATCAAAATGAGGAGGTAAAATTGGATTGGTTGTCTAAAGAGAATATTCTTAAAATTGTGATTAATAAATTGACAAGAAAATTTGCAATCCAATAAATTGTTACACTATACTATTATGTAGACTTGTGAATTATGATTATTTAGAATTATTCATGATTATGTCATTTGCAAGGCATTTTAAGTCATTTAAAAAATGAAACAAATTTGAAAATATTGATTATAGTGCTTTAAAATGTTTTTGGGTGTTTTATGTTCATTATATTCATTTCAAATTTATCCAAATGTTTCCATAATACATAAGAAAGTGCAAACAAGATACAATGAACCGATGACTTATTTTAAACAAAGACTACATGTTTTTGAAATAAAAATTTGAAAGAAATATTAATTTTTTTGTATTTTAAATTTGTTATAATTGACTCAATACATTACAAGTTTTTTGTTAATCATTTTTGAATAGATATGAATTTGAAAAAATGTGCATATTACTTGCAAATTTAGGTTTCATTTTGAAAAACAAACACAATTTCAAATCATAACCAAGTTTTAATTTATAAATTACAAATTTTCTTAATATATTATTTTATATGTGGTAAATTATTTTAAGGGTTTAAAATTGCACATTTAAAAAATTATGAGATTTTTAACATGCAATTAATATGTTTTTATAATATATTTTTCATCAAATTTTTTTATTAAATGAGTCCTTTTGATATTAAGTCCTTTGCAAAATTGATTTTTTTTACAAAATAATTGTTTATTTTCAAATGTCCCAAATTAAAACCTAAACTTGAAATTTGATCAAATGGATTCTTAGTTTGAATTTCTTAACATCCACATTTTAAAGAAGTTGGTAATTTGCCATGATTGCCATGGTTTCAAATGCCAAAACACAAATATTTTCTAATTTTGACTATTTATGTTGGTGATTTAGCACCTTTTTGGTTCATTGAATTGTGATTGCAGCATCAAACATTTTTGTATAAATACATCAAACATTTTCAACATAATTGAAACTTACCACTATAAAATGTGAAAAATTCAGCAATGGTTACACTTCCTGTGGGTCATTATATTGCACAATTGCACCCAATGAAAAAAGAAAAAAACTAAAACAATACAAAATTTTTTAAACCTTTTCATTACAAGTTTATATCAAACCAAATTTTACTTTTCTTTCATGATGAAATAAATTAATCCTTAATCAAAAGTACGATATAGAAATACAATTTGTTTTCAAATGGTATAATGATTTTTTTTCTTCAATGTCAATGCCCATAATTGCACGATGGATCTAATTCATTCAACACTATTTTTTCATCCATATTGGATTTTAATAAAATGTTTTAAAAAAATTATTGAATGATGAACTTATGGAAAGTGAAATTTTTTATTGAGGTTATTGTTGCATGGTCAACATGCATTTGTAATTTGGTCTTTTTGTATGCTCATGGTAATTGGGAAAGAAATATTTGGCAACATGTCATAATTTCAATATTCCATTATAGGGTGTCTTACTAGTGCAAAGTTCAACTATGAGTAGAGAAAACAATAAGATGTGCATTGGAACACTTGAAGCATACAAGTGGAATTAAAACATTTCATATAATTTGTTGCACAATTCATGTTCATGTGATTGTATGGTCAAAAGTAGCTCCAAAGTTATTCATTTGTAACATTTGTTAGGGATGAAAATGCAAAATTGTTATGTGATTTGAGGTGTTAACATGATTATGTTAAGAAAATGTGGGTGTAAGCTATTTATGATTTAGTAGAACTAGAGTAATGTTATTTTTTGAAGGTTTAAACTTGGGTGTTAAATTCATGTGTATAAAGGATTTAATGGGTATTAGACCTACAAAAGTTTTAGGTTTTCCCTTTCCTTTTTTGGCCACAAAGTGATGCCTCACAACCACAAGAGTCACCTATCACAAGTTGTATTAAAGATCTAGCACCAAGTTCAACATGTTGTGTCCATGATCAATACCTACACAACAATTAAAAGGTTCCAAAACAACAACCATTTGTTTCTTCAAAGTGTGCAATGTTGATATTTTAAATAAATCACCAAAAATACTATAAAATTTTCCACAATCTTGGAAGTGAATCCTCGGTGCAATTTTATCATGAAATATAATGGAAAATTGATTGTTGAAACTAAAACAACCAATAATTATCAATGTTTTTTACTTTAATGTAATATGGTTGAAACATACCATACCGTTAACCACACCCTAAGGTGTTCTAACATCTACATGAAATTTTATAAGATTGATTTGGTACTTGTAACATAAGTTGATGACTTCACAATATTTCACAACATTTTAAATAAAACATAACTTTACTTACAAACTTGAATGAAAACTAACAATTTTTTATAATCATTTAAAAAAATCAATTATCTTGGGAGGAAATAAATTGCATGTTAATATCTTTTTTTTTGTTTTTGAATGAATTTTTGTTCTTCTATTCAAATAACTACCGAAATCAATACCAAGACAAATACTCAAATAAATAAATTTGGAAGACCATGAACAATTGTCAAGCTTTGGACATTACATAGTTCACAACGAAAATTTGAAAAATGCTTCTTCTAAACTTAACGACTTGCACTTGGAACCACAACCTTCATTACCATTTACAATAGTCATGGTACTTTGATTATACCTTCCATTTTTCATGTAACAAATTTTTTTCATTTGTCATCAAACCTTGTGGATTGACCACTTGTATCTGTGACCTTAAACAAGCTAATTGTAACATGAATATGTTCCCAATCAAAAAAAGGCAGAGGTATTGTGAGTACACAAGTTAAACATCCATATGTCAAATGTTGTAAAAACATAAATGAGAATGAAAACATGACTTTTGTAACCATATTGATTCCAATTTTTTTAGAAGCAAATATTGTTTCATAACATGCAACATCAAATCTTCTATAAACTTCACTTGCATTGGATCTATTTCTTAAAAGTATTGATGATTTTGAAAAAAATTGATATAATGGTAAACTTCGTTATGCATGGAAGAACTTATGAATGAGTTGTCACTCCAAAAGATTTTAAAACTTGGATCTATTGTTAATTATTTTTCCATTATAGTAAGCACAAAAAGTGTAAAGTGTTTGACCTCAACATGTTTCTTCATTGCCTAATACCATTGGATTTTTACTAAACAATAAAAACCTTTTCAAGATTTTGTGTGAATGGATTCTAACATATTAAAACTTACAAAGGTATTATGAGAAATAATACAATGCTTGAAATGGTGAATATTAATGTTCACTAATAGACTAGCATGGATGCCAAAAAAAAAAGAAGAAAAAAAACCAAATTACAAATGTATAATTGTGAGGCCTCCATTATTTTAGCTTGATTTTGTAACATTTATAGTTGCTCTTATGAGAGTTGTTGCAAGCACTATTCATCATTTGAAGCAATTTGGTTTTTTTGTGTTGCCTTCTTCCATCTACATCAATTTCATCTAAGAGAGCTTCATTGCTTATAATCTTTTGATTTGCAAATCTTAAGAACTCTTACAATAAAGTAAACAAGTTGAACAATGAATCAACATGTGTACACAAATATGAATATCCATTAAAGAAACAACAAAACAAACTTAAACATTGAAAGAAAGTTAACTTACATTCTTGATGCTCCTTTAAGTTTGTTAACCCTAAATGTTAGGACAATGCAAATTTATCTTGAAAAATAGCCCATATTGGGTATGTTTGATGTTTAAGGATTAAATGGAATTAGGGTTTTTAAATTTTAATTAATTAGTTATTTATTTTTCACAATTCTCAAATTTGTAATGGAATGCAAACCTTGGGTGTTCCCAAATGAAGGGCCCTTTGACAAGGGGCCTTGGGCAGGCCCTTAGTTCAGGAACGTCCCCCCTTGAGGGTGTTATAACCGACCCTACATGGTTTAGGTTTTAGTGTATTTTCTTGTCATCTTTCTTGTTTTCTGTGAGCTTCTTTGTGGCAGTGGCAACTGATGGCAGCACAAGCAAAGGACATGGAAGTGGTGAAGAATGTGGATCTTGAGAGGTATCAAGGAAGGTGGTACGAGATAGCATCGATGCCATCAAGTTTTCAACCCAAGAATGGCACCAACACTCGAGCAACGTATCGCTTGAAGCCGGATCAACAGACTATCGATGTGCTGAACGAGACTTGGGTGAAGGGGAAGAGGAGCTACATTCATGGCACAGCATGGAAAGCAGATCCCTCCAGCCCAGATGCAAAGCTCAAAGTCAGATTCTATGTTCCCCCTTTCTTGCCTCTGATTCCTGTGACCGGAGATTACTGGGTTCTGGCTCTCGATGAGGACTATCAGTGGGCTCTCATTGGACAACCTTCCCGAAAGTATCTGTGGGTAAGACACCAAAGCCTTTCGCTCCCTCCTCCTCCACAAATTCCTTCTTGCAATTTCTTCTTGCTTAGCGTTTAGGTTTTAGGGTTCTTCTAGGGTTTGGCTGAACTTGCTAGGTTTGGAAGGAAGTGAGCTCGCTTGCGTTGTTGAAAATGTATTATCACAATGGTTCTTTTAGGCTTGCACATATGTACTACATAGGTGTTGAGCAGGACGCCTGAGCTGAGCGAGGAGACATACCAGAAGCTGTTGGAGCAAGCCAAGAATGAAGGATATGATGTAAGCTTGGTGCACAAAACTCTGCAATTGGATGGAATTGGAGATCCAGATTCAGAAACTGCCAAAACCCCAAATGATCGCGTTGGGTTGTGGTGGCTCCGAGCTCTTGTTGGAAAGTGAGTAAAGTACTTCTGCAAACCCCTGGCTGGAACATCTCTATCTACATTGCAAACCATGGCAAAACACACCAAGGTGACTGGAACTCAAAAAATTTGATACCTGTGAAACTCGCAGAAAATAATGAAAAGTTTGGAAATCTAGTGGAGGATGCAGTGAAGGATCCTTGAACCCTAGACCTGAATGCTGTCATACAACTTCAGTGTTCTTAGATCAGGTATTTTCAGGTTGATAATGCAACAACATGACATCATGATATGCGTGGCTTCTGAAGAAGCTCTCCACGAATTGAACAACATTTGTTCGTGCTTTCTCTGCAATTTGGACAGCATACAAATACACTAGCTACTAACCTTTTTCAGTCTCTACTGAAATCCAAAAGCTTGTAGAGTTTCAGATGTGCATCTATTTCCAGATCAATCAACTGCTACAACATTGATTTTGTTTCCCCTTGATTCACAAATTCTCAAAGCTTTGTCAGTATTGCAACAACAGTACTCAAAACTTCTTGAAATCTGAATCACTGTCTGGAAGCAGCAGCATTGCAGTTCTCAATTCATTTTCAAGTGCAGATTGAAAGGCAAAAATTAGAAGGCAAGGATTTTATTTGTTCAATGACTTAAGTGGACAAAATGGATGTTGCAAATCTGCATGGATTGTTTCAAGTGAGATTATGATGTCTCAATCTCTGTTTGTAGCAACACTACGAAGAGGTAGTGGTGTGCATTCAAACCTCAAGAATCAATGACTACTGTAGTAGTACTTAATTTTTGTTCTCATAAGAACCATAGACACAACATAATACTACTTTGCAGAATCTGTGCAATAGAATCCAAGTAAATCTTGCAATGCATACTTTGCACCTGGTATTATTGTCTTGGGAGTGAGTCAAACTTGATGGGAGTTTTGATTTGTATTTCTATCTGCTGCCCTTTGTATGGAATTGCAGAAATGGTGATGCAGCTCCTTGTGCTCTTGATCAATGGAAAACAGTTATGTTTCACTTGAAAAGCAGAAGCTGCTGGCAAACATGCATGTCATCAGAAGAGATGCTGAGAAATTCTTTGCAAACTAACAATTGCTTCAAGTCTCCTCAAGAAACACCTACGCGCAAGATCCATAAATACGAAAAAGATTCAAACGTTTCAAAGGATTGCATCATCATGACAAACAGAAGGAAAAAAATCATGAACATCGGCGACGATTCGACATCAAGAATCCAAACCCTAATTCACACGTGCGCATAGTTCCTGCTAAAGCCCTAAGTTAGGTAGCTACACTCGAGATCGAGAAATTCGCTCAATATCGAGAAAATATGCAACAAATTCAAACGTTTCAAAGAATTACATCATCGTGAATGGAGAAATCACGAACATTGGCGACAAATTTCAAGAGCATGAACCCAAACCCTAATTCATCATACATGCGCACAGATCCTGCTAAAACCCTAATCATAAGGTACCTAATTCCCATGATGACTTCCGAATGTTTTCTTCAGATGGTTTCCGGATCGTCCCTGGAATGGTTGTTTTCGGGAATTGAAGAGTGGAAGGTGTTGCTGGAGGGAAGGAAAGAAGGAAGAGATGGCGATGGATTTGTTATACTGAAGAATCCATCATGTTGCAGCGGTGGTTAGCGGTTTTGCTGCAGCCGCAGTCCAGCTGCAAAGGAGTAGTAGCTGCTGCTTTTTGGTCTGCTCGCCATCTCCATTCTGTATTGCAAGCAGAGAGTTCTGTGAACAAGGCGGCAAGTAGCGAGAACAACAATAAGCCCAGGCGCATCGATAGTCTTGCGCGTCAGGTGTCTTGGTTGATCAAGCAGAACAAGGAGGATGTCGCGACTGGATTGCTGCCTCAAATGGCAGCGCAAGAGCGACCTCCAACCGTTGTCTACTGCAACTATCTTCTCAACAGCTGTGCGCGTGCCAGGAATCCAACTGTGAGTCTTATGTTCTCTATCTCTCTGTTCAGTGTGTATGCGTTTCTGTCTGTCTGTCCGTTTCTGTGCAGATTCGATTGCCACATTCTTTGGTTTTGATATGCTTCCGTCTGTGACCTAGAATGTGATCATGCTTTGCTTTAGCTTCCTTGAGTTGCAACACTCTTGTTTCTAGCTTTGCAGACTACTGAGATCTTCCTTGGAGGTTTTATGTTCTTGGAATGTGTGTGTGTGTTTTGCACAGATGGCTAAGGAGGTTTATAGATTTATGAAGCGCAATGGATTGAAAATGGATGCTATTTCATATGGTTGTTTTCTTCGCACTCTGAGCCGCAGTGGGTTACTGCATGAGGTTGGTTAAAATTTGCTTGTTGCAATGAATCTCTGATTCTTTGAAGAAAATTGTTTCTAAGAAACATTATCATGTGTATCATCATGTGATAGGTTTGCAATATAATACTGCAAGATGTATTCTAGAAGAGGATTTTCTTCTCTCCAGTTGTTGCATTTCTAGGTCAAAAGTTAGGAAGAGGATTTTCTTCTCTGATGGTTGCAATTTCTAGGTCAAAAGATGAGGTCCTCAATCTCAGAGTTCTTTCATATTTTTCATTGCAGGCACTAGAGTTACTGGAAGTGCTGGCTCAAAGTAAAGAGGAGGACGTGAAGGCAAACATCATCATGTACAACACTGTGCTCAATGGATGCGGTCTGGCCAAAAGCAAAGCACACACAGATCGTTGTCTGCAGCTGATGGAGAAACATGGTGTGCACAAAGATGAAATGTCTTATGTTGAACTCATAAAAGTATTTTCGCACACCTATACCACCACAAATTTCCTCACCCTTATAGCACCAATGTGCACCATTTGCAGGTTGACTACTGTTTCTTCTTGGCTGCAGATGCTGAAGACTTCTGAAGAATTTGTGCTTTTGGTTTGGGGCAGCTTTCAGGTCTTCTGCGTGACTCAAAGACAGCATTGCATTGGTGGAATGAGCTCATTAAGAATGGGTCACCAAGTCCATCATCCCGCTGCACCTTGATTGTTGCTCTCTGTCGGGCCAATGCACTTCCAGAGGCACTGCAGGCCCTTCAGGAGATGTCCCATGTCCTTTCAGATAATAGGCCCTTCCATCTTTTGCCAGGAAAGAAGCGAAGACCTTCCACTGTCGAAGCCTCTGATCCGCTGCCTGTTTCACTAGCAGTAGGCAACAAAGATTCTCCACTGGAACTAGAGACAGATATGCCTAGAGAAGATGGACAAATTAGCAAGGTACAAGAAGAAGAAGAAGAAAGAGATGGAGACTCTGGGTCTCAGAACGATGGACATAATATCAAAAAAAATGTGGAAGGATTCCATCACTGGGAAGTACGCAAGGAAATGCAAGATGCTTATAATGCTCTCATCAATGCTGCTGGTCAGGCAGGGAAATATAAGCTGGCAGAATCATTGTTCAGTGAGGTACTGAATTTAGGGCTCCCCTTTCCCCTCTTAGGATCTCCTGATCACAGCTGCAATTTGAAGAAATCTTCTCAATGCTTCTTTTCAAAGACAATCCTCTGTATGAGAGGACCAGGGAGCATCATTTCTGCATGTTGCAGGTACATAGAGGATGGGCTTTGTTATTTGTTTGAAGGACTGCAAACCTCTCAGCTGAAATGTGTGGGCTGATAACAGATGAGAAGTTTGGGATTACGACTCAGCATCTACACCTTCAATGCTCTGTTGAGGGCTGTAGTTGAAGGACGAGGCATAGAGCATGCTCTTCGAGTTGTAAGCAATATTACCCCCTGCAAAGTTTAACATAGTTGGTCGAATCCACTGTCAGAGAACATTGTTGTATGATAATTGCTGCTTCTTCTTCTTCTTCTTCTTCTTGTTAAAAGGTCTTATTCAGAAGAGCACTTCCATGTTCTGTGTGAGTCATTGGTTGATGTAAAATTATGGGCTAGGTGATGGTTGGACATGCAGGTGAGGAGTATGGAAGCAGTTGGTATGCGACCTGACACACACACAATTACTACCCTTTTAGATGGTTACTGTCGTAAAGGACAACTGGACAAGGCAGAAGCCTTACTTGAACAAATGCGGAATGGAAAACCACGGGAAAAACCTTCAATATATACATACAACATTCTCATCAGAGCTTGTGGCCCCCTGGTATATCACTGATCTTTTTGTCTCTGGTTGCAAAAATCTATGCAATCGATTAGGCAAAGCAAAGATTGCACTCCCTACAGTCTGCTGGTTACTCATGTTTTACCAAATCCTTAGGTCCTGTGCATTTTTCTAGGCTCCTTGAGCATGATCAATGTTTCCAGGAATTTATTACCAGTCCAGAGAGTATCCTAGAGTTAGACTGAATATCTGAATAGTTTCCTGTAGTTTTGACATACTTCAATACCCCTGACATAGGAAATGATTTTGGGCGACTATGGAGGATGGCTGTATAAGATTTTTTCAGTTCAAGAGTATCAGTGTGTGTTGTTGGTTTGCTTGGTCAGGGTGATGCAGAGAGAGCATTGCGGGTGTTTGCAAAGATGAAGGAGTCCAGGATATCTCCTGACAACTACACTTACTGTGCCCTTCTGGCTGCCTGTGGCAATGTGACAGCAGGCCTGGATGGAGGCAGTGAGTGGTCACAGAAGGAAGTTGCCAGGCGAATTGTTGCCATTGAGAAAGACATGGCTTCCTCCAGTGTGCAACATACCCAGGCTTCTGTATCTGCTCTTGTCAGTTTCTATTGTCTCATTGTCCCCTCTTGTTCCAGGAAGTTACTTCATGAAAACTTTGATGACTTTTGCCAAGTCTAGGATTTGTAGTTTTCACATTCTGTAGTCTGGAAAGTTGAGTTCAAATTACTGAATATCCCAGAAGGTAGTATGCACAGACCTTGCATCGCATAGCAATGTCTAACCCAAGGTTCCTCTGAGTACTGAATTCCATGAAGTTGGTCTTGCGTCCACATGTTTGGAAGGCCCATATTTCACAGTACAACACCTATTTTCAAATACCATTTTAGCAGAGGATTTTATGGTGAAGTCATAAAATGCTATTGATCTGATTTTCATTTGCCCTCTACATGCTTGAGTGGCTCCAGATGTTTGTGTGACCATTTGCATGTCATGCAGATGAATGCACTTGGTTCAGAGGGAATGGTGGAGGCAGTCCTTGAGCACTTGCGAACGTGTCAAGATTCAGATGTGGATACCAAAGCTCCACCCCTTCTGGATGTGATGTCTTACAACACTGCAATCAATTCATGTGTTGTGGCAAAGAGGGTGAGTTTCTTGAAAAGCCTATTTGCTTTGGTCACTGTTAAGTGGTAGGAAGAAGCGGTGGCCTTTCTAGGCATTACAGTCTCAATGACAAGACAGAAATAGTGAATAATCACCTACAGTTTGGTAGTTCTGTATCTTGATCCTGTTGCTCAAGATCAGTACAAGAGAGACATACTTATCTGTCCTTTGCTTTGTCTGGTGCCTTTAACATGTGCAGTTAGATGATGCATGGGAGATCTTCAAGGAAATGAGAGCATTGGGTGTGAAACCTGATCTTTTCACATTCAACATCCTTATTAATGCCTGTGCCCACAGAAAAAGTCTGTCATCTGCTTTTGAACTTATTGATGTAATGCGAGAAGAAGGCATAGCTGCAGATATTGTCACATACAATTCTCTCATCAAGGTGGGTAATGGTCCTGTGTTATCATATGTCTTCTGATGAAATTGTGATGGTTAAAGGTCTGGTTGTGCTCTTGGTTCAAGATTAGTTTGCAATGCATACATATTTGGTCCATGATGAGTTTTGCAAATTGAGTAGCCAAGTACATTAGTGGATTACAACACACACTGGCCTTTCATACATGAGTTGCTGTAGCTTGTTCTCAAGGTCCTGGGGCTTGCACTTTGAGCTTTTGTGCATGGCTTGGGGTAGAGATTGGGAATAAGAGCTGCCTTAGTAACTGCTTGCTGGGAAACATAACATAGCTAGTTTGGCTGAGGCCTCAAGGTCTATTTGATTGGAGATGCTGACCCTTGAATGATGCCCTTGTAGGTGGATGTTCTTGGATAACATCCTTTTAGGATCTGTTATAGCATAATATAGTCAGGATCATGCACAATCTATGGATTTTTTAAGCAGGTCAAGAATCTCAGAAACTGGAATGTGATACCATGCCTGTGGTCATAAAGTGTATGGATGGCTGCCACAGCACTGGGATCATGAGAAAAGTTTACATTTTTTGTGACATTTTCTTGACTCTTTTCATTTGACACTCTGTAGATATGGAAAACATGGTTGACTTCTTGAGCTGATGTGTAGATCTCTAAGCAGGCTGTCATTTCTGTTCATTGCAGGTGGCTTGTCACTCTGGAGATTTGGATGTTGGGTTGAAGGTATTAAAGGAAATGAAGGACAGGGGTGTAAAGCCAGTTGTTGCCACCTTCAACACCCTGCTTTCTTCTTGCTCCTATCATGTAAGCACCTCCTTAGTCATTCTCCTTCTAGTCTCACTTGAAAGGAGTTTCTGACAGATGCCCTTTCTTACTTGCTACAAATGGCACTTACCAGAGAGAAAAAGCCAGAAATGGGTTTCTCCTGTTTCCTTTTCCTACATGAATGGGATCACAGAACTTGCCCCCCAAGTTTTGAAGACCATTGAATGTTCTTGCAATGGAAAGTAAGGGGGAGGAGCAATAGAAAGTGGATGCAGAGTTGGAGACAACGAAGATGACAAGGTGTGGATGATGTGCAGAAATACCGAGAGTTGGCAGAGTATGTAGTGGAGGAGATGCGGCATGCAAAGGTTCGGCCTGATACGCACACTTGCTCACAAGTGGTGTCACTATACATGCGCTGTGGTGACATGAATGAAGCTGCCCAGGCCCTTCATGTGCTCAGTGCACGGATGGTGTCTGAGGACAATGCAAGACAAGACATCAATGAGTTGATTGATGATGAATCAGCTGAGCAAACTGGACAGGATGAACTCTTTGAGGAGGCAGTGCTCTCACCACAGCCTTTAGCACAGGCAGCATACACAATAGCATTAGCAGGGCTGGCACAGGGTGCTAATGATACTCGAGAGGCTGAGAAAACTCCATGGGCAACTCGACTAGCCCTCCAACATGAGCGTTGGAAAGGATCTGACACGCTCCTCTCCTGACAAGATCACCTAGTGATTGACAGAGATGTGTTCATCTTTATACTGTAGGTGTGGGGTTGAAGCAAAATAGTTCCCATAGAAGAATTTGCATGACCACTTAGTTATGAGCAATATGGTCAACCTATATTGATCTGTGCATTCTTGAAGAATTTGCAACCCCCTTTGACAGAGAAGCTTGTGAATTCCTCAAAGAGGCCCCTTTGACAGCCTCTTTGAAGAAAAGGATGGGTGTTTCTCCATGAGAAGCATGATCAAGTAAGTGTCACAACACCCTTCAGGCAAGCTCTGTTGTTCAGAGGTTAGCACATTTAGATAGCTGTTATGACCCTAGTGATCCGAAGGAGATTTAAGAGCTGAGAGAAATTTAGCTGATACAAATGTATGTTAGTGGATCATTTTTTGCTGTTTGATTGAGAATCAATGGCAACAAAACTGCTGAATTGAGCAATTGCATGTATACTAGGTGTGTCAGTGCTCTGTTCATTGATGGCAGTGAATGGTTATGAAAGTTTAGAATCTGGAATGAGTGCTGCCAGGCATATGCAAATGGTTAGAGGTATCAAGAAATTGGCAGAGGATTGGTACACAGACAAAGTGAAGCAATGCTGAAAGCAGGTGATGCTCAGATGTTGATCTTGAATCAGCAAAATACGAAGAAGGTGATGCTCAGATGTGGATAGTGGATCAGCAAAATGTGAAGCAGGTCATGCTAGGTTGTTGTTTCTTAAGCAAAATGTGAAGAAGGTGATGCTAGGTTGTTGTTTCTTAAGCAAAATATGAAGAAGGTGATGCTAGGTTGTTGTTTCTTAAGCAAAATGTGAAGAAGGTGATGCCCAGATGTTGATCTTGAAAATGCCAGTAATAACCAGACATGATTCTTGTTTTTTCTGTAGTACCTAGATTGCAAAGTGGCAAGTAGTTTTGGGGGAGGGATCTACAGTGGGGTCCACAAGCACAGCCATGCTTAGCAACAAGAGCCAACAGGTGCATTGTAGCAAAAAACACAAGGGCATGAATTGTGCCACAAAACAAACACTTTACAAATTGCAAAATGGAGGAGCAGTGTGCTGTTGTTGTTGCATGGTTGTTGAAGGCATGCATGATTTGCAGCAACAGCTGGTGCAAACGCCACCTGCAAGCTTGTGTATTATAAAAAGCTTTGATCACCACCTTGCCTGAACCAGGGTTTGGGGTTTAGGTCTCTTTCTCATCACCATCCTTTCTAATTGCCCCAACCTTGCCGACGACACTTTGCAGCAGGTCCCCGGAATTGCTGGTCCCCACATACACAACAAATCTCTGGATTTTTGCTTCAACAAATCTGGTTTTGGATCATCTGCATGTACACGCGGATCTGCTCAGGGAACTCCCGATGTCGAACTATACCGACCCTGGGCTTGAAGGGGACATGTGGTTTCCTGCGAGTCGAAATTGTTTAGAGAAATTTGCATGATCTTCAACGGCATCGATCTGCATTTTTGGAAGAATTGGAAGAGTTCGCTCAATTGGGTGTGTGTAATTTTCAACTCCCGAGACAGAAATTCTTTCTTTGCATTTTACAAGATGTTGCGGAAAGTGTGTCGCTGGTATTGGACTTTTTTGTTTTGTTTTGTTTTGTGTTTTTTTCAATTTTCCTCTCTCATCTTTCTGCAATGAAGATCATTCTTGTTTTGTTGTTGCATCCAAAAGCTCTTGCAGAAATGTCGTCTGACCTTCTCACAATACGAATCTAGAGACTCCCAAAAGTCCCAGCCTTTTTTTTTCCTTTATGGCTATATAAAGCCAAAATGCTATATCAAAAATTAAAAAGCGCTAGAATCATATGCTTTTTGAAATTTTCAATAGCCATAATTCGACCAAATTTTAAGAAAAATCACCAGATTTCTGAACATGGTTCAAATAGGTAGCTACAAATATACAAGGATTTTTGTTTAAAAATTACTTTCATATTTAGCTTGTAGCCAAATCTGGCTAAATCTTAATGTGGATCATCATCACTTTGGCTATAACACAAAATTGCCAAAAAAACTCTTTGGTCCAAGATCATTTTTCTTTTCAACATCAAGCTGTACTAGTGGGTGGTACAAGAGAATATGGTTTTTCTCTCACAAAAAAGGTTGCAGCTCATGACATGTGTGAGGTAAACCTTGTGGCTTCTTTCATTACAATGTACAATATGTGATGTTTATCATGGCATATATTGTATTAAAATTCTGATATGAAATTACATTTGTTATTATTACATTTTTGCCAGGCACAAATGCAATATGTGCCATAACTTAATGTCATATTGTAATTTTAATATTATATATGCCACAATAAACATCACATATTGTATGTTGCAATAGATGAAACCAAAAGGTTTACCTCAGACGTGTCATGAGTCATGACTTTTTGTGTCAGAAAAACCACATTCTCTTGTAGTGTGAAGCAGCAGCTACAATTGCATCATCCCTTCAAGAAGAGAATTGGGTACCAAGAAGCACTTGGGGTGTTGAGTTTTGTGTAGGAGCAACATCAGGATTAGGAAAAGAGACAGCAAGGGTGCTAGCACTGCATGAGCGCATGTGGCAATCATGGCTCTCAAATTGGATGATGGGTTGGCAATCAAAGAAACCATACAGATAGAATCTCCCCAAGCAACAGTGGATGTGATGCATCTGGACTTGGGCTCCTCGAAATCTGTCAAGACCTTTGCAGATGAGTACAAGGGCCTCAACATTCTTATGTAAGTCAGGCCGGGTGATTTGTTGTCAAGAGATTTCTCAATTGGTGGTTCTGAACTGATTGAACTCTTTTGCAGCTGAATTGTTGAGATAGCTGCAGCCTTTCTCTACTTTTTTTTGTTCAAGAAATTGTGGGCTGCAGAAATCAGAAGCTCAAAGATTACATCAAGCTGCAATGGATAAAATCTCTTCTTGCTGACAGATTTTCTATAACAAGAATTTAGCTGCAAATGCTTAGATCTCTTGCTTACAGATTTGTTGGTAACTGGAGAGCTGCATTTTGAAACTTTTCCTTCAACTTTAATTTTCAGGGTGTTATTTTCAGGCGGTCAAATTTTGTCATTGAACAATTGAAGAATTTACATAAAGATTATATATGATTCAAACTTGGTCTTTTAACTCTTTGTTTGCATTGTGCACGTGTGCCATGTTTTGTGCTGAGTAACAATGCTGGAGTGTTTATGAAACAGTTTGTGGCTTCTGATGAAGGAATAGAGTACATGTTTGCAGCTCACAATCTGGGTACTACTCAAAACACACTATCCTGTCTGTTTATGATGGTGAATTTGACAATCAAGTAATTTTTGTATCACTTTTAGACTCAGCACCCAAGACATGTAAATAGTGTTCACAGATTTGCAGATTTCTCAAATCTGCAATCCTGCATAGTAGATAGTTTACCCACAATTGCTGTCAACTCGTCAGCAAGGATACGTGGTACTGGGTTGGCCTTGATCATCCAGAGTTTTGAGAACTCCTGGAGACTTTGAAGGCTCTGGAGAAGATTGGGGCAACCAAACTGCCTTGGTTAAGGGCTCCAGAAAAGCGCCCACTTCTGTGAATGGGTTATAGAAGTGAGAAGAATCAGCAGTCGGCTCGCTGTGCAAAACATATGCACAATATTGTGGTGCAGGGCATTACTGTCTGACATTGCTATTACTTGATAACATCATTCAAAGCAACAGCAAACGACAGTGGTATTAAAGGCCACATTATGTTCACAGCCTCTGAAGGCCACTATTTCACCTACAAGGAGGGAATAAATTTCCAGTCTCTAACAGATCCAGCCATTTAATTGTCTAGTTCCATACTTCAATAGGCTTTTCTATATAGTACTTGCAACATTCAGACCATCCCTTAATGATTTCCAATTCAGTTAACATCTGAGCCTGTAAAAGGTTTGGAAACCTCTGACGATCTTTCTGGGATTGCATGAAGATGCTGTTTGTGTTTGCATTCATTCTTGAAGTGTCTATTAGATGATTTTAAGATGCACTCATATTAGATGATTTTGATGTCAACAACCAACATGAGTGATTATTCTCAACTCATGATTAACTGAAGCACTCCTATTTCCATCACCTAAATGAAAGCTTGAACTGTTTCAGCATATTGAGTCTGTCAGAGCACGCCTAGGATCTGGACCCTATACACCTAATTAGCACCTTGTCACAGAGAAATGGACTTAAAAGCATACCAGTTCTGAATGGTCACAAAGTGAACTCTTACTGCCATTTCATTGTGCTCTTTGAACCCTTTTAGCATCATTCTTGAGACAAAACTTGTGAGAGACCTTTAACAGTGGAGCAAATGAACTACAATCAACAAAAATTCTACAGTGACTCCTCCTGATCCACATTATGGAATTTGATCTCTCATGATTCAAAGCATGAGGGTTGCATTGCATTTGCTTGCCAGAATGATGCACAGTTAGCATCATGTCCAGATGCAAATTGTTGGAGGCAATTTTGTTGAGGTCAGAGGTCTAACTTAGATGTACAACCTTCGCCAGTCATCTTCCACACCACTAGCAGGGTCAGGCAAATCCACATAATTGTTGATTTCTTTATTCACATATGTGAGTCCAACCTGCTGTGCTACAATATCCCCCAGCAACCGAATCACCTGCAAGATAACACATCAAAACAAGAATTTGGCTTGTCAGTCATCTCCACCTGGACCCAACCCCTGTAATTGGAACTCTGGACTTGACCAGGCTCTTGAATATCATTGAGGCAAAGTTGCTGAAATACACTGGCCAGCTACTCTCTTGTTGTTACAAATATCATTCAAAAGCAAAAATGTAACTGCAAAACTCAAGGACCCTCAACCACCCCAGAACATCAAAAGTTCAAGATCATAAGATTCTCCTAGTCCTAAAATTCCAAAATTACAGAAGTGATAAAAGAGTTATCAAAGAGATGATGGAAAGCAATAAATCTAAAGTCCATTTTCTGCGGCTGTGAAGATCGGACATTACTAGACATAGCTCCTCTACAATTCTGTGTGTGTACCTCAGAAGCATCAGCCTTGCTAGAACCAAGGATCAAAAGTGTTGGCAATGATGATAAATGGACAAACTGCATTAGATAAGCCAAGAATCCATCTCGTAATGGAAATGTAGGGGCTAGTCTTGGAAGTCCAGAATAGACCCCCTTATGAACCTCTGAAGCACCATAAAGAACAGCTTTACACATTGCAACATCATTGTCCTGGCCTTCTTTTTCCAAAGCTGATAGTGGCACTGATGTGATGGCTGGAACTATGAGGGTGAAAGCCAGTGAGTGAACTGGACCATGAGCCCAAAGGACCTCAAACAGTTGGCGATTGACATGGGCACACATGGAAGCAGGAACTTTATTCAACAGTACAACAATTGAAACCTGCATGAAGGCCAAAGTATTCAGTCCCCTGACAGCTCTTTTCTTGAAAATTCATTTCCACAATACAGTGAGGTGAATAAGCACAGTACTATACACCAAACCTTGTGACAAAATTTTAGTGTTCCACATAGTGAAACCAGGCTGACTAAACCCTAAATTTCCATGGGTGATAAAGAATTAGAAGCAGAAGAGATGGTCTATCACAGGACTGTCTTCTGTTTCAAAACATCATGACTCAATAAAAGGAGCTGGAAGGTACCTGCGTAACATCATTGCTATCTATGAAGTGAACAATTTCACCTGCGACATGTGGTTCAATGCTAGTGTCATCCCATGAAATCTTACACACCCTGCAAAGCAATAAAGCACACTCATTTACACCAGATAGACACAGACAGGATAATAGGCAAATCCAGAATCATCAAGGACTAAGTAAATCACAAAACTGGTCTCAAAACCCCCTTAGTCCTGGGTGTGAGAAACAAAGTCCACACATCAAGTCTTCAGCAATGATCTCAAACAACTCACCGAAGATTGCATTTCCTAACTGACTACACTAGGATAATAGACCCTCCCAATCAGGCTTATGAAAGCCTGAATCTGACAAAACCTTCTCAAATTTTAGCTAAATTTCTTCTGCTACATCATCTGAATACCAACAGCATCAGGTTACCAGAGGTCACAAAAAGTTTGGCAGTATCTTAAAGCATGGGCTGCTCAACTTTAGATAGAAAGACTTTTGACAAGGAACAGGATATGTTGCAGCATTGCAGCACTCTTATGAGGGTGTCTGCCAACTCTATTCAGGCTCAGCACTCAAAGACCATGAAAGAGCAATGGAGATGAATTTGCTCAAAACTGAGCAGACATTGAGCTGCATCTTGTTACACTTGTAAAGAACTGGAAGAATTTCTAGTGTACATGGAGGGCGCCTTACACTAATTAAAAAATTCATGCCTCGACAGAGGACAGCACCTTCCATATAAGGTTTCCTCCTCTCCTCCCAAATGTATTACAGCCACCCACTTGTAAAAGAAAATTATACCAGTTCTTCACGTCGGGTAATGACCTTGAACTGGGCACCCAGATGTCAAACCAGGCTGTTGTGTGACCGAAGGCCTTCGTAAGGCAGGAATTTAATGCATATATATATTGTCTCCTATGAAGGCCTGGAACTACCTAAAGACTGTCATCTATTATTCTATGACAAACCAATCAATCTTCCATAACAATTGCACTCGGAGTCAAGGTTTTCAGAACCCTAAATTCGCAACCCCTGAGCACTAAACCCTAGATCTGAAACCCTCGTCAAGTAGCACCAAAACAAGTGCAAGAACAAGAAAACAAATGCAAGACGTCATCTCTTCCACAGCTGAACAGGAAAAAATCCCACGTTGCATGTTGCTGCATTTCTCCTATGTGCCCGTTGAAGCCCTGGGAGAGCTATTCTCTCCTTTGTTGCAGTAGTAGGATACCATTTACAAGAAAAAGAAATAGCGATTTCGTTGTCCCAATTTCCCTACCTTGAAATGAAAAAAAAGCCATCGGTTTCAAAAATACAAAGAGGAAACGTACTCGCGTTTCAAAGAAGATGATGATGATCCCGGGACAAGTGCTGCCGCCAGATGACGGACACCCATTGCCTTAGCTCCGTCGTACAGCAGCACCACCTTCTCCCCCCATTGCCTCTCCGCGTTGCCCATCCCAATCCGTCGCTTCTCCCCTCGACCAAAAAACAACAACAACAACAACAATCCTAGTGAGCTCCTCGCTTGTGATTTTCTCGTCGAACCCAACAACGAGACTCGTGATCTCCTCGCCTCTACGATTTGCTTGAGATTTCCCCAAGACCACGGAATTCAAAGATCGAAGAAAAAGTTTGCTCGCATCTTCATCATTCTCATCACTCGCGTCGAGTCTAGGAGGAGTCGATTAGCGTTAGGGTTCCAGGGATCAGGGTTAGGGTTTGAAGAAGGAGTGCAAGTCCAAGTGTAAAGATTAGAAGATGATTAGGGTTAGAATTCCAGGAGTTAGGGTTAAAGTTTGAGGAAGCGGTGCAAGTCCAAGTGTCCAGCTTACGAGGAGTCGACTAGGGGCAGGGTATCAGGAAGTAGGGTTAAGGTTCCAGGGAAGTAGGCTTAGGGTTCAGGAAGTAGGGTTAAGGTTCCAGGGAAGTAGGCTTAGGGTTCAGGAAATATGGTTAAGGTTCCAGGAATTAGGGTTAGGGTTTGAGGAAGGTGTGCAAGTACAAGTTCAATTCACGTGCCTATTATCTAGGCTACGGATCTGAAGGGCGGCGGTTTGTAAGTTTTAGTGTCCTTCGTCTGCGTGACATGCCATATGAGATGCCTCCCAAGTTCAATTTATTTATTATTATTATTATTTTATTTTATTTTGCAACGAGCCAATTTGATTGGCCCATCACTCAAAAGAAATGAAACTATGCGGGCATCCCAAAATAGAAGGTTCTTTTTTTAAGTATAGAGTTCCTCCCCTTTGGCCCACCTATATACGTGAAAGGAGGACAACAATTGTAAAAGCATCTGGGATAAACCGTGAGGTGCTATGGAGAACATGTTGGAGAACACATTTGGAACTTGGAGAACATATTGGGAACCTGATGGGAACCCATTAGGAACTTTAAAGGGAACATAGTGGGAACCAGGGAAAAATGAAAAAACAAATCCTTCACAGGGCCCTCCCCCAAACTTAAAAGGAAATAAAGGAAGGCACCTTGAGTGCATGCTTGGGCCTTCCCATTGGCTGCATGAAATTTCTCTTCACAAAAGACTGAGTTGCCATTTTTGGCCTGGGCTAATACCCCTTGCAAAGAACACCCTAGCTATTGTCCCTGGGGGTACTTATTCTGTTTCATTTTAATTAGTTGGGGGTGCCTCACAAGTCTAACTTCACATTGGGAACCTGATGGGAACCCATTGGGAACTTGAAGGGACCATCTTGGGAACCAACGAAAAATGAAAAAAATTGCTCCCATATTGCCCACCTTTTTCAGTTTATATACATGAGAGTTGAACTTTGGACAAACCATATGAAATAAAACTGAGGTGCTATTGGGAACATCTTGGGGAACAAATTGGGAACTTCGGGAACACATGGGAACAACGAAAAACAACAAACCCTAGCCCCCAAAATTAGTGATCACCCAAACTATGTTCTCTGGTAAAAAAGTAAGACACCCTCCGCAATGGTAGGACAACTACCCCAAAAAAATAGCGGCTTGTCATCTTATGGTGCACATTATGGCCACAAAAGGTACCTTCTTCTCTCACTTTTGTGCATAAGTATTCTCAACCCCAATTTGTCTGTTCATTATGGCTACTGCTACTAAATCATTGTACTAAGTTCTGGCTTGAGTGACCCAGCACCCACCAGTGTACCATCCAAAAAATCCCGTTCTGGGATTTCATAGATGGGATGAAACTGTCCCCCAGGGGTCAGTTTACTTGGTCAGTATATCATTTTTTTCTTCTGCTCCTTTTTCTACCAGCTAGATTTTTTTTTTCCCTAGCTCAAGTTTTTTTTTTTTTCCTGG
>Ga0116231_10004597_pt1 | contig 27811 bp, 26 predicted proteins | sample S1TSphgellanicum_2_FD_89695 | JGI IMG/M metagenome (GOLD analysis project Ga0116231, IMG submission 89695) | Host-associated microbial communities from peat moss isolated from Minnesota, USA - S1T2_Fd - Sphagnum magellanicum MG | ecosystem: Host-associated > Plants > Peat moss > Unclassified... | reverse complement strand
TCCCATCGTTCACCAAAAAAGTCGCATCCTAGTTGTAAACGACAATATGTATATGACAAGTCAAAGGATGAAGGCGTATTTTGTTGACTTTTTCCTTCATCCAAAATTCGTTGTCATTTGTGACTAGTGTCAATGCGACTTGTCCAACGCGACTATTAAGATTTTAGTTGCAAATGTCGCTTGCAACTAAAACTTAGTCGCATGGACCAGTTGTAAAATGGCCATTTTCCATTAGTGAAATGAAGTGACATATAAAGTGACTAAATTCAATCATTTTATATGTGAAGTGGCATATTTGTGATTGAATTTAGTCACTTTATATGTGAGGTGGCATATTTGTGACTGAATTTAGTCACTTTACATGTGAGGTGGCATATTTGTGATTGAATTTAGTCACTTTATATGTGAGGCGGTAATCTAAGTGACTTTGTCACCTTACGTGTAAACTGACATTTTGATTGTGTGTAGTCACTTTAGATTTGAAATGGCACTAAATTTAGTAATTTATGACTATACAATTACAAGCATGGAAAAAAAATTGAAAAATTTTATATCGTTAGATCTTTTCTATGCAATGGAACCATTGTTGTTGGATCAATCGATCCTTTTGAATTCAAATCATCAACCCCTTTTAAGTGTACACTATTTACACTTTTTGTTGTTATGTTATTGCAAGATTTCATGTTTCATTCGCTTTCAGACTTATCTTTTCACAGGATTTCATGCTTTGCTTTCACACTTGCCTTTTCACTCATAGTTTCTCACATGCACTTGTAGTCTTGTAATCATCACATTTAATGGCTTTGTTTACATGTCAAACATGAATTCACTTGGATTAATTTGTTTTTCTTTAGGGAAAGAGAATTAGCTGTTGTAAAAGCTTGTGAAGACAAGTTTGTAGAGAAGCATAACCGAAGGTGAAAGAAGTTGAAGGTTGGTGTGTTATCAACACCACAACATAGTGCTCGATTGTATAACAAAAAACAACCTGCAATTGTGAAAAGCTCGGAGTCTTAAAAAAAAGAACAAGGTTCTGCCTCTAAAGAAACCTAAGAAGGCCGACTCAAACTATTCAAAAGAAGAAATTGGAGGTGAATCAAATGATGGTTCTCACAAATAACAAAGATAAGGAAGAACCAAAACCATTGGTGCATAATTATAATTTACATTAATTTGGTTTGTTGTTTAGGATTGTCTTGAAGTTCTACTTTCTTGAAAGCAAGCATGAAACCTAAGCATAATGAAGAATTAAGGTTGTTTGGTTTACTCATTCAACTAAAAGTTAATTCAAGAATTATATGTGTTTTGAAAAAAAAATATCACACACAATTTTTTGGTTTAGTGATGGATTCTAAGCATTTAAATCATATAGATTTACAAATCAAACACCATTTAATTAACCCTAAAACATTTTGGGATGCACGGTTCATTGGTCGTGACTTGTTGGAAATTGTTATGCTAATTTGGCAATGTCATTCAAAAATATTAACGTTGCTAAATGTCTTGGTTGTAAAAGAAGGGCAAGAAAGGTTCAAGGCCACAATTTAAGCAGTGGACCATGACGAAGGCTCTAGTTAATCAACTTCATCCAATAACGATTCCATCTCTTACCCCTGATTACCAAGATGAATTTGGTGATAATGTTTATAAGGGGACAATTAAGAAGCTTGGCTAGTTGAGCACACTGGCTCTAGGTCCTAGTAGTAGTAGCGGTGGTTATCATGTGGCTAATTTGTCACAACTTCCACATTTTGGAGCCAGAGGTTTGGTTGCACAATTTTTCTACTTGATTTTTTGGTTTTCATTTTACTTTCAATTGGGTTTTATAGAATTTTATTGTTTTATTTTGGCACACCAACAACTTGATGGAGGAGTTGGTATAATGCATCCTTTAACATTGGCCAAACACTTGGATTCAACTAAAGCTTTGGAATTTTACCCATGTCATCAAATGAATTAAATGAATTCGTTATAATTGTGGTGGATCATGTTGAACTAAACATGATATATTACTAATCAATTCAAGTAATGTTCAAGCCATTTTGCTTCTAAAATAGCAACTGCAATGGCCCCACACATGAAAGTTCAATTAGCAAGAGGTTTGTTTGCCCAATTTTCAATGAAGTTATTTAGGTCAATAAATTACATTGAATTTCAACAGAATGGCTATAGTTCATATTAATGATATTTTCATATTTTGTAGGTCATTATGCTTATGCTAGAGTAAGACTTTTAATGATGCAACCAACATTGTTCCAAAACCCAATAGTAGGAGGTTTGGTTGTGCTTGTTGCCCTTTTCAATGCTGGTCATTTAGATAATATGTATTGTTGAGTTATGTTATGTACATGCATTTTTTATGACTTGCAAAATGTTTTTTTTTTATAAGCCAATTTGGAATTAAACCAGCATTTGCAAACCCAACATTGGCCCAAGATGTTCAACATCTTGTAGCTTGGCGTGGAAGTTGGCCAATGCCCATGAGTTGGCCACCATATCCTAGCTGGCTTATGAATCCAAGTTGGCTACCCAACGTAATAGCTGCAACATCATGTGCATTCCCATAAATGCCACCTGGATATCTGCAAGCACCTTGGCCTACAAATGTTTCAATTGTAGTTAATGTGTAAACGTAATCATTTCCAGCAATGCAAACAACATGGCCACCAAGTCATGTACTTATGCCACCACAAGTTACATTATGTCCACAGGGAGCACCTACAACCCAACAAATACATGTTCTTGTTTCACTTGCAAATCCAAGTTCAACAACAACTTCTGTTGTATGTAATTCCCCTCAACAAGTTGTAAACCCACAACTTGGATCATCTTGGCAACAAGTTTAGCATGGGGTTAGTATGTTACAAGGGAATCCATAATTACTGGATCCTACACTGAATGTAACAATGACAACACAAGGTAAAAACATTGGGTCAGCTGGGGATTTATCATGCCAACCAAATTCACATGTAATTCAATCAAACATTTGTTATAAGCAGACTAAACACAAGGCAAGAATTTGGGCGATGGATAAAGTAATGAAAAAATTGGGGATTAATCTAGCTAAAAAACATGGTACAACAATCATCCTTGTTATATAGTGCAATGTTGAGGGAAAACCTATTGGTGGTGGCAAGAGCAAATGGTTATCTCAATTACGAAGGTATACAATCAAACTAAACCCTGCGATTGATGATATTAGGAAACAACTAGCAAAAGAATTGTAGTGTATAAAGGAAGCCTTTGAAGTGGGATGTCATTACATTGACCATCCACTTGCGTATAAACATGTCAAGGACCAAGTGGCAATAGTATTAAAACATAAAAGGGCATATTTGAAAAAGAAGATGGAAATTCGATGAAGGGTGAGATTCAAATTACACATAACAACATTGGAATCAGTTAAAAGTAGTGTTGCATCAAGAGGCAAAAATTAAATGTATATGGACTTTGTATATGGATCAAGCATGTAAAAATCTTCTTTAGTCAACCACTAAAAATATTACTAGATAAGCAATTTGATTTTTTTAATATATATATAATTATTTCAAGTTCAGTAAATTAATAGTGCAATGGGTAATTTATTGTATTCAACAAGTTTGTAAGCAATTAAAATTTTAAAGCTAGAAGCTTATTGCATTTGGTGAGTTGTTTTTGTTTTTTAGTTTAATTGATCATCATTGTGTAACTATTTTTTGCAAATAGGGTGACTACAAGGTTATAGATAGTAATAACTCATGTTTACTTCCAATATTTGTGTAAATTGTGTTGTTTTATGGTAGGCAATAATTTGAACAAAAGAGAAATGAGATATGGTTGATTATACAAGAAGATGAACCTATTGATTATGATGCATTAAGAGGAAATGGGAGTAATATGGTTTTTGAAATTGACTTGTGCTTTGAAGCCCTAGAAAGTAGCCAAGATGAAATATGGAAAACCATTGATGGGTTAATGGAAAACCAAAAGAAAACATCTAGTATGATGGAGGAGATGTGGAAGTTTCAAAAGTCCAATGCTAGTGTGCATGGTTCTGGATCTAAATCAAAGGGGAAGAAAAACCTTGTTAAAAAAGTAGAGCAAGATGTTGGGAGTATGGGAGAGGTATGTTCTACCATTTATTTTACTGCCAATTATATTCATGTGTTACATTGTCTTGTAGTACCTTATAAAATATTATATATATATATTAGATGTGGATGGGTTTTTTAGGATCAGGGCTTATTATCGCTTGATTATGGAACTTAGTAAATAGAGCAACCTAAGGTAGACAAGATCCAACATAACTTATCATGCTTTATTGGATCTGACAATCCTCTAAAATATAGTCCAATTGAAAATGCAATGATTAAGGAACAAATTAAAAACACGGTCCATTCTCCTTCTATTTCAAAAAAAGATTGTTTGATTAGGGTAAGCTCTAACAAGCAACCTGATCAAAATCATGGGCTCTCCAAATGGGGGTGGCAACAACATCATGCTCACAAATGAACATGAAGAGGTGAGTGTGGATGTTGTAGTGGGTGATTCCATCGGTTTTCCAAGCAAGCCCCTCATAGACTCGATACATTATTTATTGGTCCTAGATGTCAATGGCTTATTATATGATGTGAAACATGTGAAGTATTCAACAAGATGGAGACTGTTAATCCATGTAGAAAGATGTGGCAACAAATTAATAAGCCCTCATCCCCATGTGTTTGAGTTCTTACAACATTGTTCCCAAAGTTTGATAATGGGATTTGGTCATCCATAATTTGTCTAAATTTAGTTCCCGTGGTTGAGTTTCTATTTAAGAAAGTTGAAAGTTTGAAACCAATGTTTATGTGGGGGGATGAAATATGTGAACATACCCACATACACCATCCATTGAATGTAAATAGGGAGCTTGTTTTGAAAAGCATGAAGAGAATATGGGAGGAGATTAGTCTTACATTTAGGAGTCTAGGTCCACATAATACATTGTTGATAGATGATTGTCCATTCAAATGCATAGGTAACATGCCATTCTCGTATATTTTGCCCATGTTTTTTAATTTAGAAGTAGAATACAACTATTTGATGAGCACCCTCTAGCCATATTTGAAAGGGTTGTTAGAGGCACTAAACACTATAGGGTACATGGGGTCCCAACCACATGGACAAATGTGACTCACAACAAAGAACGTGCATTGGAAAAAAATGTCATCTTTTGTTTGGTCGACAACCAACGTAGGGGATTGGTAGGTGATAGGCAATCAACCTAAAAACCTAATACTTATTATTCGTGCTTTAAGTGTCTAAGTTCATTTCTATTAGAAAATATTTTGTGCCATCTACAATGTGTGGGTGTTTTGGGATTTGCATAATTGTAAATAGTACAGGTTTGACCTAAATATGACAATTCAAAAGGTTACATTTTTATGGAAAAAAGGTCAAAGGAAACCCCCAAGTGTTCAAATGAAATCAAATCTAAAAGATGTTGTAGCATTTGAAGAAGATGGAACGTCTTCTCGACCAAATGTAAGTTCATTTAAATCAAGTGATTTATGTTATGTTCAATTGTGGTATTGTAATGAGTAGAATTGCATTGGTTGTACTTTGTTAATCAATTGTTTGCATTTGTTTTGCGATACAAAATAAATGGTTGTGTCATTCTTTTGACTAAAGTTGGAAGGCAAGGTGTAGCCATTGGTAATTTCATCAAGTGTGGCGAAGGGGCAGCTTTAACACACAACAAAGCAATGCCACATAATTGCATATATGTCGCAATTGCTACAAGCTTACAAGCTATTGCTGCCTTACCATATCCTTTGCTAGATCATGTGACCCTTCCAATTCGTACTAAAAAGGAAGCAATGGGGTTTATAATACTTTGGCCTTGGAACCTAACAAAGAAATTTGTGTAAGCATGGTTTCTCCTATTATACTTGTGCAAGATATAAGTCTATAGATGACCATGTGACTTATGTATGAAATTCATTTGCAATACAATTTTTACGTTGTATTTATAATAGTAATTTTGTTGTTTGATTTTTGTAATATGTTTTTAGAATCAAGCAGAAATCATCAATTTTGTTTAGATATGTTTGTGTGTGTTGTATTGTTCATAAGGTTATTTCAATTTGTTACTGAACATTTACCATATCATGATTTAAGGTTGAAACATTGTAAATTGGGAGCATTAATGAATCCTAACCTCATTTTAATGCTCTAATTTTGCAATGTTTTCAATCCCTAAATCCTAATATGCTAAATGTTTAATCAATAACATATTTTTGAAAATTAAAAAACTATGATTTAGTCAAACTTTTAGTGAATTTGGACATGCCATGTAATCATATTCAATGAAGTTGATAGTTAGATTACACATGCCATTCATCACAACTAGTAAAATAATAAGTGAAAGTGGACATGCCCTGTCATCACACATAGTCATAGACATAAGTTAAAAAGGACATGCCAAATCATCACATTAAGTAACTCATTTAATCACAATAGACCCACCATGTCATCAAACTTTGTCATATAAATAAATCAAAATGGACATAACACATCATCACACTTAGTAACACGTGTAATCATAATGGACCTGCCATGTCATCATAATTTGTTTGATATATATGTCAAAATGGACAGCCCACATCATCACATTTTGTCACACGTTTAATCATAATGGACCGCCCATATCATCACATTCAATAAAATAAATAAGTTAGAAAAAATAAGCCACATCATCACACTCAGTCACTATATAAATGAAATTGGACATGCCACATCATCACATTCAATTACACAATTAGTTGAAATGGACATGCCATTCAGCACAATTATCATAAAATTCAACCATTCGTATGATGCCACATATTTTTAATTAGGTTAATGTACTGATTTTTAATCAATTAAATAATTTTGGACATGACAAAGACTAGTCATAAATGAAAACAATTGGGACCCATGTCAACATGACACATTAATTAGTAGTATGTATTTTTTTATTCATATTGGACATGCCACTATGGCATTGTGCTAATGTTTAGTCATCTTACATTTGTTCGTTTAACTAGCATTTACTTGTCGTAAATGACTAGTCTTTTTAAACTTATCCCAAAATTGTTCGATGTCCATTTTGACAAAAAATTCAATGCAAAAGGACTAGAAAAAGGACAAGATATGTAGTAATGCTACTAAATACCTACCTACCTACCTACCTATTTAATTACTAGTTACCTACCTACCTATGTACCATCTACCTACCTATTACGTACTTACACTAGTAGAAAAAATGTCATTTGTGATTGTCGTTTGCAATTAAATTTTAGTCACAAGTGACACAACGATTAAAAATCAACATAGTAGCAAACAACAAGTTGTAGACGACCATTAGTCATAAACGACATATGAAATATTTTTTCATAGAATAAGTATGGAGATTTTATATGTATCCAAAGATGAGTTCTTGCGACTACTTTTTTGGTCAACCATCTTATTAAAGCAACTAGATTGTGCCACATGGTGGTTTAAGATTATGCCAAGTGGAAATTAGGATTGCCTTATAGTCATTTAGGGTTAGTTTAAGGTTGGACCATTTATGATAGGCCACATGGCACCTAGGCTAGGCCTAGGTTAAGGGCCTAGATTAGGCCACCTCTAGCCTAGTTAGGTGCTTAAGGCACCTATTCTAGATTTAGACTAGGCCATTTACAATAGGCCATGTGACACCTAGGTTAAGCTTAGGCCACCTAACCATAGGTTTAGTTTAGGTAGGTAGGTAGGTAGGTAGGTTTAGGTCTAAAACTTTTACAACAAAATCCTATTTTATTTTAAGTTTAACCTTTTGGGTGGAGCCTATGTGATTAGCTCCTCCCATATGGCAATTGAAACAATTGAATGTGTTTACTCCACCAAACCAACCTATTTATATAGTTTGTAAACTTGAAAGGGAAGACACACAATATGGGAAAAAAAATTAATTACAACCTAATCGCATTGTTGTAACCTAGTTGCAACTATTCCCTAGCACATACTATTACATAGCCTACCTTCTAAGTAGCATAAATTCTTACTAGGTACCTATTTAGATAGTATTTATTTTAAGTACATATTTAAATAGCCTATACATAATTATTTATTTTAAATACCTATTTAAATAGTCTCTAAATAACTATTTATAATTAAATAACCTATTAGGTAGCTAATGGGAATGTAGGTATATATGTAGGTAGGTACCTAGTAACTAAGTAGGTAGGTATGTACATAATAGGTAGGTATATAGGGTGTATGTACTTAGTAAGTAAATAAATAATAAGTAGTTAGCTACATAGTAATTATGTAGGTAGGTATGTAGGTGGTACGTATGTAACATCAAAAGGAATTATGTCTTTTACAACCAAAAAATCAATGACTAGATGTTTTAAACAACTACATAATTTATTGTAATCATAGGATATTATTTCAAATCCTATGTGAAAAAAGTTGTAGTCATATATTAATGGTGCATTTGACTAGTGGATGATGACATGGTAATAGGAAGATGACATTATTTTTTCATTACAAGTTTTCATCCATATAACATCCATGATTGACGACAAAATGACATGGATGTCCAAAATATCATTTGAAAATGTGACTAAAATAATGTCATTTCAAATATGACTAAAGAATAACTATGAAAATGACGTGGACAAAATGATGTGTCATTACAAAAACAATGTGGTCATATAATTACTTTACAATGATTCAAAAATGATTATTAATAATTTAATATGAGTACAAATGGACATAATAAATGATAGCATATAAGGAACTAATTTTGATTCATATTATACATATAGGTAATATTATAATAATAATTATTATTATATATACTTTATATATAATTCATTTAAAATATTCAATGTGACTAAATTAAATATAATACATTGAAATAAATTTAATGGTAAAAGTATGATGTATTATAAATATTTTATATATTTTAATTAAAAATAATAATAAAAGTGTAAGACATGGGAAATATATAATTTATTTGTACATTAAAATTCTATCAAAAAATTTGATAAAATTCTATACAATATATTTATTCTACACGTGTAAATATAATATTGCACCATTTTTTTTTTGGTGTAAAATTGAATAAAATTTTTAAAAATTCAGAAAAATAGTTAATATTTTAATACTTATTCATTATTATTCAAGTAAAATTAAAATATTTAGATTAAAATTATACCTCATATTTAATATGATTAATTTTTAAAAACTTTATATAGATATAGATATAATTGATTTATGACATGTCAATAAATATTTTATGTGGATAAATTATATTGATTCATATATCTAAATAAAAATTTATTAGTAAAATTATGATATATTGGAAAAAAATTTGTATAATATAAATTTCTAAACCAAATGAAGGTTTAAGATATGAAAGATATATTTTATTTATTCATGTATTAGCCATAAGCATTTTTTCAATTATAGATCATGCGTTTGAATTGAAAATTTCCAAAGTATGGCCATTGAAATGTCATTCAATAAAATAATTCTTCTTCTTTTTTGAACTGAATTTACATTTTTTTAAAAATAATTATATAGTTGTGTATATTATTGAAGGAAATTTATGAATATTTTTTCATTTGAACTAATTATTAACAAAAATACGAATTATTAAATTTGAAGTTGTAATGTTTAAATGAAGTATGGTCTAAATATAATAAACATTATATTATTTACACAACAAGTGGAGTGACTTGCTAGTAAAAGATTTGAACTCCATCCTTGGGATATTCTATACGTGCCTAAACTACCTACGTTAGGTGGTTGCCTACGTGACCCTAAGCAAGTAGATTAAGTGGTCTACTTACCCATTTAAATTAAAATTTTAACCTAGTTTAGGTGGTGACACGGGTTAACAATTAATAGGATGAAAAAATAATGAGATAATTTTTTTAAATTCTTATTATTTATATTTTCTAGATTTATCCAAAGTCTATGATTTTAAGTTTTGTATATTTGTCCGCCCTAATTTTTGAAAGGACACATTTGGACTTAATTAGATGTCAAAAGACGCACTATTTCATCCATGGATGTGTTGAAATCGATTCCTCTTATTTGCAAGATAGAAGTGCATGATTAGTGATGGCTAATTAAGGGGCAATGAAGGATTTGGAGCCCTTCATCACATGATGCCCTACAAGAAGGGAAAAAAATAAACATTCAATTTACATGTGGCAAAAGTGTGCCTTAATCAATATTTTGTAGCATCCCACTATTGATGTCCATTTCAAATAAGGGGTATCGATTCCCATCTTGGAAGAATGTTGGCTTTGCACTGCCAAAACCAAAGATGTGTGAGATCTACCTTTTGTTTAAAATGTGTGGACATGGATTTTATTATAGAAGCAAAGATGAAAGGAAGACGTGTATACAAACTTCCCCATCATGACAATATCAAAATATGAAAGCCATTTGTCATCACAAAGGATTCCACCATTAATGCCACACCTGCGACACAAAAGATTCATTTTCACATGCATGTAGTCCCATAGACTACACCCATTCACACAAATTACACTCCAGAGGCCTTCACTTGCTAATTCTTCATCAATGAATTTGTTTACATGACTCTCTCACTTCACTACTACAAGGGGGTAGTATGTATCAAGCAACATTATGACAATGTCAATACAGTATGCATTACATCGTTCATAGTAAGCAACATTTTCAGACCATGCGCAGGTCTCTGTTAATAAGGTACTCATTGTTGATTTTCCACATTCACTTCATTGCATTGTGAAGGAATGCCCTTCAATTGATGAAGAATTACTAGACACAACCTTGTATACCTAAAAAAAAGACACATTTAACTAGAAGAAAATGATGGGAAAAAGAATCACCTATTGGTAATAAGGAAATCCAATTGTCTAGATTGTCAAAACATCTTTAGTAGGGGAACTATTTGTCTATCTTCATTTATGTATTTACACTACCAGTCAACATGTTACCCTAAAATCTTACATTAATCATTAACCCAAGATTGGAAAGGCCAAGAAAGGAAATAACAACTACTTAAACAACTTCGCATCAAAAGGATTGAAAGCTTGGATCAAGTCGTATTTGTTTGGTTCATGTGCAATAACCTATTTCAAAATGCCATCCCTATGGCATAGATCCACTGTTGCCCTCATATCTTTGTACATTTGTGCATAGCTACCAAAAATGTGCAAATAAATATCACTCATTATTTTTACATTGAAACATTGGAAACCATCAAGGAGTGAATATTATACATGACATACAAAGACATTAGAGCACTTGAGCACTGCCATGTGTCCAGCACATGTAGGAGGAATGCAAAAACACCTTTTTCCCAGACAAATTGTTGTGCTAGTGATGCACACCCTTCAAAACAAAAGAAGCATGAAGATGGGAGAAAAGAAAAGATGGGAAATCGTTGTTGTAAAAGGAAAGTAGTAGACACATACATACTAGAAGGCTATAAGAATCAGCATAGAGAATTTTACTTTGATGAATTTACATTGCCATCTACACATTGCACTCTATTCATGCAATACACAACAATTGAACATAGTCAAACTTCGCAAATTTGTTTTAAGAAGACCACCACTTTTAGTTAATTACACATAAACATATGCAAAATATGAGACCCATTTCTATCTTGCTTTTCATTTATGTACACCCCACTAACTGAAAGATTGTTTGAATGAAACAACATTCAACCCTTGAATGTCTATAAACAAGGAAAAGGTTCAAAAAAATTTCCAACTTAGACCCATAACAAGACCCATAACAATTTTTAATTGAACTAGGTGGAAGCTTAATTGCAAAAGGGGTGTGTTGGAAAGAGACCATATTTACTCAATACCAAAAGGGATTTTTCTTGGAAACTAATCTCGGAAATTAACAAGTTGCATGAAGAGATAGGCCTTTGCTAGTGAAAAAAGAATGTCAATTATAGCATAATCAAGCTCATCATATGACTCACGTGAGAATGTGGAACCATAAGCGGCCTAATGTTCCTCCCTTATCAATTTGAAATCCATGGTATGCCACCTCGACATATTGTGGCAATCCATTTGCAATCAACCACCAAAAATCCAATACACTAGTAATAGTTTGTTTTTTAAAAAGCAAACACAAATCAAACCAATGTTACGAAAGGATGGTACACCAAGGACATTATTGTTTTCATTGTCATTCATTTCCATCACAATCCTGTAGCATAGTCTCCACACAACTTAATGTAGTTGTATAGTTCTAGTTTTAGTCTTAGCAAGGCACATTAGAATTAATATGATGGAAATAAACAAGGTTACTATATCATCTTTTGTTCCTGGTAGCATGTTTTTTTTAGCATCTCTTGCCTCTTTAAAAAAATAAAATAACAATCTTCAAACAAATAATCTCATAGTCGTCTCACCTTGAAGACGGAGCCCCTCTCCTTGTCAAGCACAAGACTTTTAACCATATATTTCCAATCAAACTTCTAGTCCAACAACTGTAGAAGAAAAAACTAATAGTGATAATATAACAGGAAGCCATTCTCAAACACAGTAACAAGTGCGAACATGTAATGTAATCTTAACTCTCAACAATTTGCAACAAAACAATAGTCTTTAGTTTGCTCCACTATGAATTGGGTTTTTCACAGACTGAAAAACAAAGCTTGCTTCCACCCAAAGGCTAAGAGGGTTCCAAAACAAGGTCCCAAAATGCTACCAAAATAATGGGAACATGTAGGAAGAGAGATCATTCAAAAAGATAATTAGATCTAATCACAAATAGGGGAGGACCCACCTCTTTTAAATACCCTAAATCATTGACCAACTTTTGTATTGTGCATGTGTAAGCCATGTTTTCAAAAGCTTTGAACTTATATTGGGCAAGAGTGTAGTCCATGTCAAATCCAATGGCCACAATACTCTTCATGTTCAATGATTGGTTGCAAAAAATATGCTTCCACATGTCAACAGGGCTTTCTTGCCTTAGGTCTGGCCACACACGAAGTTTATGTTGTATTGACGATGCCTTCCCCCCAACAATTGAAGAAGTAAACATTGTGTGGTGGGATTCAACATGTTGCCATTCTGACTGCTTTATTCCCTTGGATTGGTCCATATTTGTGGTAATTGCTCCAGTTAAGCCAACAATTATTTTAATATCCATTTGGAGAAAAAACTATTCAAAAAACTAAACTAAGTTCAGCCTAAAAGTTAGGATGTTAGTGGAAAATGGTGCAAGCTTGAACATCTTCCTCAGTGTCACAACAACATTGTCTTCCTCAAGCTTAAAAGTTGTTCCTTAAACACCATTGAACATCTTGCCCATGTGAATAACTCATGTGTAGGTTCTTAAGCTCATCAAAAGAGGAATCTGATCTTAGATAATGATTTCAGGTTTGTAATGAAAAACACACCATTTGTTTTTCTCCCTTCTCCAACATGTGTTAGCATGTGATTCCCAACAGCCATGGTTTCCTTTCCCATGCTAACAACAACCTTGTAAGAAAAGCCAGTAAAACCATAACAAACTTTTGTAATCACTTTGGAAAAGCCTTTTCTCACAACATTCGTAGTTGTTGGCCAACATGTTGAGTGCGTCTTCTAAGCATGTAAGTAATTTGGTTGTTGTACTAGTAGCCAGACCCCCCAGCATTTTTCATTTCTCCAGACAAAAGTTAATTTTGAGAATGTTGACAACATGGGGAATGATGATGGTAGACACAAACAAGGTCCAAGTATGAAACTTGACACCAAAGACCATTAGACTTAGTGCACTATGGAAGGTGTGGAAGCTACAACCATCATTGTGTAAATGCCTACAAAAGTTGCACATGGTTCATTAGAAAATCAATCAATATCACACATTACCACTTGTAAGGAGGCCATGAACAAAGGGGTATCGAGAGTGACAAAGACAAAAACAGAGGGTAATATGCCAATAAGCACCACTCACATTGGTTTCCAAGCATAAAAAATGCCATCATTGTGAATGAAGTAAAAAATGACCTTGGCATTGAAAAGAAATTTGTAAATCACCACCCACAAACCTTCTTTTGCTACATGCTCCATATGGTTCTCAAGATTGACAAGTCTCAAATTGAATATTAGATCTGTTCCCAGTGGGTCATTGCAGTCTATTGTTATCATGTCCATCCTCCTGCAATAAAGACCATAGATGACATTGAAAATTGTTGCTTATAAATTGAAATCAGCCCTATTTCCTAGTGTTGCATGTGAGTCTTGGTGCTCCTTGGAGTGAAGAAGTCATCCAACATATAATCATCATGACTAAGAGACTACAAGGAAAAAGATTTTGATAAATATAAACCATTGAACACCTTTGGAGAACTTCTATGTTTTGGCTCAAACTTTCCATTGGATGCTGGCCCTTATTAATGGCATGTTCCACATCATATTTCTCCACATGTTTTAACATCAGATACTCAATGCATGCATTCAAACCACACAAGAGGCATATGATGTGAACATCATCACAAAAATCTTTGCTACTACCATTGTTTAGTAATTGTTAATAGAAAACACCTTCTAATGGAAGTGTACAATATAAGAGACAACACTAAAAACCTAAAGTTGAGTTCGTATCTGCTCCAATTTGCTTTCTCGCAAAAAGACAACAACGCTTCTATTAGTTCTATGTCCAAGTGCATTACTTAGCTTTACTTTTCACCATGTCTATCTTATAGTAGGCTAAATGCCAACCCTCCATAATGACCATTGAATATCAACTATACATTGGTAGATTCTATAAATCAACTATTGTATGGCCCTTTTGTATTTTATATTTTTATTAGTATGATTCTTTCTAATTTAGAATTTTTCCCTAATCAAGGGGTTCTAGTTATGTATAATGATTTTCTAATAATAAATAATGTAAAATTTAAAAATAATGTTCCCTAAGTTTTTGGGTCCAATTTGTAATAATAATAAAAATTAAACAATGATTAATCTATCATTAATGACTTCACATATGTCCTTTATGACTAATGGATGATATTTGCCCCATCATTATGCCACATCATGTTTTAAATGACTATTGTCTTAAACAATTCATTCGTAATGACTTTAGAGCTATTAATCATTTTTGTCTTTTATGACTGGAATAATAGTTATAAACTTAGTCACATATTTTAAGATTTTTACTAGTGACCCACATTTCTCTCTTCTACACAAAACCTTGTTTACACCTTCTTCCTTGAGAAACTCCTACTCCTTATGTGGCCATGCAAAGACCTTAAAACCTCCCATAAGTGGGGTGGGGGTGACAATACCCAGGTTCGACCTAAATACTTTAAGGTAAGTAGACAAAGTTTAAAGGGGGAAAGGGTAATTGGTTTTTTACCACTAGCTGGGCCCCCTTGGCTACCTTCCATGCTAATAGGATGGCATTTCCATCTTGAAGGTTGATTACAAGGTAACTATCCGACCCAACCGCCCCCTAGGGAAAGGGAGAAGGGATGTATAACTATAACCCCTTGTCCTTCCCTTCTAGTGGTAGTACTCCTTTAGTAAAATGATGACTTGTAGGCCCTTAGCAAGATAGTCACCTATTGGATAAATTTGTACCAAATGGTCCCATAAGGCTTACCGATATCATACCAACAAAATAGGTTGTTAGTAAAAAGAATTCCTTTCAAGGTTCACTACTAAGCCACCTTATGCCTAAGTACCCTTTCGAATTACTAACCCCCCATTTGGCGGTCCTACCCATATGGTATAAGGTTTAAGTTTGTGAACATTTACTAGGATAAGCTCCTCCTCATCTATGCTCTTGAGTAGGACAATACTATTGCCTAATATTTTCCTCACAATGCAAGGTCCTTTCCATAGCAATTAAAATTTTCTTGGTCTTATTTTTACTTCCTTCAAATACCACATGACATATTGCCCCTCCTCGAAACTTTGCATCTTCCCTTAGTAGTTCCACATTTGTCTTTGTCCTTGGATCCTTTCATTGTTGTGGATGGCCTCTTTCTTCCATTCATCTAACATGCAAAGGTCCTCGATTTAGGCCATCAAAGCTACCAGGTGACAATAATTCAGACCATAGCCCGTACAATATGATGGGACCAAAGGACCAAAGGTAGTAAGGGTTGGAAACCATAGATTAATTCAAATGGGATATGTTTGGTATGTTTTATAGAAATTCTTATATGCCCACAAGGCAATGGGTAATTTCACATTCCAATCTGTGTGATGGGAATCAATGATCTTCCTTAAAATGCCTTCCAATACCTTGTTGGTGTTCTTTGCTTGACCATTTCCCTAAGGGTAATAGGTGGTGGCCTTTTTGTGATTGATCATAAATTTGGCAATGAAAATCTTGATGGTTTCATTGATGAAATGACTACCTTGGTTATTGATTAGTTCCATGGGGCAACCAAACTTGGTGATGATGTGTTCAAAAAAGAACCTTGCAATTGTAATTACACTATTGTTTGTGAGAGCCTTAGCCTTTGCCCATTTTGTGGCATAGACATCCGTAACTACTAAGATGTATCGGTTCCTTGTCCTATGGGCCAAAAGGTTTATTGGACCCAAAAAATATATATTCCCCATTGCATAATAGGGGCAATAGGAATGATTGGAATAAAAGGGACAAGTTTCCCCATCCCTTGAATAGGTCTAGTCTTTTGGTAGATGTCACAACTCCGACCAAATTGCCATACATCCTTGTGTAACGAATGCCACCAACTTATTTTGCAACCAAATTTTTTTTGATTGTGATAAGAAGCCAAAAATGGCCTCCTATTGGTCCGTTGTGGAACTATTCCAAAATTTCATGTGCTTCCATGGAGGAAACACATATTCGTATGACCCCATCCCACCAAGCTTATGGAGTTTTCCATTGACCAATGAGTATGGTAAGGCTCAGATGGTTAACCTTCTCCATTGATCTTTGTCCAAATCCCCTAAAAAGGTGCTTGTCTCTAAGTAATGTTGTAGGGGGTTGGCCTAATCTTCCTGGATGGTGTACAAACTCAATTCTATGTCCTCCACGGTGTTTTCATGGGATGTTCCCTCCTTGTCTAATTTAGGTACATAATTGAGGACAACATGGTCCTTCCCGGGTTTGTAAATTATTTCAAATCAAACTCCAGTAAAAGGAGTAACCATTGAGCAATGTGGCCATATATGAGGGGTCTATTGACCATGTAAACTAAGGCTTGGTGATCTACATAGAAAATGACATGGTTGGCTAAATGATAATGCCTAAACTTCTTTACCACATATACCATTGCTAGTGCCTCCTTTTTCCATGGTGGTGTAATTTCTTTCAACTTGGTTTTTAAATCCACTTGCATAGTAAATTAAGAAGTCCACTTAGTTCTCTTATCCTTGGGTCAAGATAGCTCCAATGGTCGTTCTGGAAGCATCGGTATGGACATGGAACTTCTATGTCCAATTTGGAGCTATTAAAATTGGTCCATGAATGAATGTGGCATGGAGTTTTTGAAGTGATGTCTCACAATTGGTAGTTCATTAAAAACTACATGTCTTTTCTAGTAGATGTTATAATGGTTCGATCCTTATTGCAAAGTTTTTAATGTATTGTCGATAAAAATTTCATATACCTAGGAACGATGAGAATTCTTTGGTGTTTTGAGGATGATTAACATGCTACATAGCTTCAATGACGCACCCCCAAGCTCCTTGATGGATTCACTGCAAGTCCAGAGGTGAAAACATCGAAAGGAAAAGGAGTTAGGGCACGCTCCCTGGTTCACAACACTTCAGGTGTAGAGGGGCGTGCTAGAGCTCCAAGATGCGGACTAGGAAGATTGATAAACAACTCAATTACTCACATGGACTTGCACAAACCAAACAACAAATTAATTAGTGCATAGTTGGAGCATTTTTAGTGCATGGATGAGCCATGGGCAAACATGAACTCACAAGACTCATCATGACTCAGACTTGGGGGAACCACCACCTTACCCCTTATAATATATTCTATGCCTGACCATGAGGCCATCACCTAAATGACATTTTGTCCCATTATTCCCAAGTGGGAGTCCCAAAATTGGGACTCCCGCAACTTTGGAGGCCCATAACTTTGTTTGTAAACCTTAGATTGAAATGAAGTCTAAATCAAAGTTTTAGTTCTTTTCAAGAGTTTTCCAACAGTATGTGGCACGCCACCTTCACGCAAGGAAATTGGGGCGATTCCCAACTTTTAGTGGTCGAAAGTCAAATTGGCATTTTGATTCCCGACCTTTCTTTCGGCCATAACTTATGTTTTAAGCATCCAAATGAGTCGTGCGAGCCCATTTTAGGCATCTATGTTCCAAAAGCTTTCCAATGATATAAGGAATTTTTCAATTCAATGAGTTGTGACCCTTACATTTGCTCTCTGAAAATTCAAAAGTCCATTGGGACTCCAACTCTCAAAGTGGGAGCTCATTTGGGAGTGTGGAGGTTCATTCCCTCACACTCTCTTGCACTCTCGGGAGCATGAAATATGACTCTTGGGCTCACTCTTGGCTTGCACCTTCGCAAGTCCTTGCCTTGGTCGCAAGCCCAAGGCTAGGGTTGTGACACTCAATCTTTTATGGACCCATCAACAATCCTTTTTGACACACTATATGTCGTAATAAAAATTTTAATTGGACACCAAAACTGCATTTTTTGGGGTTTAGGTCAACCCCAACCTCTTGGCATTGGTGTAAAAACTTCTTTAGCAAGTTTAGATGACCATTCCCCTTTCATAAACCATGAGAAGTCATCCTAAAATACTTGCATGAATTTCCCAATATAAACCCCAAAGGCCTTAATGATGGTGCATTGGAAAGTGGCTAACATATTTTACAACTTGAAGGGCATCACCATAAAGACAAGTGCATCTCATTCGGTGATCAAATCAGTCTTCTCCTTATCCTTTGCCTTAATCTTAACATGGTTATACCCACTAACCCATCCAAAAAGGAATATAATTCCTTGTTCACTTCAGAATCCAATATTTCATCAATGAAAATGAAAGGATATGGGTTTTTTTTGGTTAATGAGTTCACCCGCCTGTAATCCACACAAATGCGTAGTTCCCATTCTTTTTGGGTACAATAACAATGGGGGATAACCACTTGGTTAACTTACCAAAACAATGAACATGACATCTAAGAATCGTTCCAAATCTTCATGCACCTTGTTGGTGTAATTGGGATTCATTTAATATCGTTGTTGTTAAAACAATGTGACTCCCTTTCCCAACTTTATCCGATGTTTGTAAATGAAAGACTAAATACCTTTCACTAATGTTTTGATAACTCCAAGCAAATATGTCCTTGTATTTGTGAAAGAGGGCTTCAACCCCTTCTAAAAAATTGTGACTAGCCTTGGTGCCGACCTTCACAAATTGCAGAGCTTCCAAACTTCCCAAGTTGATGTAGGTGATTTGTTCCTATAGAGTTAAGTTCCATCCAAAGATGGTATGACCCTTGACCTATTCACTAGTGGGTTTGTATATACTTTTACCAAACCCTCCTTATCTTCATGGAAATGGGCAAGATATACTTCCGTCCTGTCCTCGCTCTACCTAGCTCCCTTGATTAGTTTTGTCCCCTTATCACCTTTTTTGGGAAAACCCGGCTTGTAGCATTCAACCAAGTGGGGAATGCTTTCCATGTCTAATTCCGCAATGGATACCAATTTGGGTGAGTTTATAAGACTTGGTCCTCCTCTTCATTAGTCAACCCGGCCATCCAATCATACATTTGGAGGGTTAATGGTTGATGGCATGGTTGAATTGAATAGATGGTGTGGGTAGGGATTACTAGTATCCTCCCTGCCATGGATAGGGAGAGTATGTCCATATTCCATTCAAGGTGAACCTTGGTTTGTTATAGCCATCCAATCTACCAAGCAACATGGAATATTCCTCATTGAGTCCTTCCATCCTTAGTATGGTGGTAGTGATCAAAAATTCCAACCTTGAAATTCGAATGGGAAGATCCCTGAGGATCCCCATGGTTGTACTTGTCTTTAGTCAGCCATCTTCACCTAGAAAGGGGAAGATTGCATGCCTTGTAACCCTAGCCATACTCAAAGAGAATTTGTGATAATGTTTACTCTTGAACCCCCATCAACGAGTGTGTCGATGACCTTATGCCCTACCACTTTGATGTTAATCATGGGCATTTGTGCATCTATTGAAGTGGCATGGCAGAACTTTATTTATGCCTTTGCTTGGGTTTTTTTCACCCAAGGTATAAGCGCATGGTGAAGCAAATAATTGTCCAGACCTAGGGCCAATCTTTAAAATTGTCTTAAGGACACAATTACCCAAGTCCCTAACCAACTTGGATTGTGGGCTTGGGTAGATCCATGCATGACGCACTCCCAAGTCCCGGGTTGAACCCACTTGAGGGTTCAACTATGTGGAGTTGTGAAAAGTTGGGACTTGAGGGGCGCTCCAGACTTCCAGCACTAAAGAGGGGTAGAGGGGCGTGCTAAAAGTCCCGGGATTAGATTAGGAAAAAGGACTAGAAGATCAAGCATGAATCTGCATCCAAAACCAACCACAAGAGGGTTAGTTCATGTTCGAGAACACCTTTGGGTGTTGGGACAAGCCACGAGCAACTTGGACTACTTGACTCACCACGGCCTGGACTCAGAGGAAGCCACCACCTTCCCCCATATAGTATTCTCTGCATTTTATCGTCGAGGCTACATCCAAATGGCTCTTTTTCCCAGGACTCTCAAGTTAGAGTCCCGAAATTGTCCTGAAACTGTCCCGGTTGGAGTCCTGGGACTTTGGGAGCTCGTAACTCCCGATTGCTAAGTCCAATCGTGACGAGGTCTGAACCAAAGTTGTAGCCCTCGTCGAGATCTTTCCAACTCCATATCGCACTCTCAATTCGGACGTCGGGAAGAGGTCGATTCTCGACTTTTAGTGGTCGGGGGTCAAACTGCCAGTTTGACTCCTGGCCCTTCTTTTGCCCATAACTTGGGCTGCAGATGTCCAAATGATCAATGCGAGGTCATTTTCGATATCTAAGCTTCAAGACCTTTCCAATGACACCAAGAACACCCCAATGTGAGGTGTTTTGGGCCTTGCTGTCGAACTCTAAACATTCGGGAGTCCCGGAGGACTCCAAATCCCCAACTTTGGGAGCGTTGGGCGTCACCCCCACACTTTGCCAAAGTGGGGTTGCGACAATGCAGCCTTCATGAAGGGTAACTAATATTGTATCCTCTAGTTTAAAAGAGGGCAATGGTAGTGGAAGGGTTGTAAAGGTATGTGGAATGCTTCCATCCTTGTGGCTCTAGGTAAAATTGGGTGCCTTTCCTTGGGGGAAGGTTGTTCCCCAGATAGATTTTCTAACCCTTCTTCATTAGGGCCTAAAGCATCTAGGAACTCCTCTTCCCACTACACCAAAATGTGTTTTAGTTCATTATGGGTTTATTAGATTTTGAGTGAATTTGACATTTTTACCATGATGAAATTAATCAACCCCGTAATGAATGGGGATTAATTGCTACAGACAGTGAATTGGTCCACTAATACTTAGTGAAATACAAATTTACCAAGCCATTTCACTTGCTAGTTAATTAACTAGGTAACATGCAAATCAACTAAATTTAAATTATTTAATATTTAATGTAATATTTAATATTATTGATAATTTCATGATTTTCAACTTATGAATTATTGACACATGTCACTACCTATGCTAGGTACATAGATTATGTAATCAACCTAAATAGGCACCTACTCTAAGGAACTAGATAGAAGAATATTTAGTCAATTTACCATTATTGATCACAAACACACCACTTGTGAGGTTTGATCCCTTGACCTTTGAGATGGAAGCAAACCCCCTTACCATCAAGCCACCACATTTGTTGTGATAATATGTTACATTGTATTCTATTTATCAAATACTTCATTTTAAACATTATAAAAACATAAACTTTGAAAATTCATATCTTATTGTAATTTTGTCCAAATTAAATGATTGAATTTTAATTATTTTCAATAATGTACATAATTATATTTATTTCCTTTTGAAAGTGTAAAATCATTTGAACAATTTTTTTTGAATAATACTATTTAATAACATTTCAATGATCATTATTTTGAAAAAAATAAAATTAATAAATGGATAAGATTTTTGCTAATATAATAATATTACTTATGTTAAGCTACTTTCAACTATTTTAGGGTTATTTTAAATTATTTTAAATTATTTCACCTTAAGTTATTTTTAGTTATTTTAAATTACTTTTGCTTATTTTATGTTATTTTATGTTATTTTAGGTTATTTCATCTTAGGCTATTTTTTACTATTGTAAGTTATTTTTGGTTATCGTAGGTTATTTCATTTTAAGCTATTTTTTGTTATGTGAGGTTATTATTGGTTACTTTTGGCTATTGAAGGTTATTTCACCTTATGTTATTATTGGTTATATTACCATAAACTATTTGTGCTTATTCTATTGTGGCTATTGTTGGTTATTCTATTGGTGTCTATTGGTGTTTATTCTATTAATGCTTATATATATTTTGGTGGCTATTGGTGGTTATTCGTTACTCTTCCATTGGTGGTTATTATATTAGTGGCTATCAATGGTTATTGAAGTTATTAATGGTTATTTTATTAGTGGTTAATAATGGGTATTTTATTTGTGACTATTGGTGGTTATTATATTAATGCCTATTAATAGTTATTCTATTGGTGACTATTAGTGGAATTATTTTATTAATGATTATTGGTGGGTATTGGTGGTTATTGCGTTAATGGATATTGGTGGCTATTTTATTAATGGCTATTGGTGTCTATTCTATTAGTGGTTATTATTGGATATTATACTATAGGCCATTGGTGGTTATCTTATTGGTGGTTATTGATGGTTATTTTATTGGTGGCTATTCATGGTTATTTTATTGGTGGCTATTCATGGTTATTTTATTGGTGGCTATTAATGCTTATTTTATTAATGGCTATTGGTGGCTATTTTATCAAAAGTTATTGTTAGATAATTTAGGTTATATTATCATAGGTTATTGGTAGTTATTTTATTATAAGTTTTTCTAAATTATTTTTCATAGGCTATTATTGGTTATTATACGTTATTTTACCTTAGGTCATTATATTATATTTTAAATTATTATACTTAGGATAATTTTTTTTATAATAACATAAAGTAGAATGACATTGAATAATTTAATTAAAAATAACTTAAAGTGAAAGCCTATAATAAGTTAGTTAAGATACCTTAAAACAGAACAATGTATAATGGTTTAAGGTATAATAATCTATAATAACCTATAATAATTTATAATAACTTAAGGTATAACTTAGAATAACTAAGGTAACCTAAAATAATATAAAATATATCATAAAGTAGCATAACGTATTTTTAAAAATAACATAAAAATACACCTATTTACCACAGTAAATTATAATAGTGAATTATGTCAACTAGTAGTGAAACATGATGTTTACATAGTGATATTATGGTGAAATGACTTTAATTAAAGTGAAATTGCTAAATTGCAATAAACTTATTTCACTTTTTTAAGGTCCCATAGAGATTTAGGCTAATGAACTACACACCCCATTTTTGTACTAGTGTCCCCTAAGGAAGGGTTTTTGTCATAGTTAAAGTCTTCTCCAATGTAACCTATTGGGTTATGGGTCACATCCCCTTTGATTGGGTTAGGTATATCTTCCTTTGTCCTTACATGTAATTGCTGGCAAAGGGTCATCATCTCTAGGCCCAATTTTTGGTCTTCATGCCATCTTGTAGATGCCACTGGGGAAACCAAACCTTGGTTGCTAGGTGTGGGTTTGTGTGTTGCCTTCCTTAACCATACCCAACTTTGGGTGGCCACAACAACCAAGGGATCCCAATTAGGACAATCCTCTCTTAGAAAGGTGGGTTGCATGGTAACACAATTGGTGTCAATGGCACTTACTAGGCTTTGATTGTGTGGGCTAACCCTTTCTTTTACATGTTGATGATTGGGGCAAACATTTTTCATATGACTTAATTGATCACATGCAAAACATCTAATCATAACCAGGTCCTATTTTGGTTGGCTAAAGTTCCCATACGATTGGGGTGGATAGGAAGGCATGTGCAGGGGATAATTAGTTTGTTAAAAATGGTAAGGAAATTGTGGTAAGGAGTTGATTATCAGCTAGATAAGGTAGGATGAAGTGTGGTTAATGTAAGGAGTACGAGAACCAAAAAAAGGGTTGTTGGACATAGATAGAGGGGATGGCACAACTAATTGGGGTTGAACATACATAGAAATTACGGGTTGTGAGGAAGGATAAACCCCTTGCATTTGTATTTGGTTAGTCCCAAAAAAGATTACTTCCCTAAACAAATTTGTCATGCCCGTACATGGCCTCATACATGATGGCCAATTACAGGCATGCCTATGTGCACTTTAGGGTTAACGTATGGTCTTAGGTGACTGTACGCTATTTGGTCCTTAGGGTTTCAGTTTGTTGGCGGTGGTATAAAAGGCCCAACCCTTTCTTTTTCCTTTTAGTTTTTCTAGAATTCCTTTGTTAGGAGTTTCCTCCATAATAAGCTAGGATTTTTAGATGCTCACATCAGCCATTGCATGGCCACCGTCTATATACATTTCATTTCCTTCTTTCTTTGCAATTCAATTTTAGAAAAACTCTATTCCCTGTTGCTTCATGTTGAAAGCAACAGATTACTTGTGCTTTTCAAATTCTTGAATTGTTGCTATTCGTGTTGTTGCTGCCGGAAGGAGCGCACTACTAGTGTTGTTGGAGGGAGCTTACATTTCTTACAATCAACGAAGCCGAGATAAACGAAGCCGTGACATTAAAGAGTAGGTGTTAAAACTTTTCTCTTTCTCCCATTCTTTTTTTCTCTTGAAGTTGTCGAGTAAAAAAAAAAAAAAACAAAAACGATGCAGCATAGTGTTGGCCAGGGCTGCAGCGCGTTGCCGGCCATCGTAGCACCGCTGCGAGGTCCAGCCTCTTGTCGGCCATCGCAGCAGCGTTGCGAGGTCCAGCCTCTTGTCGGCCATCGCAGTAGCGTTGCGAGGTCCAGCCTCTTGTCAGCCATCGCAGCAGCGTTGCAAGGTCCAGCCCGTTCTCGGCCATCGCAGCAACGCTGTGAGGCCGCAGTAGCGCCGCGAGCTGTAACACGTTGCTGGCCAGTGCTACAGCATCACCACGAGCTATAACGTGTTGCTGGCCAATGTTGCAACATCGTCGCGAGCTATAACGCGTTATTGACCAGTGCCGCAACAATGCCGTGAACTGCAATAGTGCTACCGACCAGTGTCGCAATAATGCTGTCGACCAACGCCGCAGCAACGCCGTAACAGTGTTGCCGACTAGAGCTGTAGTGTCGCAAGGAGTTGCAATGCATTACCGCCGCTCGCCATCGCTACAGCGGCAATTGAACTTTGCACGTTCGACATAAGTTAGACTTTCGTCGGACATTCGTCCGACTTTCGTCCACGGACTTCCATACATGGATTTCTGTCTGACTTCCGTCCACGGACTTTCGTCGAACTTCCATCCACGGACTTTCGTCTAACTTCCGTCCATGGACTTCTGTCTGACTTTCGTCCATGGACTTCCGTCTAATTTCTGTCCACGGACTTTCGTACATGGATTTTCGTTTGACTTCCGTTTGACTTTCGTCCACGGACTTCCGTACATGGATTTTCGTCTGACTTCTGTCCATGGACTTTCGTCGAACTTCCATCCACAGACTTTCGTCTGACTTCCGTCCAGGGACTTCCGTCCGATTTTCGTCCATGGACTTCCATTCGACTTCTGTCCATGGACTTTCGTCTGACTTCCGTCCAGGGACTTCCGTCCGACTTCTGTCTAAGGACTTCCGTTCGACTTCTGTCCAGGGACTTCCGTCCATCAACTTCCGTCCGACTTCCGTCCACAGACTTCTGTCCATGGACTTCCATCTGTCGGTCCTGCGTCCTACGTCCTGTGTCCTGCCATATACCGTCATGCACCATGTCGTCCTACGTCTTATGTCTTGTCGTCCTATGTCCTGCGCCTTGCCGTCCTACGTATTATTTTGCCATCCTGCCTTTTCATCGAACATTTGTTTGACTTCCGTGCGATCTCTGTGTGTCATGGGTCATTCCCAATAGCGCACTGTATTCTTCAAATTGTACATTGTGTTAGAATTTTGTAATTAGTGATGTGTACTATCACAACATTTTAGGGCATGGGACAACACCATGTCCTCGGATGATGAGAGCACTACCGCTTGGCCAGAACCCAGGTATCAACTACAAAGTAACACACAATCCTTTGAGCCGATTTCTTTAAGTTCACGATCTTCACGACGGTACCATCAAGTGTCTACAACACCATTGTCATCTAGTACAACTCCTACCAGGAATTCAGGTTCAGGTTACACTACATCAACAATACATCAAAGTCCATTTGGAGGGGTTAATCATTGGGGTACACCTATTGTTGCACCTACTTTCACACCATCACCGTATACTCCGTTGCAAGTTGTGACTTCAACACCCATTTACACCATGGAGGTTAGTAGTTCCTCTAGGAGAATTGAGAAGTTCAGCGGAAGGCAAGGTACTATTTTTTTGAGGGAGTTCAAGGCAACTTTCTCAACTGTGGTTTGTGAATTGGAGCTCAAGTATGGCGTTAATTACACTGAGGCATTTGCATTCAAACAATTGGCTCGTTATGTGCACTATGAGGCATTGGATGTCTATGAGCAACATTCTGCAAGGATTTTGGGTGTCACCTAGATTACCAATCCAGCTTTCGCCATAGCCATCGTCATCGCCTCTCAAGCTGCATTGCAGGCTGCAATTGCACATCACGGGACTGTGCCGAATAATCCAGACCCGGTACTTACCTTAGTAAACCTTTCTCCTCAACAACCCATTGCTGCTATTGCAAACATTCCTCCCACCACCGATGCGCCAGCTTTTGCTGATCCAGTGGGGGAATTTTTTTGAATTCTTGAGCTGGAATTTCCAGTCAAAAGTTCTAAAAAAAATTTGCAGCTCGCCACCTTCTCTCGGCCGAAGGATGAAACCCTCAAGATGTTCTACAAGAGGTTTTTCAAACTCAAAGAAGATACCCAGAGCATCACCGACTTGGAAGTTGCCCACCAGTATCTTCGTTCGTTGGAAGGTATTCCAACGCTCCACGCGCAGGTTTTGCAACGGGTCTTTACAGTATTTGGAGACTCGTACACTTTGCTGAATGTGTACAACATTTCCGAAAAGTTGGAACTAGTTCATGCACACTATGAGGCCAGTACTATGAGGCTTCCATCACATTCAAGGCCTCAACCTACACAAGCTGTGCCAATTAGATCATCACATTCTTCTTCAAGGACTAAAATGGTGCACTCGGCTACACCCATCCTACCTTTTTGCAACTACTGTGGCAATCCTGCCCATAAAGTTAGTGAGTGCAACATTCTTTCCGAGGATCTCTTTTGTGATTATTGTGGGAAAGAGGGATATTAAGAATCTGTCTGTTTTACCAAGTTCCCAGAGCGGAAGTAACTCCGATTATAATGGCAAAATTTGCTAGCATCTTCCACTGTCCTTCAACCAAAAGCCAAGGCACCTCAACCTTCCACTCAGGCTTTGCCCACCAAGGGTAATTCCAACAAGAATGCTAAAAAGAAGAAGCACAATGCTAATAAGAGGGAGGTGTTTCAAGCCCATGCAATTCAAGTTTAGACTTTACAAAATGAACTCGAATCATTGAGGGCTCAACTTGTTAATCTAAAAGGCAAGTCCTCCCAACCAGCTAGTCATGCCCAACCTGTACAAGGTT
>Ga0116231_10004596_pt1 | contig 27815 bp, 14 predicted proteins | sample S1TSphgellanicum_2_FD_89695 | JGI IMG/M metagenome (GOLD analysis project Ga0116231, IMG submission 89695) | Host-associated microbial communities from peat moss isolated from Minnesota, USA - S1T2_Fd - Sphagnum magellanicum MG | ecosystem: Host-associated > Plants > Peat moss > Unclassified... | reverse complement strand
GGTGGCCAAAAAGTTTTTTTTGGAGTTTTTAGTCGCCAAATTTCCCTCCAAGAAAAAAAAAAAGAAGGATGCAAGATTTTTATTTTTATTTACTTTCATAATTTTATCGCCAAATATGGCTAAATTGTCTTATGGATGATAACCAGCCACTTCAGCTAATTCACAAAATTACTTAATTTTTATTTATTTATGAAATTTCAAATTTTTGCTGTTATTTATTGGAAGAGAATTCTTTTGATGCATCTATGTGTCACTGAAAATTGTAAAAATAAAAATTTACTTTAGACATATGGGAAAATCTAGAAAATTGTCATACAAAATTTGGATTTGAGAAATGAGTCCATACAATTATATATATATTGCATAAAGCTATTTTCATCATGAAATGAAATGAAATTACACATCTTCATGTAACATCCAACTTCAATGTGCAATTTGTCGCAATAAAAACAAGCGGTGTGTCCCATTGTGGCCTTGCCATTTACATTAAAAAAACTATTTTAAGGGAAAAAAAAAAAATTATAATGGAAACTCAAAAATTGCACCATGCAAAAATATAATCTTTCAAAAATCCTCATATAAAAAAAATAGACCTATTATTATTATTATTACCTAGGGACCAAAATCCATTAAGCTACTATATACTCTATAATGAAGCTTAACACAATAATATCCTTGCCTTGGTAGACAAGGCCAACAAAAACAAATGTGAGGGTATTAGGGTTTAGGGTTTAGGTTCTTCAACCATGAAAGAAATGTGTCTAACTTGTGCATTAACCAACAATATAGAAACCAAATCATTTTTTTTTTTGGTTTTCAAGCAACTTCAACTCATGTTTTCATGTTTTCAAAAATAAGGGTCAAGAATTTGTTGCACAAACACTTGGACATTTCTTTAAATTTGATCGATGATTATTTTAACTTAGTGAACTAGAAGTTGGAACTCAAACAAACGTTTTGCACATGTCCAAATTTTTGGCAAACATTGAGTTATTTTTGCTTGTCAAGATGATCTTTACATTGGAAGCAAGGTCTCATTGGAAGCAAGGTTCCCATTAGCTACCAATGACACACATGTTGTAACATGGTGTTTTGTCCTCCATGTCAATGGGTTTTATATCCTTAGAACCCTTCTTTTCTCAAGTGTGCTCCTTTGGCCATCCATACAAGGTGAATACTTGCATGATCCAAATGAACGAAGTTAGGTGATTTTATGCCATTTAAAGAATTTGATGAGCTAAATTTGAAATTCCCAACAATTTCAACAAAATTAAGATTGAGTTAAATACATGTTTGATTTTTTTGTTGACAATGAAGAATGGAGGAATGTCATAAAACTTTCATGAAATAAACAACCTACAAGTCATCACTTTTCCAAGATTTTCTCAATTTAGAAAAAAATTATCACATGTTGTAAGTGTATGTTGTAGTTCCAATTCAATTTTGTTCTCAAGAATTTTTGTGTTCATTCAATGGTGATTCTTGAATTTTTAAGTAGCCCCCAATGCATGAGTTGATATTACACAAAAAAATATTGGTTAAATAAAATTTGCACTTAATGATTTCCTTACATCTTTCATTCTAGTGATGATTTTTTTTGAGCAATTTGTATATTATGCAAAAAAATTAAAAATTTGTCATATTCTCATCCCTAGACAATTCCAAAGTTGATTCCAACCATAATTTGATGGTTGATACAATTGCAATAACTTTTGTTCATCATTGACTTCTTCTTCTTGTACTTTGTTCTTTGTTTCATTGTTGTAGAATACAAAATGTTGTGGAGTCAAAGCAAGATGGGAAGAAGTTATTAAGGAATCCTAGTGCTTGAAATCTTGTTCTATTATTGTTGATGCCAATATTAAGCTGGTTGTAGTAATAAAGAAGGGCAGGATTTGTTAGTAATGAACAATTTGTAATTGGTTTCTTGAAGAAAGTTATTATCTTGATAGGTCTTTTTCCCTAGTATTTTATTTCCCCCCTTCCCCTTTCACAATTTTTTCTTCCTCTTTTAGAAGGATGGGTTTTTTCATGATGTTAAAAAATGGTTTTTATGATTAGGTCATTTTGCAACCAATGAGCAAACTTAATCATGTAATCATATATGAATACTATTCCTTGACATTTGTGCAATTATAATCATACATATGATTACATGATTGTAATTATGACTACATGATTTAGTATTCATTTAAAAAGAAATGATACATGTCCTTTTGAGTTTATTTGACCAATTATAAAAGTTAGATAAAAATGAACATGATCATCATGCACATGCCAATGTTGGTTTATTATTGATTTTTGAGTAATTATTGGGTTGATATTTTAAAAATTTAAGGTTCGTAATTAAAATATTATTATTATTTGGGTATAACATTGATCATGCATGAAGGTCATTTTTCAAATACTTGGTTGAAACCCATGGGTTACAATACCAATTATACATTGGTTATAGAGGTTATTTTGAAATTTTTATTAATGTATTCTTTTCATGTGTTTTTTCATTTTTTTCAAAAAAACCAATATTAACTTATATTTTACCTTGGTTAACCTAGGTTTCGCCCAAGTTTAATTTAGGTTTAGTTTTGATGAATTTAAGTTTAACATAAGTTCAACCTTGGTTAACCTAAATTTAAGTTAAATATGGCCAAGGCTACTTTAAATGTAGCCTAAGTTTTGCATAGGACCTTTTGTTTTAGTTAGCCTCATTTTAACTTTGGTTAGCCTAGGTTCACTTTGGTTTAGCCTATATTAATATTAGGTTTAGCCTTTAGTTTGATGTTTTTAATGTTTTTCAAATATATCATTGTTTTGAACTTTTGATAAAAAAATTATATGTTGGGATTGGAGAACAAAGTGGCAAATGCTTGCTTGAAAGGTTGCTACACTATAGTTATGACTCAAGTTCAAGGTTGGGTCCAAATTCTTGTGTGTTTTATAGTTTACTTATTGCAACTTGCTTTTGACTATTTTAAAGACAACCCTTAAGTACTCCACTTTTTTGTGGAAGGTTAAAACAAATCCTTCAAGCTCCAAATGGAAATGAAAAATCCTTTTGTTCTAATGAAGGATTTTTACACTTTCCAATAGTTCCTTGGCTTTTGCATGGGCTTTTCAAGTGCATGCTTGCCAACGACCTATTTGATGGTTTCAAGTAGTTTTTGGAGTTTAGTCCTTTTGATGTTGCAATTTTTTTTTGGGGCTTAATAATACCAATTTGCTAAATAATGATCTTTGCATTTATCCAATATCTTTGGATTGGTGTATAAGGCCATCATTCTTGCAAAGCTCATGGCCACTTTACACCCTATATTATGGATGTGCTATTATAACTTGTTCCACTTCAAATTTCCATGCCTATCAAGAGCTAGTTGTTATATACTTGTGTATGTGTTGTTGTTTCCTCATGTTTCTTTTTATTTGGACCAAATGGCTATAGGTTGTTCACCTTCATCCATAGCACCAAGTTTCAAAACTAGGTTGTTGTAAGTGTTGGCCACACCACTTGCCTAAGTTCTAGTATCAATAAGGACATACAACCCAAGTTTCAAATGCAAAAAGGAGTGCAACAAAATCCATTCCATATACTTTTGACAATGTTCTTCTTGTACCAAAGATGGCCATAGGTATTGATATGTTGGAGAAAATGATTGATGTATGTGATTATACCATTTGAGGAACATGGCAAATTAAGTACACTTGATGCCACCAAATTTGGTTGAGAGAAAAAGGACTTGCTAAAAAGCTTGACATCATTTACTCTCATGTGTTATACTAGTAGGCATATATTTTATTTGAAATTATCTACTTACTAATAAACAATACAAATTGTACTCTCAAAAATATTTACAACATACACAATATGTGGTTTTACTCTAATATCTTTTGTAGACTATATTCACACATTTTTATAATTACAATTATTGTTTCTTTATTTCCTAGATACTCTATATTATCTTTAATAATCAAAATTTGTAATCAAGGTTCATAATTCAGTTAGAAAAAAAAGAGCTTCAAAGTGGTTTCATTATTTGTTCATCAACATTCTATTGTTTTCTTTATTCAGATTTGAATGTATTAAACATATATAGCATAAAATGTAGAAATCCAAAATGAAAAATAGGAAAATTTATGGTTCACAACCTAATAGAACTCTAAATTTCATATTGTATTTCTATTTGATTTTCGAGCAACTTTTTAAATTTTTGTGTGTGTAAAAAAAAATCTTTGAATGGTCATCAAAGTTCAAAACTACATTTTAAGTCTTTTCCCTTCAAAAATAATTTGAACATCAACTAATGAAATGTCTTAATCATGTCGAACTAATTAGCCATCTTCATCATGTTTTGTTGAATCTTTGTCATTCACCTCTAACATTGTACTTCCACTAGTACAAAAGTGAGGTGAAATTCACTAGCCTAAATCACTGTGGGGTGTTTTAAATGAAATAAATACACTACACCTTAATGATTCACCTTAATTAAAGTTATTTCACTAGAAGATCATTATGTAAACATCATGTTTCACTACTAGTTGACATAATTCACTATTATAATTTGCTATGGTAAATAGGTTTTTTTTATGTTGTTATTTTAAATATTATAAGCTACTTTAAACTATATTTTATGTTATTTTAAGTTATGTTAATTATTATAACTTGTATTTAAAATTATTATAAGTTATTATAGGCTATTAAATATACATTGGTTAGACTTTGAACTATTATATGTTATTATACTTTAAGGTATCATCATTTATTATATATTTTTATTTTGATTTATTTAAAAATAAACTATTTAACTAACCCTAAGTTATATTTTAGGTTATTTTATCCTAAGGTATAATAGTTTAAACTAATTTGAAATAAAATATAATGACTTCAAATAAAATAACATATTAAAAAATAACATATAATAATTTAAGGTGGAATAACCTAAAGTAGAATAATTTATAATAACCAATAATAGTTTTAAATAACAAAGAAACTTAGAATAATAAAAAAATTACAATAAAATATCCAATAATAGTCTATATTAAAATAACCAACAAATAGTTTATAATAAAAAATCCAATAATAGCCTAAAGTAATATCCTATAATAAAATAACTAATAATTACTTATGGTAAATAACTTAGACTAGTCAAGAATATATTATGGTAAAATAATTTGGAATAATCAATAATAATTTATGATAGAATAATCAATACTAACATATGGTAATATAACCTAAAATAGTTAATAATAACATACAATAGAATAGCCACCAATAGCCTATGGTATTATAGCTTAAAGTAATCAACAATAACTTATAATGGAATAGCCACCAATAGCTTATGGTAATATAACATAAAGTAGTCAACAATAACTTATAATGGAAGAGGCACCAATAGCTTATGGTAATATAGTTTAGAGTACTCAACAATAACTTATAATGGAGTATCCACCGATAGCCTATGGTAATATAACCTAAAATAATCAACAATAGATTATAATAAAATAATCACCAATAACTTATGGTAATATAACCTAGATTAACAAATAATAACTTAAGGTAATATAGCCTATAATAATTTAAGTCTATGATGAAATAATGTATAATATTCAACAATGGCATACGATAGAATAACCTAGAATAACCTTTGGTAAAATAGCGAATAATTGCTAAGAATTGCCAAGAATAACTTATGGTAAACTAACATAAAGTTATCAATATAATGACTTACAAAAAAATAGTTTATAATAGCTTGTTGTTGAATAACCAAAAATTATCAAAAATATATTAGAATAAAAAGGAATGTGCATAATAATATGTGATGACAAAAAATATAAATAAAAATAAAATAATGGTTGAATGATTTTTTAAATATGGAAGTGAAAAGAGGTGAAAGGTTCAAACTTTCACAGTTGCACCATAGGTTGGTGGGTAAGGTTTTTAGGTGGGCTAAGTTCTCAACTTAAAGTAGGTAGTTTAATGAAAGTTCTTAGGTGCTTAACTTAGGTTTTTAATTAATTATTAGTGAATTAATTAATTATTTAACTCTTACTGAATTTGATTAACTATCGATGAATTCCATTAGTTATTAATGAATTCACATATATGTAGCAATTTGTCCTTATTTACTAAAGGGTTGCCCACTTTCACCATGGTAAATTTGTCTAATGTCATTCAAAATTTAATGAAACACAAAGTGAACACGGATGCATATGCATATGTTTGTTTAATCTCTGCCATTCACTTGGTAACATGTACATCATGACAATAAAAAAATGTTGATATTTGTGATAGTGGTTATACATGATGTTGTTCATTATGAACAACTTGGTGTATGTTGTTGGTTGCACCAACATTGTTACAACCTCCTTGGATTCACAACTTGTTACAAAACCATGATTTTGTCATTACATAATGTTACTACTATTGGTGGCAATGTTGGGTTACAATCTAATGTGGAAAATTCATTTGTTATTGCTAACTAGTAATTTCATTTGGATGTGGTTAATGTTATGTGGTGGTTGTTACCTAGTGTATTTTTCCCTCATGTATGTAGGGTGTTTTGAAAAATTGAACATTCATTAGGTTTTCAAAAATATAATTCGTGCAATGGGTGTTCCATTTTTTGAAACACCCCATTTTATTTTCTCTCCCATGATCCATTGAGTACCATGGGAAAATTTTGGAACATGTCTTAACATTCATTCAATAAAACCTTTGGTCACATGCTCTACCAAAATCAAACCCATCAAAATGTTGTTTCATATGGTTCCTTATTTCAATAAAATCCACGACCTTAGGTTTTACCTTACACATTAGTGTGGAAACATTAGGCTAAGTGTTGAGAGGCATTTGAAACCTTAAATCCAATTTGCTTGGGGCTTTTTAAATTGTTGATAATGTTATTTGTACATGTCATTTGGGTGAACACTAACACCTTCTTGTATACTTGTAGAAAATTTTCTTAATATATTTTAAAGGCATCTCATATCCATGAATACATATCTTAAAAAGGAAAAAAGGTCCCACATTTCTAAGGAACATGAACGACTGAAAGATTTCACAAATAAAACATACTTATAGGTGCACAAGATCTTATATATGTGAGATCCACCTTGCCTTTAAATGGTAAGTGTAAGATCCTTCCCATTGATGTCACTTCATGATATACCTATGTTTAAGTTCATGATAAAATTCACCAATGCATTAATACATTGTATCGAAATGACTTTTTATTATTATTAAGTGTTAATTTAGGCATTTAGTCAAAAGGGAAAACAAAAAATTCATCAAAATGACCAAGACTTATATGATTTGACTTTGCTTATAATTTATTTTTTATTATTTCACATCTATGATTTGAGCATAAAAATATTTTCCAACTTGACTCAATGTGTGAATGCCATTTGGAGTACTACCATGTGTGCATATGATGGAATTTCATGTTCCATAAAAGTGCATGCATTTTCATCATAAATTTTTAATCCAATGAGGGAGGTTTTTAGATTGTAGTTTGAATTTGCCATAAAGACCAACTTGGGAAGTTTTAATTAACCTAGCTGACAAAATAAGGAAAGTTTTAGGTAGCCTATATAGCTTACTAGTTAGGCACACTACCTACTTAACATAACTATCTAGCTATTAACTAAGCTTAAGTTACCAACCTAACATAACATAACAAACTAACTAATAACTAGGCCTAGGAGTTGCCTACCTAGCCTAGTAGATAGGTAATTTGAATCATTGACGGAATCAATGAAATCCACCACCATCTAGTTACTCACTTTCTCTATTGAACTTTAGCCATGGTATTATGACCAAAAGAGGAAATCCTCTTCATCCTAATACTTTCAACAATTTAATCATTCTTGTTTTGTGAAATTGCATTTTCTTGTTGACAACATTTGGTGCTAGGAGGTTAACACCTCAAATGGCATTTGGTTGACTAAGCATTTCAAATGTTCTTAGTCATATGGGAATTGAAAAACAACCTATCTTTTCAATTAATTTTGTGAGATTCCTATCTGCACAAGGTGGAATAGATGTAGTTGAAGGTGGTTGATATGCATGTTTCATTTCCATTAATATTTTTTGTCCTATTGAAATGTTGCATTCTTTTTTTGGTTGGGTTTTTGAATCATCAGTTGAAGGTTGATGGCTTCATTGGATACATTATAAATGCCATTTACATCATTCATAAAATCTTGCATGAAGTGGGTTGAAGATTGGTCATGTGTTCAAAAACTTTGAGATCATGTTTTACAAGCCTTAGGCTTAAATCTTTTTAGCAAAATTAAAATGATCTTGTTTGTGATGTTCATGGGAAATATTATTCCTTATGTTTAATGTTTGCCATGTAATCATAAATCTTCTTGAAGTCTTTTAATATAGCTCCCCACCCCACCCTTTTCTTTATATGCTAGGTTATTCCTCAAATGAATTGAACACTTTGCATTCATCACTTGCACTAATTTTTTTTCCCACTTCGTAAAGTTTGTACATAGTTTCAAAATCATAATGTTCATCAACTTTGTCAAGGTTTGTAAAACATTGTTTTCTAGCCTCTTTGTTTTAATAATAGTCAAAATCTCATCATCTTCCTAGTTTGGTTGGTGTGGCTTCTTGGCTTGGACCTTGATATTAGAATTATAAGTTTGGTTCATAGTCACTTTCTAACTTTTTTTCCCATTGTATCAACAACCTCATGTTAATGGATATGAATTGCCCATGAAAAAATTTGGAAAAAATATAAAATATAAATGTTTATGCCCACTTGTAGTTTTTAACTTGTGTGTTTGGATTTTTTGTGCAAATTCTATTGTTTAAGATTTGGATACATTTCAAAGAAACTTGGATTCAAGCCTTTTTGAGTGAAGAAATGTAATTTGCTACTTCATTAAATGCATAGGTTCATAACAAGATAGAATGTAAGCAAAATTGAATAAGAGATTTGGATTCAAAATCATTTATAGTCTTCATCATCTTTAGTTGAATCTAAAGATGTCCATGGTGTTGATCAATAATTTCTTATTGTTGGTAACAATTTTCTAACAATCTTATTCATAGTAAATAAAAATAATGAATGTTGTTTTTTGGGACTTTTATTTTTTGAACAACAAGAACCATTTCTAATGGTAGTATACAAAGGATAATGGCAAGGGGGAGGTGATCAATGGAGGGGAATGAAGGTACATACTTGGGCTAAAACATGAAAACATGTTATGATGACCCCTTTAATGTGGTCACATTGTAGTGTGGCAAAAAAATGAGCATCAACTATAAACCTTTATCATTACACATACATGATTGGCAATTGTTTATAACGTGCATTGTCTCATTAGTTCTAATTCTACTTCTATGAGATTGCCAGCAACCATTACAATCCAAATCCTTGCTACTACGTATTTCTTAATGGTACAAGGACATCTTTCACTAACCAGACTCAAACCAACCACCCAAACAACTTTGAAACATGCATGATTGTAAAAATGTTTGGATTAGATCGTTTCAGACCCTTTTAATAGGTCGTCATGGTCTTACTCAAAATTAGTTTAATGCTTCAAAGCCCACATAATCTTTGCCACATATTCCCTTGGGACTTAAACAAAGATGAAACAACATCCCACAATGACTATTGTTTCCACATATTCTCCGCTTAAGACATCGCATCACCCATTTCCCCCAAAGTTCCCAAATACATGGGTTTCAAATTCTTGAATGTTTTTTCCCATAAAATTCCCACAAACACATGTTGATTCACTTAGATCGATCAACGTTGTCCCCTATTGATTTTCATCGCCTCCAACATCTTTATGATTTTATATATTCATCCACCTAAGTATGTTGGTTCCTAATTCTAATTCTAATACATAGTAGAAAGATATTAAGAGTTAAAATTTATTCAAGACACTGGTTGAGGGCATTTTTCCCATCAAACCATCATTCATCCCAATTAAGTTATGTTTTTTAATGCACCTTTTCCACTAGTTACAAACAAAACATCCACCAAAAACAACACACAACAAAGGCTCTCAGCTTCCATGAAAACTTCATTCTTGAACAATTGCATCCCTCCTTCCTCATTGTTCTACTAAACCGCCATATCTAAAAATTATGAAGAGCATCAAAATAAAGCCCATCAACTCCACTGTTTTAGACCTCTACAAAACAAACATTCACCACACAACTTCTAACCCAATTTACCTCCAACAAACAACACCCACATCCACAAAACAAAAAACAAACACATTAATTAACATGTCTTCTATATTTTTTGCATTCAACGGCTTAATCCTTTTATCATTAGGTCTTCATCCCAACGATGTATTTGGTACTTCTTTTTATCCCATAATAGTGCTTTCTTGGGTGGTGCATATTTGAACTTAAACCATTTCAAAACAAAAAAATATTTCACAATGTTTTTATATAATATGGTAGATCATAACCCAAGCAATAAAATAGTGAAAAACCTATTTTTTTTCTATTTATATTGTGGTGGGTTGGAGTATATTTGTATGAGAGAAATATGTATAATTATGTATTAAAAAATGCAAATATATTCCAAAAGTGATTGAAATGATTTTTAACCTTTACAAAATGGGTGGTACCCATTTCACATGCAATTTCACATAATTTGAACCATTTTAATGAATCATTTGAAATGTTGAATATATATTTTGGAGTTTTGAAGTTAAATTACCACCTACATACCATTAAATTAAGATTGGTTTAACATTATCTGCCACCTAACATTACACCTAGGATTTGGAATTACTTAACATTTTTGGTTTGAATGTAACAAAAATTTGTCTATTTTAACAATGAGTTATTAGTCACTTGAGGTGTGATTGTAAATTTAACTATTTACAATATGCATGTGTGTTGTTAAGTTTGTTCATTTTGTTTAAACATGAATTGGTGTACTTAAATAAGGAAGGATTTGGATCAAGTACCAAGGAATGTGTCAATTAACAAATGCAGTGGCAATTTTATTCACCATTCATCCCATTAAATGACTTATGACTTCCACCCTTTAGCACATGTAGTGAACCTTGCTTTTTATTGTAATTGTTTTTACATTTTGATCCTCATGCTTTGATTGGCACCCAAGCTAAACCCCAACCAAATCAATGTTCTTTTTAGGATTTTGAAGAGAATGCCAAGGTGGTTTCTAGAGTTCTTGAAGAACATAAGAAAATGGTGATAGTTTTTCTTACTTGGTGAAAACATTATGGATGCATGATATAAAACAATTTGTGGCTATGTACTTGAAAATGCCACTAACAAGAAGTATATTCATTTTATAGGTGGAATTTCCTAACTCCGCCTTAAAATTCAACACAAGACATATATGGTTATGCAAATTCCAAGTGCAAGAAAAATTGGCTACATGAAATTTGGTACCTCAAGCGCTTGATTTCCTATTTGACCTATTTTGGAAATCTTAAGTTTAAATGATTGAGAACAAAGATGCAAAGGGGGAGGTATCAATGCACTTGTGTTATTCATCAAGTTGTTAAAGCTTAAAACTATAAACCTTGATGTCCCAAAATCCTACCATTGCTATCAATCTCCATGTTGTATTGGTAGTTGCTTTCTTCCCCATCACTAATTGCACTCAAAATTAAGTTTGCAAGTTGTGCCACCAATTACAAAATTATTCTTAAAATTCACGAGCATTTAATTATTCATATTGATGATGGTAGTTGGTTCCCTAAACAAATATTTTTCATTCCATTGTACTTGACAATTGTAAGATCAAAACTCTAAACACCTTACACAAATCAACATTTTTTTATAAAATAACATGTGACCTCGATGCTAACATGTGTAACATCAATTGGGCAAAACAACAACGAGATCACTTGGGGATTTAAACAATTAAAAGAACTTGGTTTCATTGATGTGAATTGTAAGAGAAACAGTTGGTGAGATGATCACTAGAAGTAAGAGAAGGAGGGCCCTTCATTTGGCATTTAATTTTTGCATTGATGGTGAAAATTATGCCACATGGTGAATGCCATCACAATTAAGAGGAAAGATTGAGATGATGAAGATGCGATGCTTCTTGGCACCTCCATCTAATGATGCAACAAAAGTGATGTGACAAAATGCCATTTCTTGCCCTATCATTTCTTTGAGAAAAATGAACCATCAATTTTTTGTGGTGTTTGTTTGGCAATATTTTGCGATCTAGGCTATACCATGTGCCAATCCACATGGCTTGAACATAATGGGCAAACCCAACAATATACATGCAAATACAAATATTGTAGTTGAATAGTGAGTTTGTTGAATAATTATTTAATTTTGAAGATTCCATTTCAACAAATAAAAATATTTGAAATATTCCAAAAGATGTTTCATTTTCTTTCACAAAAACATCTTTTTTGAGAAAAATATATTTGAAAAAATTTAGCATGTATAAAAATAATATATTTTTTGTCAACTATTCAACTAGGGTAGATATGAAGGTTATTCTCACATAGTTGACAACAATCTATCAACTTTGTTGAAGTAAGGCCAAGTAAGGTCCCTAGGTACATAGTCAATTGTAAGGAATGTCTTGCTTATGTGGCATCACACCATTGGACATTAGCTCAAGAGTCCCAATTTGCTCCGTGTTCCTGCACAATCGACTTGTGTTTCATAATTGGCTCAAGGGCATTGGTTACATAGTTCATAATCATCCCTTGACTCAAGCCATTTGTAGGTTTTTACTAATTTGGAGCCCTTTTGTCTATTTGTAATTTTCCATTATTCATTATTTTTGGAATTCAATGGACATTGCCACTAATCCAATTGGCCTTTTCTTATTTTTTAAGTTTCTTATAATTTTAGTAATATATCCTTTTCCTATCCACCTTGCAATATTTTGGAAAAAAGTTTGTTAATATTTGATTATAAATTACTACTATGAATTGACACAAATAGGCTCCAACAAAATGAATTGGAAGCAAGAGACAACCAAACTAAAAGTGTTTGGGCACATTCAAATTGTGTGTAACTTATAAGAAGTAAAAGCATCCCTTAAATTTATATTTCAAATTATAAACTAAAATTATTAAAATTATTAAAATACAAAAAAAGAAAGCAAGAAAGAAAAAAAAAAAACATTCCCTAACCTTGAAACTTACAAATCTTTGAATCTTGTGGGTTTGGAACCCTACTACACACCAAATTAAAAACCTATTTAGAATGAGCCACAATTAATGTTATTTTAGGCGGCCAATTTCATGGCTATCATTTCCATGGAAACAAATTATGGCTTTTATATCAAGGGTCAACCAAGGTGTTAAGGCCTACCAAATTGAGTGGGTACTAGGTTGAAGTGTTCCTAAAGTCTTCCAACTTGCGAAGTCAACTTTAAACCCTAAACCTAGATTTTGGAAATTATGTCCAAACTTTTTGATGAGGCACTCTAGGTTAAACCCTAAACCTAGATTTTGGAAATTATGTTCAAACTTTTTGATGAGGCATTTTAGGTTAAACCCTAAACCTAGATTTTGGAAATTATGTTCAAACTTTTTGATTAAGCACTCTAGGTTAAACCCTAAACCTAGATTTTGGAAATTATGTGCAAACTTTTTGATGAAGCACTCTAGGTTAAACCCTAAACCTAGATTTTTGGAAATTATGTTCAAACTTTTTGAGGTTAAACCCTAAACCTAGATTTTGGAAATTATGTTCAAACTTTTTGATGAGGCACTCCAGGTTAAACCCTAAACCTAGATTTTTGGAAATTATGTTCAAACTTTTTGATTAGGCACTTGATTTGGGGTCAATTATAACAAGCAAATCAATGCATGGTTCAAGGAGGGTAGTATCCGGCCTAAGAAAAATGGATTTTTTTAAAAAAAAAAAAAAATTCAAGCCAGGGTGCTTTATGTCAGGTAAAATATCCTTGAGGGGTGGGTGGGCATTCTCAAAATAAGCACCCCCTCGGCTCCACTGAATTTTTTTGGTAGTATCGGGGTCCCCAACCGGCTCTGCATCTGGTGGCAGGTAGGGATCCCGGTACTACCAAATTGTGATCCAAATTTCAGCCCATGCTAAGCGCATGGGTTCAAGGGGGGCCACCATGCCCCCCCCCTCAACCTACCTACCTACCTACCTACCTACCAGCCAACCCAGAAGCAGGTTGTTATTAGGTAGGTAGTAAAAACAGCCCTTACCTATGTACAAACCATCTACTTACCTAGTAGTTACCTATTTTCCTACCTATCTACCTATGTAGTATGAGACCTATTTCCTACAGAATTGGTTAACCCTAAAGTGTTATGGTTATGGGTTACCTATATCTAAACCCTTGGTTAGAGGGAGCTTACAACTATAACACATGAAATGCAGGGTTTAGGGTTCATAAACCATTACATGCTTTATGAAATGTGGGGTTAAACCCCCATTTTATAGGGTTCAACCTTAAACCCTAAACCCTTACCCTGGAGAATTAATTGTCATCCTCTTAGTTTTTTTATAAATTTTTTTAGCAAGTAAATACTTTGTATCGTGACATTTAAAAACCATTTCTGCTACAAAATGCATTAAACTTTATTTTACTACTTGTCTATGAATTTTATTTTTTGCTAGGATTAATGAATTTTTACAATGCAAGAGCAAAGACTGCATAGAAGACAAGTGAAATTAGGGACTAAAACCTGGCATCATTCTATTTGGGTGCACGCAATTGTCATGAGTGTGTGTGTGCTAGTGGGATTGTCGTCAAATTAATTTTAATTGCAATTATTTGTGGCCAATTTTTTTTAATTAAAAAAAAACATGGAATGAGATTTGAAAACTCTTGAAGATACAACCACCAGGCCAATTAATATTGATATTGGTTGGCATAAAAATAAAATTACAACATATTAATAGGATCAAGTATTGTGCCAATAAGTAGTCAATTAATTAATCATACCCACCTCATATCTAATATGGAATTTTTCAAAAAAAAACCTACCAGAACTTGGGTAAAAATAGCAGATCCCCAAAAACTCTCTCTCTCTCTCTCTCTCTATGCATGTTTGCTGAGAAACACTTGTATAATTGCATGTCATTGTTTCTTCTTATTTAGCCTAACTCTTTTTGTCTGAGCAGCAAGCAAACCCCGAGACAGAATCAAGGACATCAACAAACATTGGATACACCAAATCTCATGTTATTTTGTCACTGAATGAAAATTGCACTAATCAGGAGCAGACTATAACATCATGTGAGTTGGAGAGAGAGAGAGAGATCTTGGATGATCCCACTCACTTTTAAGCACTGTTTGCACTCTATATTCATAATCTCTCACCCTTCTGCAGTTGGCAAGTGGCATGCCATTCTTCTTAGCCTAACCTTATTTGGGCAGCAACAACCCAAGACAGCATCAAAGAACATCAACAAACAAAAACTTGTTTACTACACACTAGTTTGAACCCAGTGCCTAATGCACAGGTGTGTGTATTTGATGGTACATATTACAAAATTACAATTACAAACTACATTTCCAAAACCTCTTTATTTACGACATTCTGCATGTATCCATCGGGCCCCTGGCCGCTGAAAATCTTGATGTTTGCACTGCTTGTGACCCGTGAGATAGCAACATAAAGCTGACCATGGGAATAGACCAGAGACAGCAAATATACCCCAACGTTGTTCAACTTGTAAGTAAGTAGTAAGTTACTTATTTAGTAGGTGTGAATTAGAGAGAGAGAGAGAGAGAGAGAGTGATCTTGGATGATCCCACTGTCACTTTTAAGCACTGTTTGCACTCTATATCATAATCTCTCACCCTTCTGCAGTTGGCAACTGGCATGCCATTCTTCTTAGCCTAACCTTATTTGGGCAGCAAAACCCAAGACAGCATCAAGAACATCATCAACAAACAAAAACTTATTTACTACACATGTTGTAAAGCCCTGGCCATTTATTTGGAGGGAACCAACCCTACACAAAAGAAAACTTTGCATGCCATTCAATTTTGGAGGATTGCTGTTGTAGGGCTTTAAGGAGGTGTAATAAGAGGAACTCCAACAGTGCCCTGCACTGCATAATATGAATATGAATGAAGAAAAGTCAAAACATATTGGTTTGTCTCAGCAAAATGTTTCTGGCTGAGCATTTTTGTAGAGGCTGCTTGAGGCTGGTGAAAGGCAAGCCAAAGCCTAGGTCCTGATGTTGATAGGCTAGATGGTCTGATTGGTCCAGGTGGGTTGCTATTAGTAGTCTCCGACCTTTTGCAGTCCCAGCTGTATATGCGAACGTTCGGAAAAATTGAACAACGAATCTTGAATGTGAGAAATAATGTTGCAGGGGTGGAGCTCCTTAAGACAATATGTTTTGATATAAAAGAAATATCACACAAAGTAAGGAAAACATAGCACTAGTACTCCTTACTTGGTCATATAGGGGGTGAGATTTGTAAAAAATAGTGGAAAAATACAATGGGTTTGAAAGGGGAATTGAAACTCAAATTAACCCCAAATTTAACCAAACCCGAGTTTCATCTTGGTGTTAATTTCGGTTATACTAGGCTTGGCAAAAGTAGGTCATTTAGGTTATACTAGGTTAACACCAAATTTCCAATAACAATGTTTAGAGGTTGCAAGAGGGGTTGGAAGAGAAAAGAAGAGGCCAAAAAGGGTTACTATCTCTAAAAAGTTATCACTAATTCATACTCATCTCATGAAATGGTGGCTTTGTTTTTATGCTAGGTAGGCTAATAAGGCCACCAGAGTGAGACTTTCCAAAAACCCAGGCCAAAGCTGCTGGACTCTTGCCTCCTCCCCATGGGACCCTCATTTGGGGAATGCCCCAAGTCCTGATCCTTGGGCCTTTCCCTTACACAAGTCAGGAAGTGCAATTAGATATTGGTTGAAAACTCTGGTTGGTAAGGGTACTGTTGTATTGTCCTATATTCAATGCGTTGAATGTTCCTTCCAATTTTCCCATGCTAATAAGAGCTTTGGAGTTGTTGTTGCCTTTGCAAGAGAGTCTCATATGTTCATTGTGTTTTGACCTCATTGTTGTTGTTGTTGTTGTTGGGCCCTGGGGCAAGGGTAGTCATTGGATCCAACTTTTGGAAGTTTTACCTTATAAGAGCCGATTTCACATTGAAGGTGAACCAGTTTCTTTGGCGAAAGTGTTTAGACTATTTAGATTGGAATGGATCTCTTGGAAGTTTTACCTCATAAAAGCCAATTTCACATTAGGTGAGGAACCGGTTTCTTTGGTGAAAGTGTTTAGACTATTTAGATTGGAATGGATCTTTTGGAAGTTTTACCTCATAAAAGCCAATTTCACATTAGGTGAATCGGTTTCTTTGGTGAAAGTGTTTAGACTATTTAGATTGGAATGGATCCTTTGGAAGTTTTATCTTATTAGAGCCGATTTCACATTAGATGAACCCGTTTCTTTGGTGAAAGTGTTTAGACTATTTAGATTGGAATGGATTTTTTTTGGTGTTCAGAGTGTGGACACAGTAGGTAGATGTAGAGCATCTTATCTATTGGCAGGGCCAGTCGTGTGTTGGTGATGCCTTGTTGTATCTGTTTTGGGATCTACCACTGACAATGATCTTAGATTGTTGTCCATGATGAAATGGACAACTTGTTTTGCTCGAGCCCATGTTTAATTGTTGATGACCAAGTCCATCCATGCACGATGAATGCTGACATGCGAAAACTGCATGTTGCAACAAGTCTTGTGATCACCAAAGGGGAAAATTTTATGGCATCCATAGTTTTGTTCGACTTCAAGCATTCGGAGAAAATCTCAAAATACACATTATTACATATAGTAAAGGACGTCGTGAAGCATCATTTCATCCATCTGTCTCGTCATCTATTCATCCATCCATCCAGTCATCCATCCATCTCGTCATGGTCTATTTATTCCAACGGGGCAAGAAAGAGTGGAATACAGACGTAGCGCGGATACATGTGGAATGTCGTATATAAAGAGGTTTTGAAAATGTAGTTTGTAATTGTAATTTTGTAATATGTACTGTCAAATACACACAAAATAATAAAAAGGGACTTGTTTATGTCCAAATAATGTAAGCCCATGGGAGGGAAATTATGCTTTACAAAGCTTGGCCATTTTGTCGTTAAAAAAAAAACCAAATTAACATCCCCGCTCCCCACTTTCTTAAACTTAATTGTTTCCCTAAACAACCCAAATTAGCATCCCTTCTCCCAGTTCTCTCCACTAAGCTATGGAGTTTTGAGGTAAAAATATTTTTTAGGTGTGAAGTGTGGACATTATGTTTGTCAAATAGCTAATTCTAGAAATGATTCATTGGAGCGACTGTAGGGTAAGACAACTTTTAAGTTTCATAAGTTGTGAACTAGTCTTTTGGATAGTTTCAAATTGAAATATGTTTAGCCCATTCTGAAATAAAAGAGGCATGGAAAGATAATTTAAAAAAATAAAATGTCTTTTTGATTTTTTTTTTCTTTTTTTTTCTTTTCCCAACAACATATTATGAATAAATTTTCAATATCATCTCCATCAATTTGCATCTCATTTCTCTTCAAATACAATTTGAATTTAGTTAAATTAAAATTTAATTAAATTAAAATTTAATTTCATTCAATTTATTTGAATTAAATTAAATTTTAATTTCAATTTAAGAATTTGAATTCAATTTAATTTTAATTTCAATTCAAATTCATGAACCCTCAAAGAACCGCCAGGCTTTAAGAAAGACCCGGCAAAGAACTGACAAAAGAAACTGGCAATTTTTTGGGTGGTTAAAATTTTTTCGGGAATTTTTTTGAGAACCATGGGTATTTAATTTTTTGAGAACAGCTGTGGTTATATGTATGTCAATCCGGGTATTATATTTTTTGAGAACCATGGCTGCGAGCCATAAGATCCGGCCTGACAGGGTATTGGCTTTGTGTGATGTAGCTGAAGTATTGATCATTAATAAGATGATTTAGCCAGATTTGGCTATATGCTAGATATCAATGTTTTTGAAAAAAAAAAAAGCATCCTTTTATATTCTTGGCTACCTATTGGAAGTTATCATAAAAATATGGCGATTTGGAAAAAATAAATTCTTCAAGATCTAGCGAATTTGAGCCATTTTTTTTCCATGGAAAATCCTTGTATGGGTCGAGATCATAATTTTTCAGGTCGAAATTTGGCGAAATTTTTGCCCCCCCACAAAAAATTATTAAAATAATAATTTTTTTATTAAAAACAATTTAAAAAAACTGGTGTTGAGAGTTTGAACAAACCTCCATTCAAGTTAAAATTCTACCTATGATTATCTTTTATCTTTTTGGTTTTATCTTTCCAAGTCCTCAAAAAAGAAACAGCTAGTCTCTAAAAGGAAACAAAAAAAGAAAACAGAAAGATGTGGAATCTGCAGGAAACCCGGAAATGGCTGCCCGAACGAAGGGGGTATTAGAAAGTAACTGCCCACCCCCAAAAGCCCGTTCCGGGTATCAAGGCGGTTCTGATATGTGCACACGGTTCTCATTGGGCTTTGGAAAAGGGTCAGATAACCGCCTAAGGACCCGGATTTCCCCCTTCTTGTTGCAAATCAAGGGGACCGGAGGTTATTATCGCGCCCAAAGACCCGCTCCAACGAGGGAGCCAGTCAGTGCTGGGCGGTTCTTTATGATAAATACCCTCCGGTTACCAGAATCCCCCTCCCACCCATCCGAGACCCCAACGGCGCTTCGCCATCTTGCATTCGATAACGGGGACTGGCGGTTATTATCGTGGATCGAAGAACCGCTCCAACGCATGAACCGAGGGGGTCCTTAGAACTAGGGAAATATACCCACCGGATGTCATTGGTTGTCCATCCAGAAGAGAACCGACGGTTGTTATTCGTCGCCTTGCATTTAATGACGGGAACTGGCGGTTATTAGTCACTGTCGAGGTCGAAAGACGAACGCCACAGGAACCGACCCGGCGCTGGGCGGTTCGTAGGACGAGGGAAATATACCCACCGGTTATCACATCCTTGGGTTATCTTTTTACGTTTGTTGAAGCCATCTCCCTACACAGAAGAGGAGAAGAGAAGAGAAGAAGGAAGAGAGAGAGAGAGAGAGAGAGAGAATACTCCTCTCTTCTGCTGCTGCGTTTCTGCTTGTGTGCGCAACAAGAACACTTGGGAAGCTTTGTTTCTATTTTGTGCGTGACACCAAATTTTTTTTCATTTAAAAATTGCATCAAATTTTGTGTGGCAAGAGCGTAAAGATGATGCCCCATGGTGGCATGAGAAGAAGCAGTTGTTTTAGTGCCAATTATAAAGCCGCTTTCGGCGCTGGTCCTTTGGGGCTATAAAAATGGAGAGCGTTTGAGATTTTAGTTACCGGGAAGCTTGGTCGTCGGGCCACCAAAGCCAATAGCGTTTCAGGGTTTGGGGCTGGTTGTTGCTGGAGGGTTGTTGTATTGCTAGGGTTTCATTGCGTTGCAGAGTTGGGGTTTCTGGAGGAGGAGGAGGAGGAAACGAGAGGAGAGAGGAGGAGAATAGGAGAAGGGATATGCACTATGTCGACTACCAAACTGACGTATTCGTCTGCGAGTTCTGCCAAGTCGAAGCACAGTGTGCGAGTGGCGCAGACGACGGCGGATGCGAAGCTGCAAGCCGTGTACGAGGAGTCTGGGGACTCCGGTGATTCCTTTGACTATACCAAGTCCGTCCATGCCACTAAGTCCACAGGGGAAAGCGTCCCCGCGCAGGCTGTGACGGCTTACCTGCAGCGGATGCAGCGAGGGGGGCTCACGCAAACGTTCGGGTGTATGCTTGCGGTGGAGGATGGCACTTTTAGGGTATTGGCTTACTCCGAGAATGCACCGGAGATGCTGGATCTCATGCCGCAGGCCGTTCCCTGCGTGGGACAGCAGGATGTGTTAGGCATAGGCACGGATGCTAGGTCTTTGTTCACTCCTTCCAGTGCAGCTGCATTAGAGAAGGCGTCTGTTGCAGTGGATGTAAGCATGCTAAACCCTATCTCAGTACATTCTCGCAGCTCGGGGAAGCCATTCTATGCAATTATGCACCGCATTGATGTTGGGTTGGTCATTGATTTCGAGCCGGTTCATCAGAATGATGTGATTGTGTCATCAGCGGGAGCTTTGCAATCTCACAAGCTGGCAGCAAAAGCAATTTCAAGGTTGCAGTCTCTTCCTGGTGGAGATATAGGTATTCTCTGTGATACTGTTGTTGAAGAAGTTCGAGAACTGACAGGTTACGACCGAGTTATGACTTACAAGTTTCATGAAGATGAGCACGGAGAGGTACTAGCAGAGATTCGCAGGTCTGATCTTGAGCCTTACTTAGGTCTGCATTATCCAGCCACTGATATTCCACAGGCTTCCAGGTTCCTGTTCATGAAAAACAGAGTTCGGATGATAGGTGACTGCTGTGCACCACCTGTGAAGGTCATTCAAGACAAGGATCTGCGGAAGCCATTGAGCTTGGCAGGCTCTACACTCCGAGCTCCTCATGGATGTCATGCCCAGTATATGGGCAACATGGGCTCGATTGCATCACTTGTTATGGCAGTGATCATCAATGACTCAGATGAAGGTTCCAATGGGCGTGGTGGGTACCAGCAGAAAGGTCGGAAACTATGGGGCTTGGTTGTTTGCCATCACACATCGCCACGCACAGTACCATTTCCACTCCGATCTGCATGTGAGTTTCTGATGCAGGTTTTTGGGCTCCAGCTGAACATGGAAGTTGAGCTCTCTTCACAGCTGAGAGAGAAGCACATTCTGAGGACTCAAACTCTACTTTGCGACATGCTTCTGCGGGATGCACCCATTGGCATTGTCTCACAGTCCCCCAATATCATGGATCTAGTAAAATGTGATGGTGCTGCATTATATTATGGCAAGAGGTATTGGCTTCTGGGGATTACTCCCACAGAGTCACAGATTAAAGACATTGCAGATTGGCTGCTTGAGTACCACAAGGATTCCACAGGTCTTAGTACAGACAGTCTGGCAGATGCAGGTTATCCACATGCAGCTTTGCTTGGGGATGCTGTGTGTGGAATGGCAGCTGCAAAAATCACACCCAAGGACTTTCTTTTCTGGTTCAGGTCTCACACAGCAAAGGAAACCAAGTGGGGAGGAGCAAAGCATGACCCAGATGAAAGGGATGATGGACGTAAAATGCACCCAAGGTCTTCTTTTAAGGCCTTTCTGGAGGTCATGAAGCGACGAAGTTTACCTTGGGAGGATGTGGAGATGGATGCTATCCATTCTCTCCAGCTCATACTGCGAGGCTCTTTTCAGGATATTGATGACAGTGACACTAAGACAATGATTCATGCCCGCCTGAATGACCTGAAATTGCAGGGCATGGATGAGCTCAGCACAGTAGCAAATGAGATGGTTAGGTTGATTGAGACAGCAACAGCGCCAATTCTGGCAGTTGATTCAAGTGGCTTTATAAATGGCTGGAATGCAAAAGTTGCAGAATTGACAGGGTTGCCAGTTGGGGAAGCTATGGGTCGATCACTTGTCAAGGATTTGATTATGGAGGATTCTGCAGAAGTTGTTGAGCGCCTGCTTTATCTTGCCTTGCAAGGTATGGTTTTGATCTCTTATGGCATTCAATTTATCTCCTCTTGCTCACACATGTGAATGTGATCAAGTGCTGCTGTAATCTAATTGCGAGTTGGGTGCTGCTCCCTTGCAGGTGAGGAAGAGCAGAATGTGGAGATTAAACTGAAAACATACGGTTCACAAAAGGAAAAAGGAGCAGTGATCTTGATTGTAAATGCATGCTCAAGTAGGGATGTGACAGAGAATGTGGTGGGTGTCTGTTTTGTGGGACAAGATGTGACTGGCCACAAATTGGTCTGTGACAAGTTCACTCGCATACAAGGTGACTACAAAGCAATAGTGCAAAATCCAAATCCCTTGATTCCACCTATTTTTGGTTCTGATGAGTATGGTTACTGCTCGGAGTGGAATGCATCCATGGAGAAGCTCACTGGATGGAAAAGAGAGGAGGTACTTTTCACCATTCTTTACATTTTGCTGCAATGCCCACTCTATCCATGTTTCTCAATGGATGTCCAGTAGCACTCTGAGTTTTCTGAATGATTTGTGACATGCAAAGCTAAGAGTAGTTGTAACTATGGACAAATACAGTACTTTAGGTTTTGGTGAATTTGGATGCAGGTGCTTGGCAAGATGCTAGTAGGTGAGATTTTTGGTATTCAAATGATGTGCTGCCGGCTCAAGGGGCAGGATTCAATGACCAAGTTCATGATATTGCTCAACAGTGCTATGGATGGCCAAGATACAGAGAAGTTTCCATTCTCTTTCTTTGACCGGCATGGCAAGTATGTCGAAGCCCTTCTCACGGCCAACAAGAGAACTGATGCTAATGGGGTCATCACTGGCGTGTTTTGCTTCTTGCAAATTGCAAGTGTGGAGTTACTCCAGGTGGGTCTTGCCTTTTATCTTCTCTGAGGTTGAAAAAATTCTTTGACTTTTCTGGATGAGGTGGGTTGTGGTTTGTTGAATTGTTGCTTTTGTAACATGCATGCAGGCACTCACAGTACAACGAGCAACTGAGAAGGTGGCATTTGCAAAGCTCAAGGAGCTGGCCTACATTAGGCAGGAGATTAAGAACCCTATGTATGGCATTATGTTTACACGAAACCTGATGGAGGATACAGACTTATCAGAGGACCAAAAGCAGTTCGTGGAGACAAGTGCAGTCTGTGAGCGGCAATTGCGGAAGATCCTAGATGATATGGACCTTGAGAGTATTGAGGATGGGTACAGCAATAATCCCTTCTTGCTTTTCCCAAGGGATTGAAGATCAATTTTTTTTCTTTTTTTGGTGTGTTGCTGCTTAACTAATTTTCAGGTCAAATTAGACACAACCCCATCTCTATGCTAATAGACTAGTTTACCTTTGAACTTCTTGCATTTTCCATGGAGGATATGCAACCAGGCTTGTAACAGTGAGTTGATTGCTAAGGGCCTTCACTAGACTTTTCATCTGACAGGGCCCCTGGAGACCACAGTTGGTTATGGGTTCTACAGATGAAAATAGAAATAACCAACCATATCATGATGTGGTCAAATGTTGATGGATAAAAATCGACTTAGAATTAGTTAACCAAGTTTTTGTTCCATTTCTTGCCTGAAATTTTGGGCAGGTGTACATATGATTATTGGGAGCTGATGGAGTCAGTCATGGCAGATAGTCACTGCTATTCATGATGAGGTTGAAGGTCTGATACTTTGTGAGTGACACTCATAAGGTTATGACCACACTCATTTTTGTTGTCTAATTTTTTTTCTGCTGGATCTGACATAAAAGTTACCATCAAAGTGTGATTGTGGAGTTTCCTCTGCAATCTCAGAGGTGTACCATTCAGCTACAGACATTTTTTGAGATATCTGGGAGATTGGTATTGGTTTCCTGATTCTGTTAGGGAACATGCTGAGAAGTAGGACTGATTATTTTTCTGTATACGAGAGCAATTACATTGTCAAGGCCCAAAATAAAGGGCTCCTGTGCAATGGGGACAGGTACTTGGAACTTGAAACAATGGAGTTTGAGATGGGAACTGTGATGGATGCGGTTGTAAGTCAAGGTATGATCACATCAAGGGAGAAGGGGCTTCAGATCATTCGGGAGACACCAAGGGAGATTAAGAACATGTGCCTGTTTGGTGATCAAGTTCGGTTACAGCAGGTGTTGGCGGATTTTTTGCTGAATGCAGTGCGTTTCACCCCATCTTCTGAGGGCTGGGTTGGGATCAAGGTGGTCCCAACAAGAAAGCGCCTAGGTGGTGGTGTACATGTCATGCAACTAGAGTTCAGGTGCAGCTATGTTTTTGGGATTTGAGTTTCTAGATTGTTAGTCACTTGTTCTTGATCTTGGCTATCATGTGTCTACCTGAACACTCTAGGGTATGTTTTTGTTTGCAATCTTCTTACCCTCAACATTTGTTCTAGATTTCAGTGCTTGCTACTTCAGGGGTTAGTCTGGTGCTGAAGGTTGAAGTCATATGATGGTTGCAGAGTAACACATCCAGGATCAGGGTTGCCAGAGGAGCTGGTTCATGAGATGTTTGATCGCGGGAGGGGGATGACACAAGAAGGGCTGGGGTTGAGTATGTGCCGCAAACTTGTAAAGCTGATGAATGGTGATGTGCAATATGTCCGAGAGGCTGGTAAGAGTTATTTTCTGGTCAATGTGGAGCTTCCTTTGGCACAGAGAGAGGATGCTGGTAGTGTGAAATAGTGCACTTTTAGGTGCCCATGCAATGCTTCCATCCATTTGGGTTCTGTTCAATGGTGCAGTATCTCTAGGTTTTGATGCATTCAAATCAGATTCCAATCTTGCAGTTGAAGAAAAACTAGTTACATGCAAAGAGCAGAGACTTCCTGTGTCATTTTCTACAACCAAAGTCTTTGAGTACACAGTTGTCCCCCTTTTCCTCTGGTCTGGGGCTGTGATCAACAGTTTGTTGGGAATGGTACCCTTCTAGAAGAAAACAATGCTGATCATCAGTGGAGATGAGCAACCTAACCTGTTGCCCATATCTCAGATTGAGGTTGTCACCATAGACATTTCTTACTTCCAGCTTGGGCCCAGACCACAGGTTTGTATGGGATATTTTTTGCAGAAGGTGGTTTTTTGGGGGATTGAGAAGCTCTGGAGGCTCTTATTTGCAGACTGCTTTACATGGTACTGGTACAAAGATAGGATCTCTGTGCCATGTTGATATGTTTGCAAAAGTCTGAGTGCTAGAAGCAGAGGCGGCCAAGTAGGTCATTTCTAAGTTTGGTTTAGAAGTTCAGGTTTTGGTTTGAGCTTCAGGAGAAGTGTGTTCTTTCTAATGTTTGTTTGTATTTGTAACATGACTATTTTAACCCACAACACTGGCATCAGTCCTTTTCCTGTTTGAATAATAGGAGTACCTAACCATCAAGACTAGTTTCTGGGCAAGACTTTACATGCCCTTTGTCAAATGCTTGAACTGATTTTTACCCTCAAATTAGGCATTGATTACAGTCTGTTTTCAGAACAGTCAGTGAACTTACCCATTCTAGACCTTTTAGTCCATTCACAGGAGATTTGAGGATCTAGGGTTTGAGAGTTTTGTGCATTGCTTGTTAGTGCAAGGACAGAGCACTTTTGAATGTTTTTTCAACACAAAGTCCAATGGGCCTCAGTGTGGTGGCAAGTCTGACATCATATTGGTGCCCATTCTATACAAGAGCGTCTTGCAATACACTTTCTGCTGGCACCAGGAGGAGCAATCCAGTTTATGTTTGGAGTTGGCAGCTCTCTGGTAGAATGTTGGCAATGGTGATACAAGTAGAAAGGGGTGAACACAATGCAAATGTGAGATGAGTCTTAAGAGAGTGAATTTTTAGAACCCTGAACTCTGGAGTGTTTGTTCTGTATGTGTTGTCATCCATCTTACTTACCTTTTATTCTTCAATGACAGCTGCTGATGGAAAATATTGCAGCCATTTTGTTATGTTATGTCACAGAGTTGCATGGGAATGGTGCATCCATGAAGCTGATTTATGGATGCTGTTAAGCTCTGAGCTCTGAAGCACTCTGAAGTTAAAACCCTAACCCCTACTTAACCCTATGACTTGGATCTTGTAAAAAAATCCTTCAAGGTGCATGGAGTCCAATTCTTGGCCAGGTTTGCATCCATGTAGAGATGTTGGATCCAGTTCTTAGACCTGAATCTAGACCTAGACCTAGCCAAGAACCCAGAATCATGTAACATTGGTCCCTCTCATATGCATTGTGATCTATATATATATATGTTTAGGTTCATGATAAATTTTGCTTTATGCTTTATGATTTGTAAAGCCCATAGATGGAAGATATTCCCCAATTGATCATCACAATGTATCCTACTACTTGGGACGACCCTATTGAAACCTCTCTCTTTCTTGGACCTCATGATCTTTCTTCAGCCTCGGTACTTGGAGACAAAGAATACTGCTACTTCACTTCGTATAAAATCATCCCATCTTTCCAGTCTTGTGTTTTGTGTCCTCAACACCGTGCACTACAATGCTCACTACATCACTCCCTGGTTAAGTCCAGTGACAATGGTTCACCAGAACTGGTTTAGGTAAGATGGGTTTTTTTTTAATGATCTTCATGGTGACAATTTCAGAATCGTTCTGAATTATAATTCATTGTAGACAAAATTCCATTTTGTGTTATATATATATTTCTTTTGTATGTTTGTATCTTGTTGTCTATCTTGCTTTTGCCTTCCTTTCTATGAATGGGTTGTTTTGCAATTTACTAGGGAATGAGAATGGCAGCTACTTAGAAGAATTGCTTGGATGTATATAATCACATCTCCTTGGTCACGACTTGTGTTGTCACTTATGAGATTTAAAGATATTGGAATGTTAGGGAAAATGTCCAAAGCTTGGCATTATGCAATTTGTTTTGATTTAATTTCCATACATTGGTTGAATACATCTACAACAAATGAATACATTAATTTTATTTTATTTTGCAAATTGTTGTAGATGTATTCTACCAATGTATTCAACAATAGTTGTAGATTCCTAACAAGAAAAAACAATTTTTGAAAACAATTTGCAAAAAATTAAAAACAATTGACTAGGTAATAGGCAAGTACCCATAGTTTAAAAGGATGGCTAAAGATGTGGAAAGTGTTTACAAATATGTTGCCAATTAATGCCACATCTCTTTTTAAATGCCTAGTAGTGAGTTTACATAATAAAAAGAAAAAGGGAAAAAAAAAAAAAAACCTTGGAATTTAGGGGATAAGTATTAAAACTTTGAAATTGAAAAATAAATAAAAAAGGACAAATGAATATG
>Ga0116231_10004595_pt1 | contig 27817 bp, 29 predicted proteins | sample S1TSphgellanicum_2_FD_89695 | JGI IMG/M metagenome (GOLD analysis project Ga0116231, IMG submission 89695) | Host-associated microbial communities from peat moss isolated from Minnesota, USA - S1T2_Fd - Sphagnum magellanicum MG | ecosystem: Host-associated > Plants > Peat moss > Unclassified... | reverse complement strand
ATTTTTGCTTTTGTTTTATATTTTTTTTTTAAACATTTTCTTCTCTACAAACATTCCTAAATTTATTTAATTTTTTTCCCCCCCCCCCCCCCCCAAAAGGGTATGAAATCACTTTTACAATAGACTCCTATTATATTTGAGTTAGCTCCCACTTGTTGACAAGACCTACCCCACATTGGCTACTTTGCAAAAGGTTTTAAACAAAAGACCGAATCACCAAGTAAACCTAATCCAACATCAAATGAGTGATTGGATTTTGATGTGATCTATATGTAAATCCATTAATGGCTCTTTGCCTATATTGTAGAGTAGAATCATTGGCAAAAAAAAAAAAATTAAGCTCAAGGTAGATTGAAGTATTTGAATTTTGCCTTAGGAAAAAAATGTAGATTTTAAAATAAAATAAAATGGCAATTCCTTACCATTTATCTATGTGTCTTAGATCGATTCTCCACTCCTACCCTCCACATCCCAAAGTACTTATTAGGAGCCCTACATCTTCACATAATTTTTTTAATTTTGGGGAGCTTTCCAAAGTTTCAGTTAGTTTTTTTTTTAATTTTAAAAATTGGCTTTTTTGGGGTGGTGGGCCAATCAAAATGGTTTATTAAAAAAAATGAAAAAAAGAACTTGGGAACTGAGGAAGCACCCTTCATCTATTTAATAGAAGTAACAAAAGGTACCCACAATCATATAAGGAATATGATAATGGATGTCAATACAGGAAGTTATTCATGTACATGAACAGTGTTTTCTTGGGGGGCCAAATTTCTGCACCATGGCTACAAAAATAAGAACACATTGCCATTTTGTTCAAAAGGTTTTTTTTGAAAGTTTTGGCAAAACTCGACATTTTGGCAAAAATAGTTAGAAGTCACCACATTTAAATGGTGAGGTCATGAAGGTCGTCAGAACAAAGTGGCTATTTATTCGGTCACGAAAATAAGGTTGTGGCATTTTGGGGGGGGGGTAAATGAATGCAAGCTTGTCATTGCAACCTTAAATTCATCCATCTTAAAGTAGATAAATCAAACGTGAGAATGGAATACCTAGTAACCCTATGCATGAAAATGGACTCATAGACCCACTTCAAATTTGTTGAAGAAAAACACATTTTTGAATAGCTAAGCCCAAGGGTGAAAAAATGATACGTATATGAGGGTGAAGTGTGGTGATGGCAGGTGGGTGGGTGGGTTTCTCAAACAAAATATGATCTCAAAAGCTTAAAAATTATGATCCGTAATGTTGAATCGTGTCATTCATTCCAACATTTGCTAGAGAAAGTGACTACTTTGAAAAGGGTGGTGCACTTGATGGTTGCTCATTCAAAGAAATGTGCAACTAACTCCCAAAGGTGAAATGTGTCTCGATTAGAGCGGAGCTCCACAAGAGATGTCCATCAATCTCAACTAAAAGAAAGGGGGGGGGGGTGGCGGGGGGTCAAGAAACCCGAAAACTTATCTTAGGATCCATCCATCCATCCATCCATCCATTCATTTATCCACCTTAATTTCAAAACAAAATGTACGGATGAAAAACAAACTATTATGTAAAAGATGAGATAGGTCATTAACTTGGTACAAAGGAAAAAATGATTTTAAAATATGAAAAAAAACTCAAAAATGAAGTGAAGTTTATAGAAAGAAAAAAAAAGTGCAATCTGAAGAAATTTTAGAAAGATTTAGACCAAACAAAAAGAGATGGAGATTAAAAGAAAATTATAGCTACTTACACTAACAAAGGAACATTGGAAAATGGAAAGAAAAACCAAGAAAGAAAAATAATCATAAACTCTTTTTAGGAGGTACATTGTACGGGCCTTTTTTTATAGGGCTTTCCGAAGTTTGGCCCCCGCCACCACCCCTTCCCCCGGGTCCCCTCGGCACAGGTGACCCACACTGCCCTCACTCGCAAAACCCAGTGTTACGTGGTTCTTTAGGTACGATGTACTAGGGGCCTTATGTAGGATCCCTAGGGAGTACCCACGGAGGCGCCGCTGGCCCACAGGGGCCCGGCTCTTCGGTAATTGGGCGCTGCTTCGTCACTGGCAGTATCAGTGTATCCAGCTCCTGTGGCTGTGGCTCCAAGCGTCCCCCCCGCACTTCTCCTCCCTTCGTTGTCTGCTTGTCGTCATCGCTCTGCATTGCCGTCGCCTTCCCACTGGTGTGCAGAGAATACTAAACCCAAACATCAAATTGGAGTGCTTCGCGGCCTGCCCGTCCCTGTTGCTGTGCTTGCCTCGCCCTTCCTCTGCTTTGCTTGTGTGGCTCCTAATCACAGAGCTCTCTCTCTCTTCCCCTCTCCCTACCAATACTAAAATTGGCAGAGCCCGCCCCTGACCGCAACAAGAAACGGTAAATCGGTGCTGCTTCTCCTTCTCCTCCTTCCGTCTGTCTGTGCGTGCACACGCCGCAATTGTAACGAGCGGAAAAACGAGAACAGAAGACGAGAGGAGACCAGAATAGTCACCGGAGAAGAGAAGAGAAGAGAAGAGAAGAGAAGATCCAAGGAGGTTTGCATCAGTGAGTGAGATAATTTTGTTTTGTGTTTTGTTTCATTGCAAAGCGTTTTTGGTTGAAGTCTGATGAGGGAGAAGGATAATGACGAGAACGATCATATAGGATTCTGGTCTTGCGTTTGAGAGTGCCGGGAAAAGGAAACAGAAAAAGTGAGCGATACATGCGTAGCGGTGGAGGAGAATACGAAGGTACTGTATGCTGTATGCAAGGGTACTGTTCTTGTTTTGCTGCATCCATTCGTTTTGAGCTCGGGCTTTAGATCCGTGCTTTTAGCGGCAGTACGGTGCACTTGGAGATAGCAGAAGAGGAGAGACGAAGCAGGAGGAAAAGGAAGACGAAGAAGAAGAAACAGTGGTTAGATTTCCAAGGCTTGGATCATCTTTGTGGCAATCCCTCGTCTGAACTCGGATTTGAGGCCGTTTTTTCTCGCGATTTGGTTCCAGTTAGCAAACATCAAAGAGCAGAAGAAGAAGTAGAAGGACAGGGTTAGCCGGAAGAACAAGAGCTTACGGGGTCGGACCATATCGGTGGCATCTTCACTCTTTGGAGCTGGCAGAAGACTGTACGCATTTCTAGGAATTCGGTGCTCTTTGCAGATCTAGCAGACTAAAGAAGAAGAAGAATAATAACAATAAGTGCATATCGTCACAGTGCCGGTGGATTGGTGACCGGAGTTCCTAAACTGCGAATGTTTCGGTGGTGATTCTACCAGGCCGTGGTGAGAATTTTGAAGCATTGGGGAAGGAAATGAAGGACAAATGCTCTGAAGAGTAGGATCTTAGCTTGTGCGAAGTTCATCACGCGGGCCGGAACAAACAGTCTGGTTTTTGACCATTGCGGGTTGCTTTCTTACGAGCTCAGAAGATTCAGACAAGCCAGGTCTTGTGCAGTGTTCCTCTTCGTTGGTTGTTTGGAAATGGAGCGGCGGCGTCTACTTTTGCTTTTCTCCAGGATCTAGAAGAGCGCAAGAAGAAGAAGAAGAAGAAGAAGAAGAAGAAGAAGAAGCGGAACAACAGTGTAGCCACCCGGGGGACTGTGTTTGACTCTTCTAGTTCCAAAACATGGAGATCACTTCGAGTAGATCCATCATCGCAGTCAGAGGTCATCACAAAGCAGGAGGATAGAACCAACCACCGGGAGCTCTGGAGTAGAAGAAGCAGTTCATCGATCCAGAAACGAGAATCCTTCGAAGATCAAGCGTTTTTCCGGTGAGGGTGGGTAGTCGTGAGACGAAGTATGTGCGATGAAATCGGGAACAACCTGGCGAGCTGGTCGTCAATGAGCCAGGTGTGGAGATTCTCTGCCTCCTTGAAAGCCATAAGCTGGATATCTTTTGCTGGAAGAACTAACAATAGTTGTGCACGTCAGGACAAGGATTTTACTCACGGACCTCAATTCCTGTGAGATTGGAATCCTCTAATGAATGGGTTCTCAAGGAAGAAGATTAGATTCAACGCTTGTAACAAAGACTGACATAAAAGTGGGTATCCATGTCATGCCAAAGTTTGAAGCAGAGATTCTAGCAACCCAAGTTCCCCTCAAGTTCTCAAGGTTTCACCACATCAAATGCTTGGAAGATCTTCACTTTTCTGTGGACAAAACTCTACCTTTTTGTGTTTTCTTTCAAAACTTGGTGAGAAACTTTGAGTTTCTTCTCACCAGGTTGCGAACAGACAAGACTCATTCTGAAGAGAGGCAGTCAGTTGAACAAGCTCTGTATGAAGTTTTTCAGTTGTGCTTTTTAACTAAGTTTAAGCCAAAATATTTTACTTGAGATTGCAAGCTGAAGGTTTTGATTTTGGAGCTTAATGGGCCAATTCTGTTTTTTGCAGTTTGATGATTGGGTATGGGATGACTTGGAGGAGAGCAGTGACCATATTGTGCCAGAGCCTGATGATGATAATGAACAAACTGCATGGCCATCTGTGGATGACTCAAGAAGGATGTTTCAATGGGAGCAACCTCTTTCTCTTGTAAAGAATCCAGGGCTTATTTCACAGAGCTCTTGGGGATCGAGTGGTGTCATTAATCAGATCTCAGATGAAAAGAAGGAAGCAGGACTTGGGTTTCACGCAGGGCTGGAAACACTCTCTCCCTCATCAGCTGAGGAGATATGGAATGATCCCAAGTCCTCTGGGCCTGCTGATGCACCTTCAGCCAAACATCTGTCACCTCTGCTGAGTTTGTTTCTCTGTCTCTGACTTGTTTTGGCTTTTGTCCAGAGACAATCAAATCTCAATGTCCAAAATTGTGTATATCTGTAAGATAAGTGAATTTTTAGACAATCTTCTGGCTCTTGCTGAAATTACTTCCTCAATAGTCAGAATGCCATAAGTCAATTGTGCTTGTATTTGGAACTGTTTTGGAACCCTTTTTCTTCTGAAGGTGACATTGTGTAACTCTTCAGGTGGAGAGTATGCTGCAATGAAGGAGGAGATGAAAGGTGAGCAGACTGTGCTGGGCAGTGGAGATCTGCCAGCTTACATGATGGACTCAATGTATTCAGAGGAGGGTGCAAGCATTGGCACCCCTACATGCCGTAATGTTTTGGGAAACATGGACTTTGACGAAAGTGAGCTTCCTTTGTTTGCTGAGGATGGTGACAAGGTGGATGACGCAGGTGATAAGAATTCAGTCAACTGGGACGAAGTAGACATACTCTTAAGGTGCTGCTTCACTCTGTGATGTCTATTACTTTTATTGCATTTAACTTGACACAAAACTCATTGTGTTGCATTTACAAAGATTCTCTTTTTAGGGAAGTATGTGTTGTGTGTCATGAGCTGATCAGCGAAGTTCTTTACAGGACAAATTCCTCCTTTGCACAAGTGCTAAGATACAACTCTGGTGAACTGCAATGGACTGGATCATCCCCCTCCTCAGACTTGCAGTCAACCATCAGCATGCCACCTGTGAGGTCATCAGTAGATTCTGATGGAAAGTTGGAGGAGTTCAATATGAAGATGGACTTCATTTCAATGGATAGCCCAATTTCTTTGCCATCTTCAACCACTTTACCAGAACTGGGCTTCAAGAAGCAGAGCTATGGTGCTGTCAATAGTGGCAAGTTGGAGCCTGGTGAACAGCTTCAGCCACTAAGGCCGACCATAAGCCCTGTGGACAAGAATGCTCCCTTGCAAGAAGCAAAGGTGTTGTGTGCACTAGCTCTTCTTCTCTGTTCAGTGCCTGAAATGTTCTAGTTGTGGAGGTGAAGTTATGTGACTTTTCAATTCCCTTCCTGCTTCTGGTCTTTAGGAACTTTTCATTTAGTCATATTTTGTAAGGAGGTTGATTGCCTGATTGCCTTCTTACTCCAACCTGATGCAGGCATCAGTTCTCCCACAGAATGTGGAGCATGTCATTGCCATGGCAGCAGTTGAAACATCAGAAGATAATTCTGGGCCATCTTATCTCAACCTGCCCAAATCTGAGAAACCAAGCATTGCTCAGGTACATTTACTCATTGTCCATATATCCATGACAAAGATTATTGTCTTCAACAAAGACAACGGTCCTCAAATTACTGTACTGTTTTCAAATGGTCAATTATGTTGACAGGAACTCATTGTTGCACTAGTTCTGCTCTGGTTCTCATCAGGGAATCTTTTCATATTCTACTTTGACAGCCATGCAATCTTCAATTCTCTTTCAGGTCCACAGTGCACACAGACATGCCATGAACCACAAACGCAGTGAACAGAAGAGCAAGAGGCATTCCAAGCGTCAGAAGTTTGTGCAAGGAATGCCTCATGTGAGTTTTCGGGAGCCTCAACAACTACGACCCATGGCCTATCAGCTGCTTCTACCCAGGGATCCATCATCGAACAGTCATCTTGGATATGCTTCAGATCTGCAGCGGCCTATAATGCCTTACATGCCTGCTGCTTATGCACCTTCCATGCATCTCCTGCCAGCTTTGCCTCCTAATATTTTGCGTGCTCAGATGCAGCAACAGCAGGGCCTATATACACATTATCATGAACCTTGTCTTCAACAAGGGGAGCTACAACTCCCAAATCATCTGCAGCCTCAACCAGATATGGCAGTACCCTGTCCCTCTAGCAGCTCAAGCATGACCCCTCAGGAAAAGTTGGAGAAGCTGAGATGGCGGCAACAGGTGCAAGCTCAGCTTGCTGTTGAGCAGCAGCAGCAGCAGCTTGCTTTGCAGGGGCTCACAGCAGTCGATGAGACTGTGCTTTCCCAGACACCAGAAGGTTCTGGAATCATGCCAGTCAGTTCACTGAAACAATCAGCCATCTCCCTTTCAGTTAAGTCTTCGTCAGAGATAAACCCTGAGCCATCTCTCTCAGTTGGCCAAGCGAGCACACGACCCTTGTTGGGTGAAGAAGACCGAAAGGAGGAGGCTGAAATGCTACTCCAACTTGAGAACACCATTAAACAGGTAATGTTTGGATTTAGATCTCTTTCTGATATCTGGAGAAGAGGGTGGTGGCTTGATACCTGACCGAGCTTCACATCCAATGCGTAGGATGTAGAAGCTAGGGAAAGTCATTGCTGATAATGAGAACTCTTTTTGCAGCTGGAAGATAGGACCAGGTTGTTTATACGGGATGCTCTTTATCGGCTGGCTCGGAGTGCAAGACAGAGGCAGGCAACAGGTGGCAGTAGTAACCAAGCCTCTGAAGAAGATTCTGAATGTGACCTTGAACCCTCAACAAGTGGTGGCAACCCTTCCTCTTCAGCCCAGGCTTCCAGGTAACTTTGCTTGTATCTGTGACAGGGTTATTCAAGACTCATGTACATTTTTTGATTAGCTATTTCTTGAATGCTAGCCAACATCATGACTGAGTCTTCCTGTTGCTTCTGGAAATGTAATGGAAATTCAGGATACAGATTTTGTATAGTGGTTTGTCAGAAGCTTTGGGCTTATGTTTATATAATTATCTACACCCTCAGTCAGGAGCTGATGAAGTCAGTTAGTAGTCATGGCAGCTTGTCACTGCTATTTGTGATTAAGGCAATGGTCTGACACTTTGTGAGCAACTCTCATAAGGTTATGATGGCATACATTGTCATGTTAGCTTTGAAGTTTTGATGTGGATATTTCTCTACAATCTTGTAGATATAATGCTTATATGCATAGGCAGTGAGCAAGTGTGCAGAAATGGGTTTGGTGGGAGCTTTTTAAGAATGGTATGAGGTTAGATTGTTTTACAGCTCTTGCTTTTTCCGTGTGCAGACTAGTGAAGATGAACAGGGTGGAGACTCAGACAAACCCGATTGATCGCTCAATTGCACATTTGCTGTTCCATCAAAGAATGCCACAGCAGGCCAAACTGGGACCTCACTTTTCCCCTGCAGCTACAAACACTCTTTCCTCTCATAGAACCTCAAATGGGCCACAGATATTGCCTTCAGAACCTTTGCCTCCTGGCAAGTTGACTCTGGATGTTGATATAGGACTAGCTGCATTTCCAGGAATGAATGTGCTTCAACATTCAACAATGTCTAATGAAGGACTGGATTCTAGTTTTGGAGGAAGGCTATTAGATTCAGTGAGCACCCCAGAGCAACCTGACACTGTTGCTGTCAACAAGCATGCCAGCTCTTTGCCTTTCTTGTCAACTGAAAATCTATCTCCAGAGCAGCTGCAAAACTTTGAAGCAAGAAGTATGGTAGTTGCTGGAGAAGGGCCTTCAGCTACAAGTTCTCAAGGAGCAGATACCAGTTCTTTGGGTCCAGAAGCCATGGTTCCTAGGAGCAAGCTCAGGACAGGGCAGGAAGATATAGAAGCTCAACCAAAGCGGTTGCAACGGGCTGCTGGTCTTTCTGAGCTGAGCATGTATATAGAGGAGGTAGCATCACTAGAACCTGCAGTGACCACAGATGAGAATTTTGTCGGCCTCTCATGTCCTTCACATTCCATACATTCTACACAAGCTGTCAGTCAGGGGGGAAGTTTCAGCTGAGTGACCCAGTATATTGATGCAAAGGAGTATGTAGGAAGAAAAGAGGTGGTGGGTGCCAGGGGCTAGGAATGATTTTTTCAAAGATAACTGCCTCTGAGGGGAGTCAGAATGGTTGTCTCCCAAATTTAGTGCGGATGGTTGAAGGTGGCAGAATAGACAAGCTTTGATGGCAATCTTGTACAAGAGATCTCAGTTTTTTTTTGGTTCTCAATCTTCCTCAGTGTGATGACAGCATTCTCAGGGAAGTAAGTACATCTCTTCTTTATTTCCAAAAGTGAAAGTTCACAAATTCTTTCTATGGATGCTCCGAGCTGGTGTAGTTAATGCAGTGTGCTCTGTTTTGCATTGTCAGGCTTGAGCAGCTCCATGTGTATGGAATATCCTTTGCATTGGCTGGCCTCTTTGCATAAAGTCAGAAAAGAAGAAAGACTAGTTTTCCTTCATGTGGGTGTTCTTTGACATTAGGTGCTATGTAGATAATGCTCACCTTGAAGTGTCTTATGAGTCTCACAGACTATATTGTGTTTGTAGGGGATGCAGGTGGTAGCTTTCATCGAGTTGTGTGGACATAGTTTGTGCGTAAGTAAGTTTAGACCACAAGCTTTGCGTGGGGTTTGACCCAGGTTTCAAGATTGGATAGCATCTTCCATACCATAAGGATCAACGAGTTCCATATAGCCATGATGATTGATCTGAAGGGCATGTGCCACTTTGTCCTGCTTTAGTACAGTGCAGCTTTTGAGTTTATCCTGTGGCTATGTGCCAAGGTTGAGCAAAACCTGATTTCTGAGTTTGGAGACTTTGACTTCCTCTTGTATAATACTACGGGGTGTGTTTTCCTACAGAAAATACTGTGTGGATATTAATGCACAAGTACTGTTTCTTGTCAACTTGAAGGCATCTAAACCCACTAATTCTCTTAGCGTCAATCAAATGTTCACAGGAATCCATTCTGCTAACTGACTGACTGACTGACTGACCTGATTTCTTTTCCTTGATCCATGAAGAACAGATCCACCACAGGGAATGAATCCTCCGGTCAAGGACTTGTCCAGTCATTACCACAGGCAAGACACTACCCTCATAGCTTTAACCTTCTTCGATGAAAGTTCAGAGCCATAACTGACAGGATGTCTTTTCCATCTTAGACTACCCCAGATGGTTTTATCCTTTTGTTATCACTTGAGAACGCAAATGGCCAGATGCCTGGCTCTTCAAATTCATCATATATTGATCATAATCTGCATGATCTTCTCGTGCCACTGAGGAAACTATGGGCATCTATCTACTCATCATCTATAACCAGCTTGCATGCCCTGTTGTTCCCACCACAACACCAACTTTGGGAGGCACTACATGCCCTTGGATCCAACCTCTGGTGAGACTTTCTCCATCTCAATGTGATGCAATTCCAAACCTCAGTAGCTGTGTACTCTGCATTTTATTTTACACCTATACTTGTGCATCCAGTTCTAACAACAGCCAGATTTAAGCTGCAGTGTGACTGGAGGGTATGATCAGGAGCTTCAGACAAAGTCACTGCTCTTGATGAGGCTTCATCCACTCCATCTGCAATGGATAAAAGAGGTCTTTCTCATTTTACACGAGGCATCAAGTGACAAATGTTGTGTAAGAGGGACATTAGTACTAGCACATGTTCAGAACTCCAAACAATCAGACTGCCATTTTGTCATAAACTTATTCTAGACTTCCAGTTTTCTAGTCTCTTACAAATATCACATTAAAATACCCAAGAAGCACATGCTTGATTCTATAGTCTTTGAAGCTAATCCCCATAAAATTGTAGTATAATTCAATCATTTGAATATGCGTTTCACTATGTTCCAGTGAACCCATCTACTATTCTCAAAATACTTCACAGTAGTCCTCATTTGTGAAGGTTATAGCTAGGATTGTTCCAAGCACGAAAAATATCAATGAAATAAGATAACATAATGAATTGATCTTTGATTCTTCCTTCATGCTCACTCTTTTCATCCTGGTGTCATCACATTAAATCTAGCTTGTGAATCTAATTGCATGGATACAATATTTTAAATTCTGGAGCCAAACGTCTTTCACTTTTTGTCTCGGATTAGATACCTACACTAAATCTAAACAAATCATCTGTCTAAATCTGCCATGTTGATTTGCCATGTTGATTTGAAGCGGCTGTATGTTGATGGAACTAATGTGGATGTCAAAGTTTTGAACTAATGTAATTTAAATCTTCTTGATCATGGTAATGCTCACATGGCCCAACCCATGATGCTCTTGATATAGATTTTGAGTGCACTTATTATCTTATTGTTTCGAAAATTTTGTATCTCCCTAAATAATGTATATTTTAAAAATGTCCCAAATCTTGAAAACCTTGGGTTTTATGTAAGCCATAATCTATAATAGGTTACCCATGATGTTTTGCAAGTTCAAATAGTTTTCCTCAGCTTTAAGAAGGCTCGTCCATGATGACTTCTTTGAGTTTACAAACTAAAACCCCCTAGGGCCAGGCTTGCATAAGCAAAACATAGAACTGATTTTATTTATGGGAGGACCTCTATTTTATGCACCCTATTTGATTTGCGCACATAGTGCAGCCTTCAAGGCTACATTAATGGAAATATTGTGTCAAACAACATTATGTATTATATTATTTTTGGTCATGAAATAGAAGAACAAATAAATAACTAATGATGAACAATAGTTTGAAACTCAGATAGTATAGTAATAGTTGTGCATATGGTTTAAAATATAGTCATGTTCAATCCAATCATTCTCCTATGTAAAGCTAGTAGAAGAATAAGATCAAATGAAGATGTTTCATTTTAAACCATATTTTTCTAATGGTACTCTCCAAATCAATTTTAATTCTTTGACTTATGTAGATCAAAATTTAGTGGAAAACCCTTGCAATTTACTTACATTGCTTTGGAAATTAAAACTTAGTAAGAGCAAGCATGTGGGTGGTGCAAAATTGTACATATAGAAAACCACAATACAAATAAAATGGGGAATAGGTAGGTAATTGTCAAGGGAAAGACATCCATGGAGTGGAGATCAAAGGTTAAAGGAGAAAGGTTAAAAGGGAAGTGAGCAAGGTTGATACTTCGATATGGTAGTGAATTAGGTGTTGTTGTTTATTGTGGAAGAGATATAGATAACCAGGGACATGACATGAGATGTCATGAAATTCTAGTAATTTCCAACCTTATTTGTTACAAAAGGATGCATAGAACATAAGCAAATAAGCTTCGAAATTACTAGATTTTCATGACATTGACATCAAATTGCAAGGCATCCAACCAGGCATTTAATTTAATTCCACCCATGATCAAGGCTGAGTAAGCAAATTGCAAGCTCGGATTGTGGGTGGAGTTCAATTAGATTTCTCATTGATGAATGAGTTTTTGACATATGAAACTTTAATGCTGATGTGTAGCCATAATAGTTTTAGAATCATCATCCAAAATTTACCACATTAAGATGAGTTAAATGAAATCCCTTATCATGCCACCACTTTGCATTGTTCAGTAATGCTATGTCACCTAGGATGTCATGAAATCACTCAAACCATGACTCTCCACCCAACCTTAGAATCACACAAATTTTGCTACAAAATATGTGATTCAAAATTTGAGCTCTTACCTAATCTAAATAGAAGGTGAACACCTCCATGTACACTTTACCTACTTTAGAAGGCACATGGACAAGGCCATCATCTCATGCATTGAAATATTTCACAAAAAATTAATTAAAAATACGTAAGTAAACTTATTTAACATATTTCATAGTCCCAAAAGTCTTTGCATGTAACACAAATATCTCAAATAACTATAACTTGGTAAAAATAACTTAACTTGGTAAGAAGTTGATATCCAACACTTCTGTTCAACGAACTATCAAGTTACACACTTAATCACACTTATCAAATGTCATAAATATTCATTCTTATTAGCATAAAGTTCCTTGGTCAAGATATCTACAACCATATTTTTTGTTTTGTGATACACCAATTTAACAAAGTTTTTTTTAATTTTCTCTCACACCAAATGATGGTGAATCTTGATATGCTTTGTGCAAACATGAAAAATTGGGTTATTTGATAAAAATATATAACTTTGATTGTCATCATATATGACAATGGGTTTCATTTGTGGAACACCAATGCTTCCAAAAAGTGATGAAAGTTACATTGTTTGTTTTATTGCTTATGAAGTTGCCATATATTCAACTTATGTTGATGACATAATAATAGAGGATTAGTTTTTGCTATTCCAATCGACAACACCATTTCTTGATAAAAAAACATAACTTGATGTGGATTTGCGGTCATGCATATTGCCAACCCAATTTGCATCACAATAGGCACACATTTGTGTGTTTTCATAAACATTATCATAATCCCCAATATTGGCTTTGATAAACATTCCTTTTGGAATGCACTTGGCCCATATTGGTTTTGTTAATTCTTTTATCACAACCCTAACCTTGGGCTTACGACCAAAGTAAGGGCTTGCAAGAGGACGAGATAAAAAGGAGACCCGGGAAGCACATCTTCTACTTCCAAGAGTGCAGGAGAGTGTGAGAAAATGAACCTTCACACTCCCAAGGCAACTCCCACTTGGGGAGTTGGAGTCTCGAAGGACTCTCGAATTTTCAGGGAGAAATTATAGGGGCCAAAACCCATCGATTTGAAAAGTTTTTTATATCATTGGAAAGCTATTGAAACGTAGATATCTAAAATGGGCTCGCATCACCCATTTGGACATTTGAAACACAAGTTATAGCCAAAAGAAAGGCTGAGAGTCAAATTGGCAATTTGATTCCTGACCATTAAAAGTCAGGAATAGACCCAATTTTCTTGGGCATACGTGGCGTGCGACATACCATTGGAAAGCTCTCGATGAGGGCTACAACTTTGCTTCAGACCTCATTGCGATCGGAGGTTTACACATAAAGTTATGGGGCTTCAAACTCACGGAAGTCCCGATTTTGGCACTTGGGAGTCCCGGGACAAAAAGCCATTTGGATGTGAGCCTCGTGGAGTGGAACATAGTATACTATAAGGGGGAAGGTGATGACTTCCCCCAAGTCCGGGCCATGATGAGTCTTGTGAGTCTGAGTTTGCTCGTGGTTCGTCCTATTACCAAAAGTGTTACAACTATGCACTAACCAACTTGTTGTTTGGTTTGTGCAGATCCGAATGAGTGATTAAATGCTCGTCATTTTTCCTAGTCTCATCTCGGAGCTCCATCACGCCCCTTTACCCCCCCCAAAAGTGTTACGAACTAGGGAGCGTGCCCCGATTCCTTGCTTTTCCGTTACCTTTAGTTTGGATTCACATTTGAGTCCATTAAGGAACCTGGGGGTGCATCATCTTTGGTTATGATAAATGTCCTTTTTGAAACGCATTTTGCCCCTCATGTTCATATTGGAATTTTGGTTATGGCTTATGTTTTTTTAAACATGCATGGCCCTAACTATGGTTTACATTTTCATTAAAATGTGCTTAGCCCTTCATGTTCCTTTTAGAACCTTGGTTATGGTTTACATTTTCATTAGAATGCACTTAACCTTTCATGTTCTTTTCAAAACCTTAGTTATGGTTTACATTTCATTAAAATGTGCCTAACCCTTCATGTTTATCTTAAAACCTTAATAATGGCTTACATTTTTGTTAGAATGCACCCAACCCCTATGATCCTTTCAAAACCAAAAACACGCAAATGACTTATGGAACATTTATATCCACACCAAACCTTTTTTAATGTCATCTTAAAAATTGTTTTAATAGGGATTTAATTTTAGATATATGTTGCAATTGCCATTATTTCTACCCATACTTTAAAATCTAGCTTCATATGTTGCAACATACATTGCACATTTTCAACAAGTGTTCAATTCTTCCTTTCAACTATGCCATTTTACTTTGGTGTGTATGGAGTGGTTGTTTGCTTTGCAATGCCATTCTCCTTGCATGATGTATTGAAATTCTTGAAGTTATACTCCCCACCTCCATCACATTTGATTACTTTGATCTTCTTTCCAATTTGATTTTCTACCAAAGCTTTGAATATTTTAAGCTTGTCAAACACACCAAATTTAGTCTTCATAGAATAAAAAAAGGTTTCCCTAAAAAAATCATCAATGAAAGTTAGTAAATACATTGCCCTTCCATGAAATGTTGCCATGGGACCACATAAGTCTATTTGCATAAGCCCAAGAATTTTCTTTGCACAAGAATTCCCACTTAAAAGAAATGGGGCATGATGGTGTTTACGATTCACACATCCATCATAAAAATTCAAGTCATGATTTCCATTGAAATCCATGCTTTCAACAAGGTTATTTTTTTCCATGGTTGTTAAAGTTTGCATATAGACATGTCCAAGTCTCTAATGCATCAAATCATTCTTCTTAATCTTGGTGCTACATTCTTCAACCAAAGATTGAACAACTTTAACTAACTTATATAACCTTCCTTCTTGAACAACTTCAGTAATCACCTTGTTTGAATCAAAAAACGTCAACCAATATTTGGTGGCTTCAAATTCCACCTTAAAGCTTTTTTCTATTAATTGATTAATTGATAACAGGTTCTTTGCCAATTTTGGGACATACAAAACATCTCCAATACGCTTCGAAATCCCATTTAGCAAGTTGAAGAAAATAATGTTTTTCCCACATAATTTAAATGTACTATTGTTTTCAACATATATTTTGTGGTTCAAAATAAACTCTTCCAAGGTTGAAAATACTTCCTTCTAAAATGTTAGACATTGTGAAGTTCCAAAATCAACAAATCATGCATCCTTGCAAATTGAAAAAATAGACAAAACAATCATAAAACTTGTTTAGTTTGTTTGTTGTGGCTATTTGTGAAGAGCCTTTGAATTATTTTTTCCAAATTTTTTGTTTGTTCTTGTGACATTTTCTAATTGATTCACTATCAATTTCCAACATGGTATTAGAGCAAGTTGCTTTTGAGGGAAGGAAAGATTGAAGTTGCTTTCTATAATTCTTAAAAGCTTTGAAACTTTGGGTGTATTTTTGTTTTTCTAACATTAAAAAAAAAAACATTCCAAACTCTTCACCCAACCTTAGGATCACACAAATGTTGCTACAAAACCTACAATCCACCCCCAAGCTCTTGCCTAATCTAAATAAGAGGTGAACACCCCGTGTACATCTTACGTATCCTAAAACACACATGGACAAAGCCATCATCTCATGCATTGTGAGTTATTTCATTCTAAACTTAACTAGAGATATTTAAGTAAACTTTCATAACACATCAGATAGTCCCAAAAGTATGGGCATGAACACAAAAGACCTTAATTTGGCAAGTGAGCAAGACTGAGAGCATTGTGAAATGCCCATACATGAAGGAGAAAAAAACCTAATTCAATGGGCTGCCGGTTACAGTGACTCTTGACACTCTCTGCATTCCCAACAACAACAAACACACACAACAAACAAAACAAAATCAAAAAAACACCACACATTTCCCACTCACACCTAATGTCTAATTTTTGTAGCATCCATATGCTTGCTCTTCTGCTGCTTGAAGCTGCTGTCAATACCATCTTCTTGTGGCACTTCTTCTCCCCGCCCCTCTCCATGTTTCCAATCTGTAATTTGCTGCCTAAATGAATGAAAAGTTGAAGAAGAGTCCACATGAAGAAACATTTTGTGGGTGTTTTGGATCAGGAAAGAATTTTGCTTCATGCATGAAAATCTGATATGCCTTTATTGTCGTTGTTGTTGTTGTTGTTGAAGAAGAAGAAGAAACATGAGGAAACATTTTGTGGGTGTTTTGGAGAAGGATTGGAAAATATCTGAATAAGGCATGTCTATTTTTTGTTTGTTTCATTTGTTTTTTCCTCCTCCCCTGTTGTAGACAACCTTGATGGCCTGGCTCCCCTCTTGTGTTGCAAGTCTTCTTGTTGGACCACCCGGCGGAATTTGTGCTTCCTTTCGAGAATCTGGGCCAACATTGCTCCGCTTTGTGTGTCCCGAAAAATTCCAGTGATGGGGTGATGAGAATGGGGAGCATGGGAAGAAGAAGAAGAAGAAGAAGAAGAAGAAGAAGAAGGTGTAGTAGTACTGGAGGTACATAGGAAGTGTTTTGAGGAGGAGGATGATGGCTAGCTCTCTGCCCAAAATCAAGGAGAGAGTTCCATACTGGGAAGCTTTCAAGCTCGATCGATCATGGTCGCCATTGCCACCCCGCCGGACCACTATGAAATCCACATTTGGTCCCCAGGTTTTGACCCCTGGACTCAATTCCTGTTACACCTACTCAATCCGGTTTTGTTTTCTGGGTGCTATGATCAATTGGGTTCCAATCTTTGATGCAACAATTTGATCCTAACAAGGGGAATAAAGTTTTATGATTCTTTTGTTACAAATTTGTTGTGGCAGACAGTTTTTTTCTCTAAGCTGTTGTTGCTGACAACAAACGAAAACTTCCTTCAATTCTTCTCATACTTCTCATACAGGAGAATATCCTGGAAGTATTTTTTGTTTGATCTCAAATGTGTATTGTACAAGCTGATTTGATTTTTGTTTGGGTTTTCAGTTGAAAGAAAGTCAGGATTTGCTGTTGATTGATGTCTCTGTTGTATCTTATTAGGGTTTAGGGCACCTTGTAGCTGCATCCACACTTTTATCACAGATCTTTGAAATTCTTTTTTCAGTTTCTTGTTGTTTTTAATTCTGTAACTAGGTACTTGGAAAGTGTGCACTGCCACAGCAAGCTCAGAGTATGTGCTTTACACTACCCCTTAAACCTCATGAACCATATGTGCAGGTTCTATCATTGAGGTGCAATTCACCGAACATGAAGTTTGGAACACAGGGTCTGAAATCCTTTGAGAAGGTTTGGGGTTCCCTGCCATACGTTGACATTCAGTTTGACCAAAATGATGCATATGATTGTTGTCAAGATGGCATGGATTCTGCTGTGCAGGTTCCTTGCAAAATCTTGGTTTGTTCCTTGTAATGAACCAATATATTACCCATTTGTAAGAATACCCATAGACTATGCAATTACAGTAAAAAGTTCAAGGAAGGACACAGAATTAGGATAAATGGGTTATATAATCTGACCTGCAAATGGGCAATGTGACCATGAGTACTGGCCTCAAGAAATTGAATATCATGGTTGCAGATGTACATTAGTGCTGAGATGACAAAAACCAAACCAGGAAACTTCAGTCCAGGTATTACTTCCTCAAGTGACATCTCTGAACAATCAACCAAGCAATGTCCTCTTAGACTTTGTCGTTCCTGGAAGTGCCTTACCCTTGCTTGCTTATATTCCATAAAGACCAACCTATGAAGTCTGAAAAGCAATGTACCCATCCATACTTTAAAGGATACCATGTGGTGGAGTGGACAGGCCCGGCATACAAAGTGCTCTCTTCCTTTGGGAGGCAGCCTATTTCAAATTGTGAGTCCCCGCCAGAAATTAAATGGGGAACTGGAAGTCGTTTCAACAGAGTAAGCCTTTGTTCTTTCTTTAGTTTACTATATTAATAAATATTTTGATTATTTACAGGGATTGTAGAGGAATCTGTAGGGAGGTTGCTATTTGTCTTCTTTGGTTGGACAAACTGCACATTTAAAAATTGACATCTCTTCCTTTCTTTTTGCTTATAATTGGGGACTGGTGAACAATTCATTTTCTAGTTCATTGCTGAATCCTCATCAAAATTTGGACAACTCTTGTACCCACTATAGTGGTTAACTCCTGGAGTTTTTGGCATACTCAGAGAAAGGGGCCAGATGTTCCAGGACCTGGAGCCTATAAGTTGAAGGGTTCATTTGGACACCAGGTTATTATTGACCATACAATCCCATGCTCCCTCTCATTTCTGTTTGGGTAGAAGTCATTTGTTTTAATTCAAACTTCTCAGTGATCTCTGAGCTAGTACCTCATAATATTCCAAACCAATAGATTAATGTTCTTCTCAGGGTCAAATGGACAACTAAAGTCATATTAGGTTTTTGATTATGTGGGTATGAGCTTTTGGTTATGCTTTGTGGATATTACAGCTTTAACAGGAGGTTGTTAAGCAATGATTTTCACTAGTTGCTTCATCACACAAAAATGCTCCCCAGATTCTAAGTAATAGTTCAATCTTCAAATGGTCCTTGGATACCTGAATTTCATGTGTTTTTCAAAACAGGTGGAATCACCCAAAAAATCACCTGGAAAGTATGTTTTTTCAAGACAGACCAGGGATCAAGCAGACAAAGTTTTTATCAGTTCTGAGTTCAACAAGGTATATAAAATCTTTTGAGACCCCCACCCATAACAAGTTTCTGGTGAATTTTTCTTTTTACTGATATTTGCAAACTGGACCTGATTATGAATTATGATAATGGTGACTTGCTTGGGTATTGTCCCATTCAGTTTGTACTCTGCATTCAGGAAGGTGAATTCAATCCTAGTAAAAGGGCTTATTTGTTTTCACTAACAAGGGGATAATGAAGGCAATGTCGCTGGTTCAACTCCATGATATTAGCTTAAGCTGCTGCAATTAAAATTCATACTCAAACTTGCCTGTGTCATCAGCAATTAAACTTGAAAGAAGGTTGTGGGTTGAACTCAGTTTTGAGTTAAATGCTGTGATGGAGAATGTGCACTGGATTGTAAAGGAGCTAGTTTTTCAAGGACAATCAAAGAATTGAAATTCCCATTGTGGTATGGGGTGGGTGAAGATCAAATTTGGGACTCAGTCACCAGGTCCCATGGTTTATGGTGCTATTACCACCTTTGGACCTCAAGCTGCCTCCAAATACCGCACAGCCCCTGTCGTAAACTTCACCAAGGGCCTACGAGTTGTGGTATGTTAATTACTTGTAACTGAACATTTCTTGATTCTGCACAAAATGTGACATTTGGATGTAAATGGTTTCATTATGCAAAAGGTGGTTGTGTTTGTCAGATTTGAGAAACACTGCATGATGGACTGGTGGGAAACCAGGGACATCCGGATATGGCCTGTGCAGGACCTGGTGAGTACAAAATAAGAGGGTCAGTAGGCAAGCAACCTGAGTCTCAGAAACTGACTCTCCCAGCATTTAGCTTCCCACATTGCACACGTCGTCTTAGGGAGAAGGTACCCACATTTCCATATCTTTGAAAGCCTTCAACTCATAAAACTTGATGGAAAAAGCTCTTGAGTTTTTGAATTGACACTTTTTCTAGGGTTAGGTTCTCTTCTTTTACCTGTTGTTGGATCTGAAATTTCTGTTTATTGTCTGTTCATGTCTTGATTCTGTTCAGGTTGACTTTAAATTGTAAAATTGGAGCCGTTCTGTTGCTTATATTTTGCGTGCATGAACTTATGATTGAGCCACTATCTAACAGCCCTGATTTGAATGACATCTGGAGCAAATCATTTAGGTGTTTCTGTCTAAGGACCATGATCGAGCTTATTTGGGGAAAGTCTCTCCAGGGCCAGCAATAATTGGCCAATTTTCCTCCATGGTACAACTTCAAAACTGCAAACATTTATGGACACATTGCAGATACAACCTTGCATACAGATTATATACTCCCTCATTCTTCACTAATTTTTGGAGTTCTATAGGGACTATCGTGACTTTGTTTCACAATGGATGTGGGTGCCACATGCAATGTTATGGGTAGATTTTGTTTGGATGCATAACTAGTCCTTTCATCTCAATTTATGTCCACAACACAGAATGCCAAATCTAATCTTGCATCTCTGTTCTGATACAGGGGAATCAGGCAGATTCAAGATGCACTAATCCCCCCTTCATCCGATTCACAAAAGGGATACGCTGGAATCCTGAAAGGGATGAGGTTCCTGGCCCTGGCGCCTATGATGTCTGAAGCTCTCTGTCATCTCCACCCCCCAACCCCCCATTGTTTGGGGAAAATTTTGAAATTGTGGATCCATCATTCATCATCCATTCGATCTTGTGGCCTCCTTCACAGGTTTCTTGAAGCCAATTACATGTGGGAGGATAGCTTGCTTGCATGATCAAAAAATCATGCTCATTTTGTTGTTATTTCTCCTTTCATTGACATCAGAACTGCTAGGTGTGTCTCACAAACATGTTGAACAACAATACATCATACATATGAGAAATACAATGTATGCATTTCCTGTCCTCAGCATAACATCTGGTCCATATTCTAGGTTTCATCCGCCTGGATGCTTTGTGTGGGAAGCAATGTGTGGATACATCCAACCCACAAAAGGATTCTATGATGAACATTCTCACAAATTCCACATGCAAAATCTTCATGATACACTTGGTCTGATTCTGTGTTTGTTGTGAAGTTACAGACACACAATTAGTGAGGATTATTGATTGTGGGGCTAATTTATTCCATTGGTTTGTTGACCCAACCTTGCCACAATCTCCAACCCTCTTATAGTGCCTAGGTGACTATTGTTAATAGATACTAGAGAAGCTTGGTAATCTATGACTTAGGTCATGGTTTTCTGCCCATTCCTTTGTGTGCTTTATCATGCTTGCATTTAGTGCCCTTCTTCTCCTATTATCATTGTCCACCATGTATGCTTTCATGTCTTCTATCTAATTCATCATATGATGTGATCATAAAAGTAATGCTAAGTGATTGTCTAATTTAGAATTGGAGAATTGATTTGAATCCCTATAATATTTCAACCATTTTCACTTTTAGCCTATGTGGAAATCACCAAATATCTTGTTCTAAGTGATGTAAAACTTGGATTAACTTCAAAATAGTTTACCCCACAATGAAGGTTCAATAAGGTCACATTTTGGATGATTTAGACTTAGGTTTAGTAGCACTTAGGTGAAACTGAGATTTCAAAATGACCTTGTGTGCATGAACCAAGTCCAATATTTGTGTAAAGAATAAAAAGTACACAAATGATAGTATCTTGGAAGTGAAACATTTCCTAAAACAATGGATTCTAACAATTCCACTCATAGTTGTGATTGCAATGGTCAATGTCAATCATTGACAAAACTTTCAAACAAGATTTAATAGGTATGAACAAAGAACATGTAAACTTCCATGTTGTAAGAGATTTCATGGAGATATAAGCAATTTGGTCATGTGTGTTGATGTTGTCATGTTTTTATTGTAGGATATACTTATGTTATTGGAATTTAGTTCAATGTGTATAAGATTTTGACTTTTCTTGTGTTTTGCACGGGGGGTGCGGGGAGGCGGAGGTTCATTTACAAGGTGTGGCTTTAGAGTTTAATCTTTCACGTTACAAAATGCACATAGTTGCAAAAAGACGTGTGTGCATATTTTCATGTGTGTGATTTTGTTAATTTTGATAAATTTGGGCATTGATTTAATAGTGCACAACAATGTAAACCATTTATATTGTAATTTCTTGTCAATGTTTGACTTAAAGTTTTAGATGGTTTAAATAAGCCAATTGTAATTTTTTTTAACATTCAAAATTTTCCAAAAAACATCAATAATGCAAAAACGTCATGTGCTCCTTTGGGCATCCAAAGATCAAAACTTGCAATAGCATAAACACACACTACCAAATCTAGTAAACCATATATGTTTGTTTTGTCTTCTCAACCAAGTTTGCTAGCACTTCTTTAGTAAAGTTTCTTTTGGAAGGGAAAATAATACAAGAGCATAATTACATTACAAATGTTTTAACTAAATACTTTTAGCAAATTGAATGGGCAAATGATTTTTGACAACAAGAAGACCCTAGTTTTCCAAAATTATTTTTGGTTCACAATATCCTTTTTATTAACATATGTGGCCCCAAAAAAGGTTAGAGATAACACAAGTTATTGTAAGCCTTTTCTTTGTAGGTTATCTTTCCATTGTTCACGTTTTCTTCAATTGTTTTTGCAATTAATTCATGGTTTGCATCCACATGTTTCTTCAATGTAGTTATACAATTAGATATAAAGCATCAACCCTTTTAGTTAACTTTGTCCTTTGGTTGAAAGCTACAGAAGACATTATATTATTGTAATAAACTCCATAATGCATTTAGTTGTGAAACATTACATCCATTTTTGTCCCACCTTTAACACAATAAAATGCCCCAACACAAACAAATTATGCCATGAAGTTTCCAATTAATTTTTTACTCATGCAATTTCTTTAGGGTTAAAAATAATGTTTTAAAATTCTCTAATTTCAAATTACTTGGCAATGTCTCATATCTTTTAAACTTTTCCTCCTCACTTCCATCCTTAAATCCATGTGGTGAGAAGGCCATTTCAAATAGAGAATTGAAGAGGAAAAGTTTAAGTGTTCACATTTCATGAATTGACCATTTCAACTAAGCCCTTGCCAACTTTTTACTTTCAAAAGAGATTAGGTATTCCTTTTTGCATAATAACCCCACCAGTAGCAAACCCAATTGCATCTGTATGCAATTCAAAGGGCTTGAGAAAATTAGTGAATTGCAGCACCGGTGCTAATGACAACTTCCCTTTCAAAAGATCAAATGTTTTTTGTTAAAATGTGAACCCATGAAGTGCAAACACCTAATCGCTTCATGATTTGTTAATGAATTAGGGTTTGAAAAGCCAAAAAGTTTAATGTTATTTTAGTCTTGGTAGTTGTGATTATTTAATTTCAATAAATCATAAACATGCAAACAATGGTTGAAACAATTATTATGAACATTTACATGTTCATCATTCATTTTTCTCAAAATTATGCATAATGCAAAAAAGAAATGTTAATGAAAGTATGCAAATGTGGGTGCAAACATACAAAAGTAGGCCAAAAATATATACATTGCAAGTAGAAAACACAAAATTGTCAATTTTGAAGCATAGAAAGTATAACCTAATCTTTAAAAACATACAAAAAAAACTACATGAGTGTATGTAGGATGGTATGGATATGTTTCATAAAACTTAAGATTTTGTGTTTCCTTTTTTTTTAACCTACTTTCACTTTACTTTCCAAATTTATTTTGTTGTCCCATATTACAAAAAGTAACATAAAAGTATATTAATTAATTATCATTTGACCAAAAAATTCATATGTCCTACTTTTAGATTGTTAGAAGATTGTTTTGACATATTATATGCAAGTGTTAGTGTTTAAGTTCATATAAAAAATCATGTTTTAGACGCATAATTCTGTTATTTTGGAAAACTTCTTTTTAAAGGCTTCATATTATCATAATTGAAATATTCAAATTTCAAAAAAAATGTATCAATATGCATGATAACTCAAACATCAATATCACAACATTTGAACAATTTGATTTTGAAAAAAATATTAGACATTAACTTGTGATAAATAAATAAAATGATGAAAGTAATAAAATACATGAAATATGACCATATATGGTTTATTTAGTATAACAAGTACATTCTAAATTTTGTAAAATTGCTAAAAGCCTTAAAATTAAAAAATTAAAACTTTACTTTCACCTACTTTTACTTTTTGAACAAGGATCGCCAATTGGCCTACTTTAGCATGCTTATGCTTATGCAAATGAAGGTTAAATGTTGTCCTTGTTTACAATGATGGGCTTAAGGAATGCAAGTCAAAATGACTCCCTCTCATTTCAAATCATGTGTAGTTTGTAATAGATGATCTTGTGACAAACATAGTTCAAAGAGCTTGATTACTTTCCCAAAGCATTTCCCTTTGGTATTCCTCTTTGTGATTTAACACATCTGGCACCACATTTTCTTTGCCATGCTTATGGATCAATTCAATGTTCACAATGGCCAAGGTATCATGCCATTGCAATTGTTTGGCAGTGGCCTTTGGTTGGGTTTCAAAATATCTTAAAGACACATTATTAGTAAAGACCTTTGCTTTATATGAACCTAAATAATGCTACCATGCTTTTAGGTAATTCAGGTTGTGGAAGTCAGATATTTAAATCTAGATTTAGATCTACTGTGAAAAGATCTTGAAGTGAAACTTGAGAAGATTATAAAAGACTATAAGATGTTTCTATTCTCAAATTTTCACAAGAAAAAGATATGTTTTGTGAGAGTTATGAGCCTTTGAAGACTCTGTGCCAGATCTGGTTTTTTGGTCATATCTCCTTTGTTTGAGCTTTTTTGGATCTGCAGCTTTGGGATCATATAAATAATAAAGGAATATATATGTGAGACATTTCATGTCATTTGGATTTGTATTGAGAGAGATCCAAGCATTTAAAGTTTCAGTTTTAGTTTTGAAATTAGTTCCTTTTGAAAGTGATAACGCTTTGTGGTCACCATCAATAGAGCTGAAATTTTGAACAGATATTGAAGACATATATCTAATGTGTCTTCCAAAATCTCAAGGAGTTTGGAGTTGTTGAGAGCAAGTTATAAGTCATTTTGTGTTCAGGTCCCAGTTTGAGGTGACTTCAAGGAAGTAGCAAGATCTATCATTTCATGAAGTTAAATGAATTGAAATTTTGAGAGAAGGTAGTAGACATAGTTGTTCATGTTTCAGCAAAATTTCAGATTGATCCAAGGTCATATGTGAGCGGTGTAGCTTTGAAAAGTTGTTATGACGGAAGTTTGTTTTGAAAAGACATCAAAATAATTTTTTGAAGTGGAGCAAATACAACTTGGGAGAAATTGAAGAAAGGAGTTTGAAGATTGGGAAGTGCATGTACATTACAAAGACCTTCATACAAAAGTGTGGTATGTAATCATGTATTTAATACCATACGAAATATTATACAAGATATGTACATATACGTAAAACCTATGTATAGTATAAAATTTCGTATAATACTCAAGACATACATACATATGCAAGGTCCATCTTGTTCAACCCTAACCCTAACTCTAATCCTATAAACCTAAGGAAGGAAAACCTTAATCCCATTCCTAGAAACCCAAGGAAGGAATTAAAATCATTTGTGAAACCCCAAGAAGACATTGAATGTTGTTTTGAGAGATGGCGGATGGTCTTTCTCAAATTGCAATTGAAAAACTAGACAAGAACAATTTCCATGTGTGGAAATTTAGGATTATGAATTTCTTGATGGGGAAAGGCTACTAGGAATTCATAACCGGTGATGAGAAAAAACTTTCTCTCCCAGAAAACCCCACACAACAACAAATTCAAGCCAATAAAACTTAGCATGAAAAAGCAAGGAAAGTTTTGTATTGGCTTTCTGTGAGTGTGTCCGATTCCATGATTGTGCATATTCAAGATGCAAAATCACCCAAGCAAGCTTGGGATACATTGGTGAAGATGTATAGCACTAATACATAAGCTCGCAAAATGCAGCTTAAGCAAGAGTTACATAATCTACAAAAAAAACAAGATGAACATTAGTGACTATTCTACAAAGGTGAAAAACCTTGCTGATGCTTTTGCATTTATAGAAGCCCCTATAAATGATGAAGATTTAGTGGCCGTCACTTTGAATGGACTTGGAAAAGACTATAGCTAGTTTCATACTTCAATTGTAGTTCAAGAAACATTTCCCAATTTCCAAGATTTAATAATTCTCCTTATAAGTGAAGAGATGAAAATTGTTGGTACTTCATCCAATGGAGGATCACAAGAAAATGTTTTCTATTCAAATATTAATAGAGGTAGAGGTAGAATTAGAGGTAGAGGTGATAAAACTTCATTTCGAGGTTGACACGGAAGCTTACATGGTGGACATCATTAACATGAAGGTCAAGTTCATGGAGGTGGACGAGGAAACTTTGGAGGAAGGGGAAGTCGAGGAAGTCGCGGAGGTCGTGGTGGAAGTTATCCAGGTCAACAACCAAATAACGATTCAAATTACTACTACTGCGGGAAACCTGGGCACATGGCGAAGAACTGTTATCAAAGGAAGCATGATGCACGAAATGGAAAATTGCAACAAGATAATTATGCATCAACTAACAATCAAGGTCGTGAGTAACTATTTGTGATGCAACACATGGCAAATTCAATGATAAGAGGTGTATTAGACAACAATGTTTGGTATGTGGATTCTGGAGCTTCAAACCACATGACTAGTCATGGAGAATGGTTTAGAGACACAAAGGATTTGAAGACACTGGGGTTTGTGGAAACTGGTGATGACATTACACATCCCATCACAAAAATTGGCAAGGTGCCATTGTCCATGCAAGATGGGTAAACAAAGTACTTGAAAGATGTATTTCATGTTCCAACCATAACCAAAAATTTGGTCTTCATAGGCCAAATGGTGGAACAAGGTTTACAAGTGACATTCAACCCAAATGGATGTTTTGTGGAAGACATGAAAAACCAAGGCAAGTTGATTGTAAAAAAGGAAAGGAATGGACAAATGTTCGCCTCGGATGTGAACATGCCTGAGGTGAATTCCATGTTATTCACACATGGAAAAGGAGCTGGAGACATTGGAATTTGGCATAAGCATGTTGGCCATGTTAATTTCCAACGTTTTAAGTTCATGAAGAAACAAAATCTTGTTGGAAGTCTTCCTAAATTTGGAATAGAAGAGGTGATGTCAAAGGTTTGTGAAACATGCTAATTAGGGAAGCAAACTAGGCATCCATTCCCAATTCAAACAACTCATGTAAGTTCCAAACCTTTGGAAATGATCCACTCAGATGTGTGGACCACGAAGACAGAATCCATTGGAGGATTCAAATATTACATGAGTTGTTTCAACATTTTTTGAATTTCAAAGCAATGGTGGAGAAGGAGAAGGGTGTAAGCATCAAGTGCCTAAGGTCCGATGGAGGGGAAAAATATTTTTCAAATGAATTCAGTGAGTACTTGAAGGAGCATGGAATTCAAAGGAAGTACTCATGTAATTATTCCCCACAACAGAATGGAGTTGCTGAAAGGAAAAATAGGCACATTGTAAAAATAGCACATGCCATTTTGAATGAGAAGAATTTGCCAAATTACTTTTGGGCTGAAGCGGTAGCAACTATAGTCTATATCATGAATCGAACACCCACAGTGGAAGTTCATGGCATCTGAAGAAAAATTCACAGGCAAGAAACTAGATTTTTCACACCTTAGAATGTTTGGTTGCATTGCATACGTGCATGTTGCTGAGGAGAAGAGATCAAAACTAGACCCAAAAGTTGAGAAGTGTATCTTCATTGGATATTCTTCAGAACAAAAAGGATATAGATGTTTCAATCCTTCCATTTGGAAGTTGCAAGTGAATAGAGATGTTGTGTTTGATGAGATGGTTAGCTGGTATTCACCACTGAAGGTAGCAGAAGATGGAGAGGCTAGAAATGTTGATGTTTTATAAAATGTGGAACAAGAATCACAATTAATCAGTGGACCACAAGAGTCTTCAATTAGTGGGTTTAGTAGCACTCCATGGAAAGGAAGATTAAGATCTTCAAACATTGTACATGGTAGTTCTCAAACATCATCTAGAAATCCTCATGTAGATGATGAGTCAAGTGATT
>Ga0116231_10004594_pt1 | contig 27822 bp, 24 predicted proteins | sample S1TSphgellanicum_2_FD_89695 | JGI IMG/M metagenome (GOLD analysis project Ga0116231, IMG submission 89695) | Host-associated microbial communities from peat moss isolated from Minnesota, USA - S1T2_Fd - Sphagnum magellanicum MG | ecosystem: Host-associated > Plants > Peat moss > Unclassified... | reverse complement strand
GACCGCAGCGTCGAGATCCGCCTCGCGGGGCGTCTCGTAGACGTGATTCGCCTTAAGCTCCGCCGTTGCGGGACTATCGCCGAGCCCTTGAAAATCGAAACGAAGCGACGCGACGCCTTGGGCTGCGAGGGCCCGCGCGGCTTGGGTGGCGAACCCGCCGATCCCTGATCGTGGATCGCCCCCTGTATTGCAGAATAGGACCGCAACATCCTCTTTAACAGGCGCGGCCGGTGTGCAGACGACGCCTCTTAGCCCCGGACCGAACTGAACCGCCCGCTCGGTTCCATCCGCGTGATGAAGTTCGGCCGGCGACCAAGGACGGACCGCAATGGGATCCGAAAGGCGCGGCGTTGAAAAATGAAGTTTGAGCCAGGCTGTCGCCATGGCGAAGACGTCGAGCGGGGCGCTGTTGCTGTGGGCGTCCATGAAAAGAGCGTCGAATCCCGGAAAGCCGGATACGGTCGCCTTGGCCCCTGCCGACACGAGGCCCGCCCCATAGGCCTCAACGAGCTTATTCTGCGCCGCCAGGAATATCGGGCAGGACGGCGGCCGCGCCCCTGCTAAATCCACGCGCGACAATCCCTCCACAGTGGCTGGCGAAAGATATAGGCCGCTAAATTCGATCGCCTTGTCGTAGGCGCTGTCCTGACGTCCAGCCAAGAAACGCATGCGCTTGACCCATGATCGCCCGTCCAGAACCGGAGCCAGCAGAATCAGCCCGTCGGCGTCTTCAGCCATCAGGGCGGCGAGGCTGGCTCCGACCCGCAGACCGCCGATGACGACGCGCCGAACGCCCGTGCGGGCGCGAAGCTCAGTGATCGCGGCGCGCACGCCGTCCAGCCAGACCTCGACCGCATTGCCTTCTGGGTCATCGAGACAAAGGGAGTCGCCCTCGCCTCGGTGGTCATAGCGCAGGGTAGGAAAGCCGGCGGCGGTCCACTGGTCGGCAAGCAGACGCATGGGCGCGCGCCCGCAGCGCTCGTCGCGGCCTAGGGCGGGCACAAGCACAACCCCGGTATCGGCTGAGCTGGACCTTGGAAGGTGAAGCCAACCAAACACGCCCCCATACGCCAGAGGTTTCATGACCACCCTGTCGCCGCCCGGGTTCGCCTCGATTTCATAGACTGCGGCGCACATCCTCAGCGCCCTCCCAGAGCCTGGTCGAGGTCGGCCAGGATGTCGTCGATATGCTCGATGCCGACGCTGATGCGGACCATCTCAGGGGTGACGCCAGCCTTCTCAAGCTCTGCGGGGCTCATCTGCCGGTGGGTGGTGGAGGCGGGGTGGCAGGCGAGGGTCTTTGCGTCGCCGATGTTGACCAGCCGCCGGACCAGGGTCAACCGATCATAGAAATCCTTCCCGGCCTGAAGTCCGCCTTTGACGCCGAAGGTCAAAAGGGAAGGGGCCTGACCGCCAAGGTAACGCTGGGCAAGCGGGTAGTAGGGGCTGTCGTGAAAACCCGCGTAACTCACCCAATCGACCTTCGGGTGCTCGCGAAGAAAGCTCGCCACCGCCCGTCCGTTGACCACGTGCCGCTCGACCCTTAGGGCGACGGTCTCGATGCCCTGCAACAGGAGAAAGGCGCTCATCGGCGCCAGAACAGCGCCCATGGTGCGCTGATAGACGCTGCGCGCCCGCGCGACATAGGCTGCCGAACCGAACCGCTCGCTATAAACGAGGCCGTGATAGCTTCGGTCGGGCTCGCTGAACATCGGGAAGCGTTCGGCGTGGGCAGCCCAATCGAACCTTCCAGAATCGACAATAGCGCCGCCCATCGCAACGCCGTGCCCCCCCATAAACTTGGTCAGGGAATGAACCACGATATCGGCGCCGTGTTCGATGGGTCTCAGGAGGATCGGCGTGGCCACAGTGTTGTCAACGATCAGCGGTAGGCCATGGGCGTGGGCCAGGGCAGCCAGGGCGGCGATGTCGCAGATGTTGCCGGCCGGGTTGCCGACGCTCTCGCAAAAGACAGCCTTGGTGCGCGGGGTGATCAGGGCCGCGATGTCCTCTGGCCGATCGCTGGCGGCGAAACGTCCCTGGATTCCCTGGCGGGGCAATACATCGCAAAGCAGGGCATGGGTCGTGCCGTAGATCTGAGGGGTCGCGACGATTTCGCCCCCGCCGTCGGCCAGATTGGCCAGGGCGTAATAGAGGGCGGCCTGGCCCGAGCCCAGGGCAAGGGCGCCGACGCCGCCCTCCATCGCTGACACGCGTTTTTCCAGCACATCGACGGTGGGATTGGCGATGCGGCTATAGCGGAACCCCTCGACCTCCAGATTGAACAGGGCGGCCCCATGGTCGGCGTTCTCAAACAGGAAGGACGTCGACTGGTGGATCGGCGTCGCTGCAGCGCCCGTAGCCGGATCGCCATCGAAGCCGCCGTGGATGGCGAGGGTTTCGCGTCGCATGGGCGTTTCCTCAGGCCCTTTTTGACACGGAGCCGCCTGAACGGCGCGGCTCTGCGGCCTTCAGCCAGTTTGCAATCAGGCCCATGGCGAAGCCGCGCCAGCGTAGTTCTGGATCATCCGGCCCGAGGGGGGGCATGATCTTCAGACTAAAGCTCGACGCGCCACGACCGATCAACGCTTCGGCCGCTCGGGTCCATGCCGCTTCGGTCTTCGCCTCGAGCAATCCCGGCGGGAAGCTCGGCGCCGCAGGGATCGCGCCCTGAAGAAACAACCTCAGGTCTCGCAGATACTCCTGCACCAAACTGTGCGCGCCATACTCAGGGTGGCCCTGGAGGAACAAGAACAAAGGCGGGCCCGGCCTTATGAAACTGTCGACGCCGATCGCGTCGGACCGGGTCAGGATCTGATAGCCCCGCGCGAGAAGCTCGCCCTCGTCAAGGTCATGGAGCCGCGAGTGGGGAACGTCCCAGGTCTGGTCGATGCCGGCCAAAAGGGGATGTTTGACAGCAGGTTGACAGGAAAAGACGCCAAAGCGTTTGGTGGGCAGGCGGCGGCGCTGGATCCCATCCAGATACTCCACCGCGGCGTGCCCGGCGAGGCAGGACCAGAGAGTGGGAAGGCGAAGGTCGAGGGCCTGGTCGACGAGCCTGACAAAGCCCGTCCAAAGGGGGGTTTCACGCAGGGGGCCGGCGCCGGGCTTGGCGCCCGTCACCACCATGGCGTCAAGGCCAAGCGACCCGATCTCATCGGCGGGGAGATAGCGCTTGCGCATAGAGGCGCGGACGGAGGGATCGCGTTTGATTTCGGAAAGCTCAATAAGGACCAGCTCAAGGCCGCGATCGCCTGCGGCCGCCCTTAGCAAGGCGCCGAACTGACGCTCAGTGGCGCTGAGCGCGGCGTCGGGCATGTTGTTGACCAGGCCCACACGCAATGGCGATGCGGAACCCATATGGTCATGACCGTTCAATACTGGATAGGCCTGGGTCTTCACAGACCGTTTGAGGCAAACCGCGTGCCAGCGCGGCACAAGGCGGTCCCTTGCCCTCGTAAAGGCTATGTGAAGCCCTGTTGTGGCAAGACCCCTTTGTCCTGACGCGCTTCGCCCAGCGCTCCATTCACCGATAGGCCCATGCCGACGACGATTTCTTCGACCTGGACGTTCTTCGACGGCGAGTGGCGCGAGGGCAATGTGCCGATCATGGGCGTGCGCACCCACGCGGCGTGGATGGCGTCCAGCGTTTTCGACGGCGCCAGGCGCTTTGAGGGCGTCTTTCCAGATCTCGACCTGCATTGCGCCCGGGTCAACCGCTCGGCTGAGGCGTTGACCCTCAAGCCGGTGATCGAAACCAGCCATTGGATCGAGCTTGCCTACGAGGGCGCGCGCCGGTTTGCCCCAGAGGCCGCCCTCTATATCCGCCCGATGTACTGGGCGGAGGCTGGATTCGGCGGTGGGGTGATGTCCGATCCGGACTCGACCCGCTGGTGCCTTAGCCTTTACGAGGCCGCCATGCCGGAACCCACCGGCGCGACGGTCACCCTTTCACCGTTCCGAAGGCCTACGCAGGTGTGCGCCCCTGTGGACGCCAAGACCGGCGCCCTTTATCCGAACGGTGCGCGCGCCCTGCACGAAGCCGCCGTCCGGGGGTACAGCAACGCGGTTATGCTAGATATGCGCGGCGATGTGGCGGAGCTCGCGAACGCTAACCTCTTCATGGCCAAGGACGGGGTGGTGCTGACGCCCGTCCCAAACGGGGACTTTCTGGATGGAATAACCCGTCGGCGCACCATCGCGCTCCTTCGCGCGGATGGTGTTGTGGTCGAGGAAACCACCCTGAGTTACGAAGACCTTCTGCAGGCTGACGAGATTTTCTCGAGCGGCAATTTCCAGAAGGTCGCGCCGGTACGGCGCATTGAGAACCGGGAGTTGCCCCTCGGGCCCTTATACGCGCGCGCCAGAGCGCTTTACTGGGATTTTGCCCATAGCCGTTGAGACGGACCTTAGCTCAAGCCGGCGGCTTCTCGAACGGCGCTGAGGTCCAAACTCGGTGTCAAGCACTCCCCAGACACCTTGACATGCAAGATCGCCGGTACGCCGGCGGCGACCGCCGCCTCGAAGGCGGCGGGAAAATCCCCGGTGCGCTCCACGGTGGAGCCAAATCCCCCGAAGGCTCTGGCGAGGGCCGCGAAGTCTGGGTTTCTTAGGTCGGTCGCCACAGGGCGGCCGGGGTAGACGCGCTCCTGCGACAGTCTGATCGAGCCGTAACTTTCATTATCGAGGACGATGTTGATGATCGGCAGGCCATATTGAACCTGGGTCGCAAACTCCTGGCCGTTCATCAGAAAGTCGCCGTCGCCCGCAAGGCAGATGACGCGGCGGGCGGGGTAGAGCTGCTTCATCGCCACAGCGGCGGGCGGCCCGTAGCCCATCGTCGCCGATGCAGGGGCGATATGCCCGTTCCGGTCGCGGAACCGATAGAACCTATGGAGCCAAGCGGCGTAGCCGCCGGCGCCGTTGCAGATGATCGCGTCGCGCTCGAGCGTTTCACGCAGCCAAATCATGATCTCGCCGAGGTTCACAGGGCCCGGCTGGGGCGTCGCGGTGTCCGACCAGGCGAGATAGTCCTGGTGAGCCGCTTCTGCGCTTAAATCCCATAAGGGCGTGGGCGGGGGCGTCAGGGCTGCGAGCGCGGGCGCGAACCTGGAAGGGGGCGCTGCGATGGCGAGGGTCGGGCGATAGAGACGGCCGAATTCCCCTGGGTCAGGGTGGACGTGCACAAAAGGGACGCCGGGATCGCCAAGGGGAAACAGACTATACTGTTGGGAGGCGACCTCGCCCAGGCGCCCGCCAAGAAGCAGCACCAGGTCCGCCGCCTTGATCCGGCCTATCAGTTTGGGATTGGCGCCGAGGCCAAGATCGCCCGCGTAACACGCGTGTTCTGCGTCAAACAGGCCGCCGCGCCGATAGCTGGTCGCGACCGGAAGCGCGAAGGCTTCGGCAAAGCGGTGCATGGCGAGATAGCTCTGGTCGTCCCATCGACTGCCGCCGAGGATCGCGATCGGACGACGCGCTCTTGCTAAGAGGGCGCTCAAGCGTTCAAGTTCATCGGCTGTGGGCTCCGGGCCAGCCTCGTCGGACTTGACGCAAGCCTTGCCCTCGAACGGGAGGCTCAGCACATCCTGCGGAAGACCGACCACGACCGGCCCCGGGCGTCCCGAGACCGCGAGGTGGAAGGCTTTGGCGATGGTCTCGCTCATCTCGTCGGGCGTGTTGATCTCCACGACCCACTTCGCCAGCCCGCCGAACAGGCCGGCGAGGTCGATCTCCTGCCAGGCGAGGCGCCGGCGGGTTCGCCTCGGAGACTGACCGACGAACAGCACGAGCGGCGTCTGGTCTTGCTCGGCGATATGAACGCCCACAGCGGCGTTGGCCGCGCCGGGTCCACGGGTGACAAAACAGACCCCGGGCGCCCCCGTCGCTCGGCCCCATGCATCGGCCATCATCGCGGCGCCGCCCTCATGACGGCAGACCGTAATTGCAATCGGGCTGTCTCTCAGCCCATCGAGCACCGGCAAATAGCTCTCGCCAGGCACCAAGGCGATCCGCTCGACGCCTTGGATCACCAGCTGATCGACAAGGGCGTGACCGACGCTGCGCACCGCAGTCGAGGCCCGGCTCTTTGCGACTGACATGGGGATGTCCACCGGATGTTCAGATCTTGCCGTTAAGGGTTTCATGGCGCCTGACGTGCAATGTGGGCGCCATTGAAACCGATCGTATGCGGCTCGGCGGCCGCTTTCAGCTTGAGGGGTGAGTAGCGCGTCCCATGTCCGCTCGTACCGTGATTGAACAGCAGATCAGGCTCGTCGCAGAAGAGCAGGGCAAGGCGCTGGCGCCCCTTTGCGATGATCTTGTGCTCTTGGACAGCGGTCTTGATTCCCTGTGCTTCGCTATTCTCGTGTCGCGGCTAGAAGAAGAGCTTTCGGTCGATCCCTTCCTCGACGCGGATGACGGCGCCTTTCCTGAGACGCTGGTTCAGTTTGTCGCTTTTTATGACCGGCTCCTTGTCTGACGCCTCAAGGTTCGATGCGGGCGGCCCTAGTCTCGCAGCGCTGGTTTCATCGGCGACCCACGAACGCCCGGTTCAAGGCTCTCCTGCGCTCGACGACGGGGAGCGCTGCATCCCCCTTTGCGCGATTGCCGATCGGGTCTGGGTGCAGGCGCCGCACGCAGCGCTGGCCGGCCGAAACCTCCTTATTCTGACCCGCCGCCCGCTAAGCGCCGCCCTCGCCCTCGTGAGCCTCGATGGCGTCGCCGCGCGCCTGGTGCTGGCTCCGCCTGATCTTGGAGCGGGCCATCTTCCCGCGGTCGTCGCCGACGCAGCGATCGACGGAGTAGTCCATGACGGGATCGAGGGGGATGCGCTCTTGCCCGGCCTTCCCGCCCACGAGATCGCAATGGGCGCCGGTCAGACCGGTTGCCGGCTTGCCGGGAGCGACACTGCGACGCAATGGACCCTGTTCACGTCCGGCACGAGCGGCGCGCCGAAAATGGTGGTCCATAGCCTCGCAGGGCTCTTGCACGCCATTCCGATGCAACGGCCGGCGGGAGACCCTCGGACCGTCTGGGGCACCTTCTATGACATCCGCCGATATGGCGGTCTGCAGATGCTGCTTCGGGCCTTGACCGGCGGATACGCCATGCAGCTCACCGCCCCTGGCGAACGCATGGCGGGTTTTCTCGAGCGCTTGGCCCTGGCCGGCGCCACCCACATTTCAGGCACACCCTCCCATTGGCGAAGGGCGTTGATGCATCCTGAGGTCTCCCGGCTCAGTCCGCGGTATGTGCGCCTTTCTGGGGAGATCGCCGACCAGGCTTTGCTGAGCTACCTCGCCTCGGTGTTTCCGAACGCCGGCGTCTTCCATGCCTACGCCTCCACCGAGGCGGGGGTCGGTTTTGAGGTCTCTGACGGCCTCGAGGGCTTTCCCGCAGAATTTCTGGACCGACCCGGTCATGTGGAGATGCGGGCTCGGAACGGCTCCTTACAAATCCGTTCGCCCCGCACCGCCTGGTTTTATCTCGGCGATGAGCCGCCGAAGCTCAGGGATGAGCAAGGCTTCGTCGACACAGGCGATCTCATCGAGAAGCGGGGCGATCGCTTCTACTTCATAGGGCGCGCCAGCGGGGTGATCAATGTGGGCGGTCTCAAGGTCCACCCCGAGGAGGTGGAGGCTGTCATCAACCGCTGCCCCGGGGTGCGCATGGCGAAGGTCATGGCCCGGCGCAATCCGGTCCTTGGCGCGGTGGTGGCGGCAGAAGTCGTCTTGCTCGACCCTGCCGACGGCGAGGGCGACGCTGGCCGCGCCCTTCGCGCTGCGATCCTTGATCGTTGCCGCGTAGAACTTGCCGCCCATAAGGCGCCGGCGACGCTCAAGTTCGTGGCGTCGCTCGCTATCACAGCCGGCGGCAAGCAGGAACGGCGCAATGCGTAATGTGATTGTCACGGGCGCTAGTCGAGGGCTCGGCCTTGCGATCAGCCGCCGTCTCGCCAGCGACGGTTTCCGGGTGATTGGGATAGCCCGCAGCCTTAGTCCGGCTTTGAGCGAACTTATCGCCAAAAGCGATGGCGCCATCTCGTTTCACGCTTTTGACCTCGCTGAGGTCAATCGGTTGGCCGAAATGATCAAGGCTGTTCGCGCCGATGTCGGTCCGATCTATGGCCTGGTGAACAACGCCGGAATTGGCACATCGGGCCTTTTGACCCTGCTGAGCCAGGATAAGATCGAGGCGCTGATCCGGCTCAATACCCTGTCGCCGATCCTGCTTACCAAGGCGGCGGCGCGGTCCATGATCGCGCACGGGTCGGGGCGGATCGTCAATATCAGTTCGATCGTCGCCACCACGGGCTTCAACGCCCTATCGGTCTATAGCGCCACAAAGGCGTCGCTCCTTGGCTTCACAGGCTCGCTCGCCCGTGAGCTTGGTCCTGCGGGCGTGACCGTAAACGCTGTGGCGCCTGGATTTATTGGGACCGACATGACCGCGGATCTCGGTCATGACGCGATCGAGAAGGTGCGCAACCGCAGCGCCCTTCGCCGCCTCGCCGAGGCCGACGACGTTGCGGAAGCGGTCGCCTATCTGATGAGCGATGGGGCAAAAAACGTGACGGGCACGGTCTTGACGGTCGATGCTGGCTCGACCGCCTGAAGCTGGACCTGACCAAAGCGCTTTCGCCCAAACGGCGCAGAGCCCAAAACGTGAATTTGAGCCCGGCTATCGGCGGGTTCAGATCTTCAACGCGTCTCTGATCCTGGTCGGCCAAGCGGATACATCCAGACCATGGGTCACGAAGAGGGCCAGGGTAAGTCGGTCCATGCCGAAGGCGACGCAGCCTGTATGCGCCGCCGACCCGTCCGCCAGGGTCAGATCCCAGGCCCGTCCGAAGTGATCCTGATGGTAGTTGAAGCTCATGCAGGCGGTCAGCTTTCCATTGCCGAGGATGGGCGCCAGTAACTCGAATTTCAGGGTCTGTTTGCGCTGGCTTGCGGCAAGAAGGGGCGCGCCGCGTCCAAAGAACGGATCGTTGGCCACTTCGACGAGGTGGGAGAGGCCAAGGGTTTCAGCCACCCAGTAGGCTTTGTCGAGCCAGGCCTGGCGGAAATCTGAAACCTGTTCGGCGGAGCCGACGCGGACAAATTCGCGCATGCGGAAGGATTGTAGCCGGTCAAGATCTTTAGAGGGCTCGCGCCGGAAGCAGTCACAGCCGACATCAAAGGTCCACCCCGACGCCGGGACCGGGCCTCGCTCGGCGGCGATGGGATAGACCGGATAGCAGCTGGCGGGCGTCAGGACGAGGTCGGCGGGGCTGACGGCGCTGGTCCATCCCCCCGTTTCGGCCGGACGCGCCACCATGCTGACGATCTCACGCTCGCTGCCTTCAAGGCAGCAGACGCAGCCTAGGAGGTTCGGGAAACTATTCAGATAGCCTGATTTCTCAATCTGGGCGCGGCTCATGAGGGGAGGGAAGCGGAACACTTCCGCTTCGGCCGATCGCTGGCCGCTGATCCAGGCGCTCAGGCCATCGAGCACCCCTTCATAGAGCCCTGTTCGCGCCCGAAGACCATCTGGGCCCATCGGGCGAAACAGGACCCTCTCTATTTCGGCGAGGGAGGGCGCATAGACGTGTTGGCTACGCATGGGCGCATTCATCGTCAGAGGGTCCCGTTCAAAGAGCTTAGGCCGCGGTCGAGCAGCGCCGCCTTGCCAAGGTCGGCCATGATCCGGTCGTTGCTGATCATCAAAGGGGCAGACAGCACATCGCGCACCATCCGGCTAAGACTGGCCTCACCATCGTTTCGATAGCCCGAAAGGCCGCAGACGCGCGAAGCGCTCATCACCGTGCTAATCGCAAGCTCAGAGGCCTGCACCTTCAAAAGACTCGTGGCCGTCTGAAAATCCAGCGCCGCCAAAGCCGAGGGCGTGTTGCTGAGCGTGTCGTGCCGGGTGATGAAGGCCGACAGGAGGCTGCAGAGGGTCTGAAGGCTCGCCTTGGCCTCGCCGAGGCGCCGTTCGCCCGGCGGCGGCGTGTCTCGCGCTTCACGCGCCGCTCTGCGCAGATAAAGTCGGGCGCGCTCGACCGCGGCGCTGGCGATGCCAGCCCAGACCGAGCCCCATACCACATGAGCGGTTACGGTCATCGTCTGGGCGTGAATGTCCGCATAGGCGACGCTGAGCACCTGGTCGACGCGCCCTTTTGCGTCGAGGGTGAAGGCATGGCTGCATGTGCCCCGCATGCCCATGGCGTTCCAGCTTCCTAGGCGCTCGAGGCGGTAGTCGGCGCGCTCGAATACGGCCAGGACCTGATCAGAGGCGGCCGCGTCGGCGTTGCGGCGTGCAGTGGTGACGATCGCGTCCGCCTCCTCGCCGTAAGAGACGACGCTCGCCGCGCGGACCAGGCGAACGCCGCCTGGGATGGGGTCAATGGCGGCGCTGCTGATCCTTACGGCGCCGCCCGCATCGCCCTCTGTGGTCGAGGAGCCCAGAAGCAGCTGGTCGCGCGCGAGGCGGCGGAGGAAATCGACCTGCCAGGCGTTTTCGCTGTGGTGATTGACCAGACACGCGACTTTGACCTGGTGCATGGCGAAAATCATGGCGGTGGAGCCGCAGGCGCGCCCGAGGGCAAAACACAGGTCGGCGACCTCAGCGAGGCCGAGGCCCTCGCCGCCCAGATGTTTGGGAACCATCACCCCAAGGAGCCGCGCCGCCTTGAGGGCGCCGATAGCTTCTTTGGGAAACCGGGCCTCGATGTCGACCGTATCGGCGTGATCGGCGGCGACCTTAGCGGCGGCTTCAACGCGCTGGGGCAGGCGACTTGAAGCCGCCACAGCCTTGATCGCGCTGTCAAAGCCCGTCGTCTGGTTTGCATGCATCGTCAAGTTTGGCCCAATCCGAGCGGTCAAGCGCGCTTGTCCGCCCGTGCTGCATGGCCCGTGCCATCGGACGCCGTGGGCCTGCCGTGATGGGCTCCCCATCACGGCGCCCATCGAGCAGCCCCATAAACGCGAGCTTTACTCGCGGGGCTGCAAGATAGGGGCCCAGCGCGTTCGCCAAGGAGTTTAGGTTCATGACGTCCCACGCCCTGATGGACGGGGCGCTCTTGCTGGGAAGGCGGCTCGTCGGGTCCCGGTTCAGATCAGGCCTCACGCTCTCCTCGCGCAAGCGCGCAACGGCTGGGTATCGGTCCAGCGTTCAGGCGTCAGTCGGGGCGAGCGCCTGCCCGATGTCTTGGGCGTCTGGGCGTGTCTCACCGCGAGAAACCCCTGACGCAATGAGCCGCACGGCGGTCCGCAAACCGTGCACGCGGTCGGATCGGCTGGATGCGACAACCCGCACACGGGAACGGCTGAGGGTCCAGGGCGGAGCTCACGGATGAGCCAGGACCCCTCGACCTCTCAAGGGGATGGGCGGGTAGCCAGCCTCGTCGCCGCCGTCCTGGCGAAAAAGGGGCTGGCCCCCGTCGGGCCGAAGGACAGCCTGCGCGACGCCGGGCTTTCGTCCTTGGATATGGTCAACCTCATGCTGGGCGTCGAAGACGCTTTCGACATTGCCCTGCCGGAAGACCAGATGACCCCCGAAAACTTCAGCTCGGTCGTGGCGATCGAGGCCTTGATCGCACGCCTGACCTGAGCCGCCGGACCCGTGCCTCTGGATCCCAAGGCCGCGCGATTGCTTCGCATGCTGGCGGCGGCGGCGGCGTCGGCCGGGCCCTTGCCCTCTGTCGAGGCGCGCAGGAATGCGCTGGTGCAGCTCTCGGGTTTGGCTGGGGGCGACGCGGAGACGGTTGCGGGGCGCTGGAAAGTTGAAGCCCGGCCGCTGTCCTTCGCGCCGCCGGGGTCCCAAGCCTGCCTTGGTCTTAGACTCTACACGCCGTCCTCAGCGGAAAAACAGGGGGGAGCGGTGGTCTACGTCCACGGCGGGGGTTGGGTGGCGGGCGACCTTGAGACCCATGATGGGGTATGCAGAGCCCTTGCGCATGCAAGCGGCGCTCGGGTTCTCGCGGTGGACTATCGCCGGCCGCCGGAGCACCGGTTCCCGGCGGCGGTCAGGGATGCTGTCGACGCTGTGATGTGGGCCCGGTCCGCGGCTAAGGATTTGGGCGTCGATCCGGCGAGGATAGCTTTGGCGGGCGATTCAGCCGGCGGGGGCATAGCGGCGGCTGCGGCGCATCTGCTTGCGTCCCGCGGCGAGCCCCTTCGCCTTTTGGCCCTCCTGTGTCCGATTTTGGAGCTCGAGCCGCTCTATCCGTCGCGAACGCTGTTTTCTAAGGGGTATTTCGTGGATCCTGCGCAGTTCGCTGCGGACCTCGGCCTATACCTTGGCGATCCGGAGCGCGCCGCCGATCCCCTGGCCTCGCCGCTGCGCCTGAAAGATCTTGCAAACTTCCCCCCCGTCCGGCTTCATCTTGCAGAATTTGATCCCTTCCGTGACGAGGGCCGCGCCTTCGGCGAACGCCTGGCGGCGGCTGGCGTCTTATCAGTGGTCAAGGTTCATAAAGGCATGATCCACTATTTCTATGCCCTTGCGGGCGCGATACCGACGGCATGGCCGATCCTTGAGGAGATCGGGGCTGAGATGCGCGAGGCGCTCGTGCGTCGCTAAACTGTTCGCGCCGATTTCCTGATTAAAGACGGGCGTCGCCGGACACGATCTTTTGAAACGCGGCTTGGTTGAGGCGCCGAAACGCTTGCTCGGCCGGATCGAACCAATAGGCCTGCTCCACCGTCTCCGGATCGAAGCCCTCCGCCGCCATCGAGCGAGTCTGAACTTTATACGTCGCCGTCGTCGGCAGGCGCTCGACCAGCCTTACAAAAACGGGTCGGGCATGTATGGGCAGGTGTTGGGCCGCGCGGACAGCCAGCGCCTCGAAGGTAAAGGTCGCGTCCACCGCCAAGGCCGCCATCGGCGCCCGGCCTTCACGGGCAGGGACCGCAACGGCGTAGACGGCCGCTTGGAGCACGCCGGGCGTCAGGGCCAGAATATCGGCGACTTCCTGCGCGGATCCGTTCTCTCCCTTCCAGCGGAAGGTGTCGCCGGCGCGGTCGACGAAATAGAAAAAACCGGCTTCGTCCTTACGCATGAGGTCGCCGGTACGGTACCAGAGGTCGTTGGGCTCAAATGCATTGCGAAGCCGCTTAGCTTCGGACGCCCCGCGCTCTGTGTAGCCCTCAAAGGCGCTGGCGCCGCTCGCCTCAGGCTCGATCCGCCCGATGGCTTCCCCGATCTCTCCCGGCGCGCACGGGATGCAAAAGCCGTCCGGGCCGCGGATCGGCTCGCCGGTTAGGGTGTCAATGCGTGCGAGCACCGCGGGCGGTCTTGCGAGGGGAAATGGAGGCGCGCGGCCGATGGCGCCGGGCCTGGCTTCCACGTTGAACAGGGAGACGGAGCCTTCGGTCGAGGCGTAGAATTCGAGCACCGAGGGGATGGCGAACCGGTCTACGGCCTTTTTCCACACCGCTTCGCTAAGGCCGCCGCCGCAGATCAGCCGCAGGCGGTGGCGGCGCTCATCGGGATGGGGGCTGGCGCTCAGAAGATAGCGCCAGAGCTCACCAATGTATTGAACGATGGTGCACTCCCAGTTGACCACGTCCGGCCAGAATTGGCGGGCCGAAAACCGTTCGCGCACCACGACTGACCCGCCGGACGCCAGCATGGCGCCGATCGCCGTGACGCCGCCAACGCTGTGATACATGGGCAGGCAGTTATAGAGCCGGTCCTGCGGCCCCGCGGCCATGAGGCCTGAGAACCAACCGATCCACGCCATGATCCGGCGATGGCTGATCCTGGCGGCTTTCGGAAGGCCTGTGGTTCCCGAGGTGAAGATATGCAGCGCGGTGGCGTCCTGGGCCGTGATCGGCGCCCGGCCGTCGTCAAAGGGCGCCCCTGAGACGGCCGCCAGGTCCAGCCCTTGCACGCCGTCCGGAAAACGATCGCCGCCGATCGCGAGGACGTGGGCCGCAGGCGCCTCAAGCACTTGAAAAACCTCGCCGATATACGCAGGGTGAACGAGGAGCAGGTCGGGCGCAGCCACGCGCAGGCTGTGGGTCAGAGCCTCCCCGCGCAGGTGGGTGTTGATCAGACTGACGATCGCGCCTGTGCGGCTCACGCCGACCCAAAGGGCGAAATAGTCCGGACTGTTCGGCGCCAGGAGGGCGACGTGCTTGCCCTTGCCGAGACCGGCGGCCAGGGCCCAGCGCGTGTACCGGCGGCTTTGCGCGGCGAGCTCGGCGTAGGTAAGAGAGGCCTCCGCGCTGAGGAGGGCCGGCGCCGGGCCGAACCGTTCAGCTTGCAGATCCAAGAACCCCCCGAGGGTCAGGGTGGAATCCCTGGTGAGCGCGCCGGAGGTCCTGATCGCGTTGAGCCAGGTCTTCGTGACGTTTAGGGACCCAGAGGGCCTCGCGGCGCCGCGGTCGCCGGCGTCGCCCTCGGCCCTCACCCGATCCTTTGTCAACTGATGCTCCAAAACTTGGGACCCCGACCTGGCGCCTTTGCGTTTGCGGCAAAAGACGTGCCAGGCGCACTGAGAAACGTCAGCGCGCCGCTCCGGGCCGAAACGGGCGCCGGCGCCCCCCTCCGCCGTCTTCGCCGGTTTCATTTCTCAGCGCGCCGTTTCGCGCGCTCCTCTATAAGGCGGTCGATTGTCGCGGACTTGCCTCGGCTCCGCGGGCGGGCGACGCTGGCGCAGCGCTGCGCCCGAGGGTCTCGCCGCGCGAGAGGAAAGAAAGTTCAATGCAGGCCGCACCTGATCCCATAGCCCCTGGCCAGGAGAGTGTCTGGTCCTATCCCCGTCCGCCGCGCGCGGAGCTTAGCCGGCGGCCCCTGAAGATCATCCATAAGGGCATTGTGATCGCCGACGCTCAAACGGCGATCCGGACCCTCGAGACCAGCCATCCGCCCAGCTATTATGTCGCGCAATCCGACATCGCGATGGAGCGGCTTGAACGGACCACGCGGCGCTCGGTTTGCGAGTGGAAGGGTGAGGCTATTTATTTTGACGTGGTGGTCGGCCGCGAACGACTGGCCAACGCGGCCTGGAGCTATCCTGATCCGACCCCCGAATTCGTCGCCTTGAAAGATCGCATCGCCTTCTATGCGTCAGCGTTCGAGACCTGTCTGATTGATGGCAAGCCCGTCACGCCCCAGCCCGGCGGCTTTTATGGCGGATGGATCACCGATGACGTCAAGGGTCCGTTCAAGGGCGCGCCGGGCAGCTGGTTTTGGTGATGCGCGCGGACGCGACATGAGCCAGCGGGCGTGATCGGCGAGCCCCAACTTGCCTTGGCCTTACGCGCTTCTGCGCTCCTGTCGTCAACTCCGCTGGTCAGCGCTATCTTGTCGTAAGGAGACGTGGGCAGAGATGATCCTCCATCCTGCCGCCGTGCGGATCCAGGTTTGGGTTTGGCGCCCATTGCGGCCTGTGTCCGATCTTACGAACTCAACATGAGCGACCGCTGCGTCAGGGCCGAGGGCGATAACCTCGGTTCTTATGCGCGCGCGGGGCGGAGAGCCCCCGCTTCGGACCCGCCTGAAGGCGGCAATCTCGTCAAAGCCATAGAGGTTCTCAGATACGCCGTAACGCACGGTGTGCGGAGAAACGAAGAAGAAGCTGTCGAGGGCCGCCACGTCGTTGCTCATCAGCGACGCCTCGTAGGCGTCGAGCGCGCGGCGGACCTCTGCGGCGACCGCGTCATCGGCGGTGATCAAAACCCTCTCCTTGGAATGTGGGCGCCGAGGACGCCGTTAGCTTCAAGGTGCGCCGCAACGCAGAACAGATGATCTTCCCGGCCTTCAGCAGCGATGATCTGCACCCCGATCGGCAGCTGACCCGGGCGATTGACCGGAGCGGCGAGAACAGGAAGTCCGATATAACTCAAAGGCTGGGTGTAAGCGCCCAGGCTTTTTCTCGCCGAGACCGGCTTGCCGTCGATGAGCATATCGTCCTCGCCGATGGGCGGCGCCGTACACGGCGCAATCGGCGCCAACAGGATATCGTATCGTTCGAACAGGCCAGCAGCCTCAGCGTGAAAGAGACGCCGATATCGCCTCGCCTCATCCTCCACGCCGCCCGGCAGGAGCGCTCCAGCAAGAAGCCGGTCTCTAACGGCGTGGTCGAACGCATGGGGCTGCCTCTTAAGATCGGCGAGGTGGAGGCGCGCGCCTCTAAAGGCGCTGAGGCAGAAGGCGGCGGAGCGTGCGGCCTCTGCGCCCGTAAGTTCGACGCCAAGATCGGCGTTCAGGGCGCGCCCGACGAGGTTCACGGCGCCGAGGACCTCGCCGGACGCCCCTTGAGTGAACCAGCCGCCAAGGACCGCGGCGCGCAGGGAAGGCTTGTGTTGGACCGGGAGCGGACCTTCCGCCAAGACTGCATAAGCCAGAGCAAGGTCCGCCACCGTTCGTGCAAAAAGGCCAGCGTGGTCGAGGTCCTCGACAAACGGAAACATACCGTCGAGGGGCAATCTTCCGAGGGTAGGCTTCAGGCCATAAACGCCGCACAGCCCAGCGGGTATTCTGACAGAGCCGTTGGTGTCTGAGCCCAAGCTGAGAGGGACCAGATCGCCTGCGACCGCCGCCGCCGAACCCCCTGATGAACCGCCCGCGATCCGGCTGAGGTCGTGCGGGTTGCGCGTCGCGCCATAGTGCGCGTTGTCAGTGACAAAGCCGTAGGCGAACTCATCCATGTTGAGGGCGCCGACAAGGATGGCGTCAGCGCGCTTCAAGCGCGCAATCAAGGCGGCGTCGTGGGCGGCTGGAGCGGCCTCCTTGCGGATTTTGGAGCCGGCCAGGGTGACGACGCCGCCCACGTCGAAAAGGTTTTTGACAGCGAAGGGGACGCCGGCGAGAGCGCCGACCGGCTGGCCTTCGGCGATTCTCGCGTCGAGGCGGCCGGCTTCTTCGCGCGCCTCCGCGGCAAAGACGGCGGTGAAGGCGTTGAGATCCCTGTCTTGGGACGCAATGCGCTCGAGGGTGTGGTGGAGCACAGCTTGGGCGGTGAGCCGGCCCGCCTTGACCGCGGCGACAATCGGCAGGACGTCGAGGCGGCTCAAGGGGTCAAGACCCCGAGGATTGGCGGGGGTCGTGTTGAAGATGCGCGGCCAGGGTCGCGGCGTGGGCCTGGAGCGCGGCGAGCGTTTCTAGGACGTCCGGCAAATATTCGTCTGCAACCCTCAAATCCAGCTCACGGGCTCTTCGATGGGCATAGGTCTCGAGCGCGCTCTGGCTCAGCTCTGCAAAGCCCTTGATGTCTATGAGATCCATCGGCGACTCCCGTCCGGTAAAGGCGTGAACTAGGCGCAGACCTGCGTGTGTGGCGGCTCCAGTCCGCGGTCTTGAGGCGTTGGGTGCTGCTCTCGAGGGCTCGCCGCCTTACACCGCAGGGGGAGCCGGCTCGGCGCGGCCCGGCCGCTCACGGCGGCCGGGGGTTCAAGACACGGCCGCCGGACCGGCCGTGTTTGGAGGCAGGGAAGGGACGGCGACGCGCCAAGCCGGGGCTCACGCTTTCAGCTCCCCTGATAGACCGAAAGCGCCGCGTCTACGCCCGCGCCCCCTCTGACGCTGAAACCCTCCTGACGCAGGACGGCCTCCAGGGCGGCGAAGGTTGAGAGGATAGCGTGTTTTCGCGCGTTGACCCCCATGGCGCCGATCCTCCAGACCCGACCGGCGAGGGATCCGAAGGCGGAGCCGATTTCGATTTCGAAATCATCCCGCATCCGGGCCCGTACGCGCTCACCATCGATGCCGGTTGGAATGTGGATCGCGGTGACATTGGTCATTTTGTAAGCCGGGTCGCCGAACACCTCGAGCCCCATCGCCTGGGCAGCCGCCACCACCGCCTGGCCAGCCTGAGCATGGCGAGCGAAACGTTCCGGCAGGCCTTCCTCAAGGACCAGGCGCGCGCACTCGCGCGCGGCATAGAGCATGGACGCCGCCTCGGTATGGTGATTGAGGCGGCGTTCGGACCAGTAGTCCATGATCATGGCGAGGTCGAAATAGTTGGAGGCGATGCGCTCTCCCTTCGGCTCCATGGCCGGGGCGCCTGCAAGCCCCCTCTCCACGTGGCGTCGGCTGAAGATATGCTCGGCGGCGCGCTCGGAGATGGTTATGGGCGCCGATCCCGACGGGCCGCCCAGGCATTTTTGCAACCCCGCTGTGACGAGGTCGGCTCCCCAGGCGTCCACGGGGGCCGGCATGCCTGCGAGGGTGGCGGTGGCGTCGACATAAAGCAGGGTGTCGTAGTGTCGGCAGAGGGCGCCGATCTCGCTCATCGGCTGGGCGATCGTGGTGGAGGTGTCCCCATAAACGCCGGCGACCAGGCGCGGCCGAACCCGCTTGATGGCGTCCTCGACCGCATTGGCGTCGACAACCGAGCCCCACGGCGCCTCGACCGTGGTGATTCGGGCGCCGCAGCGTTGGGCGATCTCCATCAGAAGGAGGCCGAACCGACCGGCGTTGATGACGACCGCGTGATCGCCCGGCGCCAGGACAGACACCATGGCCGCCTCAATGCCGGCGCGCGAGGTGCCATTGATGAGGAAGGTCCAACGGTTTTGTGTCTCGAAGACCTGCCGATAAAGGGCCATGGTCTGGTTCATGTAGGCGGTGAACTCTGGGTCGAACTGGCCGAGCAACTGCACCGACATGGCGCGCAGAACGCGAGGGTGCACGTTGATCGGGCCAGGTCCCATGAGAAGCCTCGGCGGATGATCCAGTTCGCCGAATATCGCGTTCATGACCCGCCTTTTTCCTCAATGGCGTCGACGAAGGCCAGCATGGCCTGAAGCGCAATGACACAATCTGCCGCCTGCACCGCCTCGGCCGGATTGTGGCTGACGCCGCCTTTGCAGCGGATAAACAGCATGGCGCTCGGGGCGAGGCCCGCCATAACCATGGCGTCATGTGCGGCGCCGCTCGGCAGGCGCAGAGGGTTGACGCCGCTTGAGCGCACCGCGTCTTCAAGCAGTTGGGTCAGAGCTGGATCGCATGGTGTTTCCGGCAAGTCCTGTAGGAGCGCGATCGAGACCCCGATTCCCCGCCGCGCGGCGATCGCCTCAATCTCAGACACGATCTCGTCGAGGGCGGCGTCGCGAACCTTTGAGGTCTCTGCGCGGATATCCATCGAGAAGACGACGGCGGCAGGGATCACATTAAAGGCGCCCGGTTCGGCCGCGATCCGCCCCACGGTGCCGACCAGGCCCTCGTTTCCCGGGGCGCACAGGCGCTCGACCGCGAGGATCGCCTCTGCGGCCGCTGGAGCCGGGTCGCGGCGAAGGTGCATTGGGGTGGTTCCCGCATGGCCGGCGACGCCGGTCATGCGAACAAGAAGCCGCTTTTGCGCTGCGATGGCGGTGACGACACCGATCGGCAGGCCTTCGGCTTCGAGCCTTGGTCCCTGTTCGATGTGCGGCTCCAAAAACGCGAACACCTCGCCAGGCTTGCGGGAGGCTTCGGAAAGGTCGGTTGGGACGAGGCCGAAGGCCTTTAGGGCGCTCGCAAGGCTAACGCCTTCGGCGTCCTTCACCTGAAGCGCCGCTGGGTCGACCTTGCCCGCCACGGATCGGCTGCAGGTCATCGATGTGGCGAAGCGCGAGCCCTCCTCGTCGCCGAAGGCGATGACTTCGATTGCGAAGGGCGTTCTGCGCTCGGCCCGCGCCAAAGCCGTGACGCAATCGATCCCAAGCATGATCCCAAGGGCCCCGTCGTATCGACCCGCGTTGCGTACGGTGTCGATGTGCGAGCCGATCATCAACGCGGGCGCATTCGGGTCTTGGCCCTCCCAGCGGCCAATAAGATTGGCGGCGGCGTCAAGGCGAACGCTCATGCCTGCCCCGCGCATCCATTCGGCGAGGCTGTCCAGCGCCGCCGAGTGGGCGGACGTAAGGAACCGCCGCGTGAGCTGGTCGGCCGCTTCGCTGTAGGGCGCATGGCCGAGCCAATCGCAGCGCGCCATCGCTCTTTCGCCGAGGGGAAGATCGTCGGTTGAGGCGCTGCTTCGCTGAAGGTCCATCTTACCCGTCATGACGACAACAAGCGCCAGGCCGAGGCCCTGGACCCGGCATGAGCCTGTCCGCGAGGGCTCTGGGGGCGCGACCGCACTCGCTTAAGCGCTCCTTGATCAGCGGTGCGAAGTGACGACGCACCGGCCCTCGAAGGGGCGCCGACATCCAGGCGGACCGCGTTTCGGATCATTAAGCAAAGCCTCCCAATCCTGGCCGCCGTTCCTACCGTTTAGCATGCGCAGGCCGCACGCTTTCTGCCTGCAACCTCTAAAGCCGGGGCGCCGTTAAGTAAGTAAAATATGAATAATGCTCAGCGCCTGAGCGCTCCTCCTCTTGGCCTGGGCGCCATTCATGCACCCCCCGCAAATCTCTGCGGCAATCCCTTGCCTCTTGCCGCCACGACGGGCTAGCCCATAGCCGATGAAGAGGACTGCAGTCACAGCCCGAAGAGCGCCGAGCGCGCCGCCTGATGCGGACAGCGCTTTATCAAAGCCGATCCGCAAGCGGGATGCAGTGCGGACGCGCAGCGCCCTCTTGAAGGCGGCCCTTAAAGAGTTCTCGTCCCACGGGTTTTCAGGGGCGCGCATTGACCGGATCGCAAACGCCGCAGACTGCAACATCCGGATGCTCTATCACTACTTTGGCAGCAAAGAGGGGCTCTATATCGCTGTGCTTGAGGCGGCGTACGCGGACCTGAGGCGCAAGGAAGCGGCGCTGAAGATCGATTTGGAGCAGCCGCTCGAAGGCATGCTGGAACTGATGCGGTTCACCTACATCTACTTTCAGAACAATCCAATGTTTGAGGGGTTGCTGCGCGCGGAAAACATGATGCGAGGCCGATTTGTCCGTCGGTCCAAACCGGTGCCTGAAGCGGGGTTTTCCCTGATCAAGACGCTCGATGCCTTGATCGCGACCGGACAGCGCAAAGGTGTGTTCCGAGAGGATCTGGACCCGGTGAACCTCTATGTCAGCATGACAGCCTTGAGCCGCTTCCACTTGGCGAACGCCTATTCCATGTCTGCAGTATTGGGCGTCGACTTGCAGACCATAGCCTGGCGACGGCAACGCATGGAACACTGTTTGGAGGTTTTCCGCGCCTATCTGGTTTGCGGCGCTCAGGCGCCATTCGCGCCATGAAAGATTGGGGTTAAGGCAAGAAAATTCCGATGTTTCGGGGTTTTAGGCGCTCGGCGCTGGTGGGGCTGAACACCCAGTCCCAACCCCTCTATTTGTCGCGTTTGGGTCCTTAGCGTCACGAAAGGGCCCGCTGTTTGCAAGCGGCTCCAAGCGCATCTTGCCGTTGGATGCTCCGGGCTGGAACACCATCAGCTGCTCAGATATAGCGTCTATAGGCGGGAGTTCAGGTCAAATTCCAAAGTGGGGTTTTGATCTGTGATGGAGTGGAAGAGCCCCAACGGCGTCTGGGTGTCGGACCGAGGTCTTGTTTGAGCTTAGGCATAGAGGCTCTTGATCGATCACATCCCGCACTTGACTTGTCTGCGCCTAGCCCGCCGATCGAGGGCTCCCGTGGCGCTCGAGCACAGCTTTAAGCCGCGATACCCGCCTCTTTTGGTCAGGTGGGAAGGATTGCGAGCCTTTGGGGGCAATCCCTAAGTGGAGCGACATCGACCAGGTCGTTCTCCCATTGGCGCGCTCAGACCGCGTCAGAACGACCTCATATTCGACCAAAGTGGGCGTCGAGACCAGCTGGGTTGGGCTTGAAGATGGACATCCAAACGCCTCGTCGTTTCACAAGATGGGTTAGTCTGCATCCCTGATCGAGGTAAGCCTCTCGCATTGGTCAGAACCGAAAGGCCTAGCGGTGGTCAAAAGCCTCTTTCTGAAGAATTGCGATATGATCGTGACTATGGATGCTGAGCGGCGTGAGATCCGCAACGGCGCCGTGCATATCGTTGGAGATCAAATAAAAGCGATCGGCGCAGACCTTGTCCAACCTGGCGACGTGGACGAAGTGCTCGATCTCAAGGGTCATATCGTCTGTCCGGGTCTGATCAACACCCATCATCATATGTTCCAAAGCCTGACGCGCGCTGTCCCTGCGGCGCAGAACTCCAGCCTGTTCGGATGGCTGAAGGCCCTTTATCCAATCTGGTCGAAGCTGACGCCTGGGATGCTTCGCGTTTCAACGCAAACCGCCATGGCTGAGCTCTTGCTCAGCGGCTGCACCACCTCGTCGGATCATCTTTATCTCTTTCCGAACGGGTGCCGCCTCGATGACAGCATCGAGGGCGCGCTTGAGATCGGAATGCGGTTCCACGCGGCGCGGGGCGCCATGAGCATTGGCGAATCCAAAGGCGGCCTGCCGCCCGACGCTCTGATCGAATCTGAGGCGGATATTCTTCGGGACGCTGCCCGTGTGATCGAAACCTATCACGATCAGAGCCCTCGGGCGATGTTGCGCGTCGTCGTCGCCCCGTGTTCGCCCTTTTCGGTCAGCCGCGAACTCATGCGCGATTCCGCCGACCTCGCCCGTGACTACGGCGTGTCGATGCACACGCATCTGGCTGAAAACCTTGACGATGTGAACTACAGTCTCGAGCGATACGGGCGCACCCCCGCGCGCTACGCCGAAGACCTGGGGTGGCTCGGGCCTGACGTCTGGCACGCCCACTGTGTTCAACTCGACGAGGAGGGTATCTATCTTTTCGGGGCTTCAGGCGCCGGGGTCGCTCACTGCCCATGCTCGAATATGCGCCTGGGCTCGGGCATCGCGCCGATCGGCGCCATGCGCCGTGCGGGCGTGCCTGTCGGGATAGGGGTCGACGGATCGGCGTCCAATGACGCGGCCCATATCCTCAGCGAGGCGCGTCAAGCCATGCTGCTGCAAAGGGTCGGTTTTGGTCCAGAGGCCATGACCGCGCGCGACGCTCTGGAGATCGCAACCCTCGGCGGCGCCCGCGTCCTTGGACGCAGCGACATCGGCGCCCTGGCGCCGGGAATGGCCGCCGATCTTGCGATTTTCGATCTCAACACGATCGCGTTCGCCGGGGCGCTGCATGATCCTGTCGCCGCCCTAATCTTCGGCGGGCCGACGTCGGCGGCCTACACCATTGTCAACGGACGTGTGGTTGTACGCGAAGGTCGTATCACCACGATCGACCTCCCGAGCTTGATCCGTGATCACAATCAGGCCGCCATGACGCTGATCAACGGATAGGGCGAGGGCAGGGCAGGCGCGCGCTTTGACCCGCCCCGCCGCGGCGAGCATGTAGCCTGTTCCTAGAAGCTATAGCCGATGCGTCCAATAAACTGGCGGGGCGGCACGAAGTAGTTTGCCGTGATGAATGTGCCGAAGTTGTCGGTATATCGCGAATTCACCGACGCCGTATCCAATAGATTCTCGATTAGGAAATCAAAGTGCCAGTGGCCCCCATTGGCCTTATAGCTGAAATTCATGTCAAACTGGCGTTGAGCGGGCACTAAATCGGTGACTCGGTTGTTGTAGATCCGGAAGTAGTAGGGATTACGGTAAACATAGTGGATGCGCGAAATGAGCTGACCCCCATCAGAGAAATATAGAATATGCTGGAAGCCAAGATTGATGGTGAACGGGGGAACTTTCGGCAACTGATGCCCATAGACATCGCCGCTCGCAGCGCTGAACGCGGCAAAGCGATCGGCGACGTCATTGCCGTTGAAGGGGCCGCCATTGGCGATGTCGATCTGCTCCGCCACCGCAGGGTCGAGCAATTGCTGATGACTATCGACCCGGCTCTCTTGCAGCGTCAGGTTTCCGTCAAAGCGTAGGTTGAAGGGAAGAAGCTGGGTCGCCTCGGCCTCGATCCCATCGACATGCGCCTCCCGGACATTCGTGAGACCGCCCTGGAAAGGAATAGGGTCTTCGCTATCGACCTGAAATTCGTGGATTTTGTTGTAGAAGGCCGACACATTGACGCGCAGCTTTTTGCCAAAGAATTCATTCTTGGATCCGAGCTCAAGGGCGTCGACCCGTTCAGGAGCGAACACGAGGGGAATATCCACCGCCCCTGGATTGAGATTGGCGCCGCCAGGCTTGATACCGTTTGAGGCCATGACGTAGACGGTGTTGAGGGGGGCGATGTCATATTCAAGCTCGGCTCGCCCGGTGAGCTTTCTGAACTTTGCCTTCAGAACGGCATAGGACGCGCCATTATTGCGATCGGGCAGGCCGAAATAGTCCTGAATAACGCCGATCTGGTTATCCGTCGTGCCACGGCCGCCGAGGGTCAATCTGAGGCTTTTGGTGATGTGATAGGTAGCCTGGCCATAAACCGAGCCGGACTCGAGCTTTTGGGTGTCGCGCGTCTCAAACGCGACCGGACCGGTAAAGTTCGCGGTTTCAGCATAGTAAGGGTTTGATGGACTTAAGTCGACCACTAAACCAAAGGGCGCATAGAAATTGAAGTCGCCTGCTGCGTAAGCCGCCTGATTTGCTGCATCGTTGTTGTATTGATATTCTTCAACCGCTTCGTTGTACCTCTGATAGAGATAAAACCCGCCGACAATCCAATCCAGCGCGCCGCCTGGCTTGGAGGCAAGGTCGACCTCAGCCGTATAGCTATGGCCGTCTCGATCATTCTCAACGTCAATGTCGTGAACGCCAAGAATGGGAAGGGCGGTCGCGTAGTCGAGCTTGTCGAGGTCTTCGGAGCCGTCGAGTTTACCTCTCTGGTAGCTTCCGATGAACTTCAGGGTCGAGGCGCCGAAGTCATATCCAACGTTAAGCGCTAGATTGTCCGATTCCTGGCGCATCTTGGACGGATAGTCTTGCGTGAGCTCGCGCGGGTCAGGGTTCGGATCCAGGATGTTTTTATACGCGTCGCCGTTGGTGTCGTTGGAATAGTGCTCGCCCCAGACCTCGAGGGTCAGACGGTCTGTCGGCTTCCAGAGGGCGTCGATGCGCGCGTTCACGCTGTCCTCGTTGCTGAGCGGATATTTTCCGCCGGCGCCGGGCACCTCGGTGGCGTTCGCCCAACCGTCGTGGGCTTCCTGCTGAACTGCGATGCGGATCGCCGCGGTGTCGCCCAGAGGAAGATTGCCGATTATGCGGAAGCGATCGTAGTCGAAACTGCCGCCGCTGATGTCGACAGAGCCGCTATAGCGACCGAGCTGCGGACGCACGGTCGTCACATTGATCGCGCCGCCGTCCGAGTTCTGGCCGAGCACCGTACCTTGTGGGCCGCGCAAGACCTCTAGGGTGTCCACGTCGAGGAAGTTGGCGTTCAGGGATATGGGGCTCGCTATATAGACGCCGTTGATATTGAATGAGACCCCGGGTTGAGCCGATGTGTTCTCAATGCCCTCATATCCAGCGCCACGAATGCTGATCGCCAGGGGATTGGAGGGTGTGGTGTTGACCACCAGGCCCGGCACGATGTCGTCAAGGTCCTTCGGGGCGACAATATGGGACGAGTCGAGAGCCCCCCCGCTGATGGCGGTGACCGCCAGGGGTGTCTTTTGAAGGTCGGTCTTCACCTTCTGCGCAGTCACGACGACTTCTTCAACGACCGTAGGTGGAGCCTCCTGCGCGCGCGCAGAGGCGCCGATCATGGTCGCAATAGACACGCCAGCCCATAAGGCGCGCACTCGGCTCATCATAATCCCCCTATTTTGCCCCCGCGATTCCACATCCGCCGGGTTGAAGGCCGACGAACGCGGAGGGCTCGCAGGGCGGTATCGAGCGGAAGCCGCACGTGGTGGCCAGAAAAATCCAAAGGGATAGACGGGGCATCCCCGTGATTGTTCGGACCAAGCGCAGAGCGTGCATCCAGCGCACGTTTCGTGAGCAATTACGCAAATTATGCTTACTTAAATTCGGACGCCCGCTGCGGGGTTTGCCGGGGGTTTGGGCCGTATGCGACCTTGCCAGGTGACGGCATACGCCGCGGGCGCCGTCCGGCGCGTACGGACATTTGGCGCACAGACAAGTGGCGCGCTGGCGATTGGGACCCTCGCGCCTCAAGAGCGCCAGGTGCGCTGTCGGCGCATGGTGTAAGGCGCAGAGGCTCAAATCTGCACGGTGGATCATGATTTCTTCGACTGACGAGCGCATCCCCGCCCCGCGCCTTTTGGTGCTGGCGGTGCAACATGTGTTGACCATGTATGCCGGGGCTGTGACTGTTCCTCTCGTGGTGTCGAGCGCCCTGCACCTCGGAACAGATCAGACCGCTTATCTCGTCAGCTCCGATCTTGTCGCCTGTGGACTTGTGACCCTTGTCCAGTGCATCGGACTTTTCGGCGTCGGCGTTCGCCTGCCGGTCATGATGGGGGTGACCTTCGTGTCTGTGGGTCCGAGCATCGCCATCGCCTCCAACCCTTCCCTTGGCCTTCCCGGAATTTTTGGGGCGACGATCGTCTCGGGGCTGATCGGGCTTGTGATCGCCTCGAGGTTTAGCCGGTTTTCCTCCCTGTTCGCGCCAGTCGTGACCGGTACCGCGATGCTCCTGATCGGCGTTTCGCTGATGGGGGTTGCGGTGAACTGGGTGTCCGGCGGCGCAAGCGGAGCGCCCAGCGATCTCTGGGGAATGTCGATTGCGATTGTCGTTATCCTGACGATATTGGCGATCACTCGACTTGCAAAGGGAATGATCGCCAATACTGCCGTTCTTATAGGCATAGTGACGGGCTTTATCATTGCCGCTATTTCGGGTCGGGTGAACTTTGCGGCGGTTGGTCACGCGGGCTGGTTCAGCCTGGTGGCGCCCCTGCACTTCGGTATGCCGAAGTTCGATCTTATGGCGGCCGTCTCGATGACCCTCGTGATGCTGATCACCATGGTTGAATCCACCGGGATGTTGTTTGCTCTTGGCCGCATCGTTGAGCGGCCGCTGACGCAGGCAGACCTTGCGCGGGGCCTTCGCGCGGACGCCATGGGGGCGATGATCGGCGGCTTTTTCAACAGCTTGCCTTACACCTCCTACGCACAGAACGTCGGAATCGTGGCGATGACCGGTGTACGCAGCCGCTTTGTCTGCGCTGGCGCCGGCGTGATCCTGATCGCCCTTGGCGCTCTTCCCAAGCTGTCGTTTCTGGTGACCGCGGTCCCGCCGCCGGTCCTAGGCGGGGCTGCGCTCGTGATGTTCGGCATGGTCGCCGCCACCGGGGTGCAGACCCTTGGCCAAAGCGATCTTAGCCACCGAAAAAATCTTTACGTGGTGGCGTTGAGCCTCGGGGTCGGCCTAATTCCCGTTGTGAGTCCACGCTTCTTTGACGGGTTGCCTGCCGCGGCCGCAAGCTTCTTGCATAACGGCGTGGTCATCGGCGTCCTCACGGCGATAGGCCTAAACCTTGCGCTCAATCGCAGACGCGCGTCCGACACGACGTTCGTAAAGACCGAGGGCTCCCAAAATCCTGTTGCACCTGCCTTGGACGGTATGAGCGTGGAGGCTCAATAGGGCTGGACCAAACCGTTCACCTTTAGAGCGGGGAACGGCCCCTTTACGCCCAACGGCCAAGAAGGATGGCGGCTGCTAGACAGGCGACGACAGCGGCGCTGAGGCCCAATCTCAATCTGCCATACCACCCCGGCGCCTCGCCCCGCTCTACGCACCAAAGATCATATGCCGCCAGGATCGCGAAGGCCGCGCCCAGCAATCCCAGGCCGAGACGCGCCGGCGCCAGCAAGGCGCTCCAGCCGATCAGGGCGGGAACCACACTGATCCCATACCGCCGCCAAAGCGTGCTTGGGTTCTCCGACGCCCCAGCGACAGCCAGACCCCACTGAGCGCCGCCCATGAAGGACAGGATGACGGCGCCGTAGGTTGAAAGGGCGGCCTTGATTGGAATGGGCGCGGGCGGCCCGCCCAGCGCGAGCGCAAAACTCAGGGCCGCGAACGGCGCGACGCCCAAGACGCCCAGCACGAGT
>Ga0116231_10004593_pt1 | contig 27822 bp, 14 predicted proteins | sample S1TSphgellanicum_2_FD_89695 | JGI IMG/M metagenome (GOLD analysis project Ga0116231, IMG submission 89695) | Host-associated microbial communities from peat moss isolated from Minnesota, USA - S1T2_Fd - Sphagnum magellanicum MG | ecosystem: Host-associated > Plants > Peat moss > Unclassified... | reverse complement strand
TTGTGTGGGTTGTGTGCAGGCCCGTGTGAGTGAGTGAAGCTTATCAACTCTTCCTAGTCCCATCCCGGAGCTCCAACACGCCCCTCTACCCCTCAAAGTGTTGTGAGCTAGGGAGCGTGCTCCGACTCCTCCTTTTCCATTGCTTTCTACTTGGGTTCACATTTGAGCCCTTTAAGGAATTAGGAGTGCGTCGTGCTGTGTTTTGAATCCATGTGATTAATGAATTTTTTTTTTTCTCTACAAATGTTCAAAGCAAATGTTCTAAATTATCCTTCCATATTTTAGATATCAATTCAATTTTTGTAAATTTTTACTCGGATTAACATCTCTTGATTTTCAAGGAAGTTGTTTATTTATGTCCATTTCCATCCATCTAGGTCTGCATAACTGTTTTCGATCATATCTTCCTATGCCTAAAAAATCCTAAGAGTCGTGTGTCTACCAATTGTTGATTCTTAGCATGAATGGTGTGATGTGTTATTTCCCAAAATGTGTTGTTTTGCACAGCAATTGTTGTGTGAGGGGGGGCAATATTGACATTAACAAATTAAAATCAAGAGTTAAAGTGCAACATTTTCTTTTTTGAGCATTTAAAAAGTTTTATATTGTAATTTGGTCTTGTATGTTATTGGAAGATGTGATGCAAGTTCTTCCTTTGTTGGTGCCACAAGCACTTATTGATCAAATTTTTTATATTTGGGGATGTAAATAATGCACTAGGACCTTGGGTCAGCTCATTGCAAGGACATATTATTAAGGATTTGAATTGTGTGTAATTTGCATGTCAAGGGCTACCCATGGGAAAGAAGACCAAATGTTGTTCATTGATGATGAACCAAGCAAGGGCCTTCAAAATTCAAGTGTAACAGTCTTTTCATTAAGTCTTTTAAAGGACATAAGTTGTCAAAGAATAAAGTTCAATTGTTGGACCTAACATCCTATTTGTGGCCAACATTGGTTGGATTATCATTGGCGAGGACAATTGGTGTCCATTATGAAATCATTGTCATATATACAAAGCCTTGTTTGACTTTTTTTTCACTGATTTATTATTTGTTCATGCAATATATGAAAATGACATTACTCAACTTCCTTTAGGTATGAACTCTTCTTATACCTAAGGCAAATTAATTTAATGTGTTTTCTTTATTCACCCCTAAATTATGTTTACTTATCCGATAATTGAATTTTGCTTATAGTTGGTTTGGATTATTGTTTACAGACGATGTGACATTGTTTATAGCTCTAAAGGGTACAAAATGATGTTCTCCAATTGGACTTCTATTTCAAGAGGGTGCCAATGTAGTTGAGTATCTAACTACTTTTAAATCACAATTATCATAATTGTGCTAGTAATAGTATGCTAGCAAATGATGATTTTTTTGGGATTTCAAATTTCCATTCCAAGTTTCCTAGTTTTTATTTCAATTTAATGTTTTATTATATAATTAAAAATTATTTGAAATGATGTATCTTTCATACTTTCTCTTTTATTTTGGAAATGCTCTAAATCTTTCAAATCATGTTGAGTCCTCCATTTTGATTTTTTATCACATGGTGACCACCATGTATTAGTTTTATTTTATTTTTTCTTGTGTGATCTACACAATATTCATATTATCCTTATAAACCCTCTTTTATTTTGGAAATGTTTTAAATCCTTCAAATCCTTTTGAGTCCTCCACTTCCATTTTTTATTACATGGTGACCGTTCGATATTGGTTTTATTTCATTTTTATTTTTTTTATCTACACAATATACAAATTAACCTTATTTCATGTGATTCTCATTATCATTATTAATAATGATAATATGCATTGAGCTTGTTGGCCACTAGGTTCAATTTGCAATTTTGAATTTTTTAAACTATCCAAATGGTTTTAAATTATTTTTGGTTTTCTCCAAAATCAAACATTTATTAAATACATGTTATGATGTCGGATAATGTTGTGATGTTTCCTTTTTATTAAATTTATTTACATTTAATGCATGTATTGTGTGTAAATTATATATTTTTTCATCTATTTATATAAGTAGATGAAAATATATATAGTTTACACACAATGTATGCACTAAATGTATTCAAAGTGCAAATAACACCTATGATGAGCCAATCAAAAGGCTCAAGTGACCAAAAAATAAATATGATTTTATTTCCTACCTATTTAGACCTACCTACCTACCTAAGCTTCTAGCTTAGGTTTCTAGGCTACCTATGTTTAGGTTATGTAATTTAGGTAGCCTATTTTTGTAGCCTAACCTAGGTTGTTAATTAGGGTTTTAACCTAAGTAAGGTTTATAAATTATGTTAATAAATAGGTAGCTAAATTTTCAACATGGTTTTATTATGTTTAAACACATGTTTACATTTCATAAGTCAATAAATACCTATTATTTAATTATATTTTCCCATTGTAGTAATAATAATCATGGTAGTAATAAAAATCACGTGACTAATGGCAGAAGTTATTATGACCATGTGTATTATTAATGACATAAATCACAAGCCCAACTTTTGTCATGTTAATATGTGATCCATGTTACCACAAATATAATAATATGTGTAATAATATATGCCACATTTTGGCCTAGTGGACTATCCAAAAAATTAAATAATAATCAACTTTTGTGTGCACATGTGTTTGATTTTCTACCAAACGTTTGGAAATTATTTTTTAAAAAAAATTAATTAATACAAATTTCCTTTTCTTTGCAACCCCAAAACCTAAAATTGTCAAAGTTCTAGCATTTCTTTCATGAAAAAATATTCTTATACATTATTTAACATAGAACATGGAACATATGTTTTTCTATTTATGGTTTAAATATGTAAAGATTTAAATAATTTTTTATTATTATTTAAAATTATTTAAAATGTCAAAATTGAGTTAGGGTTTTTGAACTATGTTTCAAGACATTTAAGGAAATTATTTTATAATGAAATTATGATTCTTCTTAACCATAATTATTTAAATATACATTTTTACTTAACAAAAAAATTAAAATCATGTAACATGCATTATGGTATTCACAATGGCTAACCAAAACTTTGATGTTCATTGTGATTTTGGAGCAAGTCATTTAGTGACCTTAATTGAAAATATGCCCTTTTGACTTATGTTAGACTTGTTGCCATTTAAGGTTGATGGACAAAGTGCACACCTCAACAACAAAGTTGTCAATGTTCTTGAATCTTCACAACTTTAAATGATCCTTTTTTATTCAATGTCTTGCAAACCCCAAAAGAAGTCCCAATGCTCATTGATGTTATTAAAACCCAAAAGCGTTGTTGCCAATGGTCAATATTTAAGATTAAAAGTTTTGATTCTTGAATTATAACAAAATCCTCACATATATGCACCATGACATGGCACTAGAACTTGGCAAACACTACAACAATTTGCCAAGTGGAAGTGAAGAAATCTCTTGTGAAGAAGACAAAATAATTTTCCATGGAGAAGATGGAGGATGATTGGTTACAAAACCTTGCATTTTGAAATGCAAGATGTAGTCATTCCATCCTTAGCCATCTATGGTTGTGCCTCCATGAGATCTATGATGAAGCCCTTCCTATGATCTAATATCCACAATCGTGGTGGATCAAGTGAAATAATTCTTTCTTTGAATAAAATTTTCCTATTTACATTTTGTAGACCCCCTCCCTTATCATGGAGCCGTTTGGTGAAACTTTGTTCTAAAAACTAATTATTTGTAAGATTGTCATTGATTTGATTTCATGATCTACTTTAAATTTTGTTTTATTTTGATGGTGAGGTTTCGGGTTTAGTGAATAGAGTTGGTTTGATTTTCAAGGGCTTCATCGATTCCAAGAGCCTATGTCAAAGGTGGCTAGAACTTAGGGCTAATGCATAGAATTCAAAAGAAGTGTGAAAGTATTTTTCATTTGTTAAGAAACACAAAAAATCAAAAATTAAAAAATAATCTCAATCCTGGATTATCTCAATTCAAAGACAAGGTCAATCATCATTATAAAATCTTAACCCTAACCTTCAATAATTGATCATTTTGTGTTGTGTTTGAACACCCAAGTTACCATAATGCAAATATCATGTCGAAATAATCAATCAAATTGAACTTAATAAGTTTCTAGAATGGCACAAACACAAGCAATAGCATACAATGCGATTGATTAATGTTGAACCATGGACACACACAACAAAAGATCACATTTGCTAACCAATTTGACCACATCCATTGAATTACCAAATGCATTCAAACATGATGCAATTAATTGCACACATCAAACAACATGATGATCTAACCAATGGAATTCTCACCATTTGGTGATTTTTTCCAAAAAGGCCAAAGATAAGTGTTTTTTGAGTTTTGTAAATGCCAAATTTTGAATTGGTTTTCAAAAAATCACCAAATATTATACTATGTCCTACTAGCTAGCCAACAATATAGACTAGTGTTTAAATATTTTTACTTTTATAAAAAATATTGCCAAATTTGGCTAAATCATCAAATGGATCATTGCCCTTTTTGGGTACATCACAAAACAGAAAAAGAAGAAAATATTGCATCCAACAACATTGCAACAAAGTCAACATCCAACATTATGGATCCAACATCCAACAATACGTTGTCATATCGAAGTTCAAATGATGAATCCATCCATACTATGCAAACCAAGCCACACTCGAATTCGGTTGTAGAACATAGTTCTAACCAACCTTCCCAGTATGTGCTTTCTCACACTAGTTGCTAATGCAAATAAACTAAACTTGACACATGAAAGGTGAAATTGATGGCTGTAGAGCTTGCACCATACACAATACCTATAGTGAATGAAATGTGATAGGTGGTGTAGATTCAAAAGCAAGAAATAGGGAGAATGAGAGGCAGAACGTCAGAAGGTGCTAGGATTGTGCTCTAGTGGTACTGTTGAATATCATACTTCACAATTCGCTTTGCCTCGCATGCCCCCTTATAATCAATAGGTGATTTGCCAACACCAAAAAACTTGATTGTTGGAAAGCCTTTAATTTCATGTTCATGTTACATTGAACACCACACTTTCAAGTAGCAGCAACAAAGCTGTGATCAAACACATTGTTCACAATCCAAACCCTACAACACTCCCACTGAAATGCCAACTGACAAAGGGTCTGAAATTTTCCATCTATGTGGATGTAATATCAATGTGATAACAGACACAAGTTCACAAAAGCCATAAGTTAAACCAACAATGTTTCTCAGTTCCACCCAAACACAGTAAGAATGAGTGGTATAATCACAGAAGTGTCACAAATAAGACTACGACCATTGACTTCATTATTTACACTGGGAGTAGAGAAGTGCAGAATAACCCACTCAAAATTAAGGGAAAACAACTATAAGTTTCTCTTTGGATTTAAAAAAAGCAACAGGAATTCTAAGTCAGAAAGCCAGCTAGTCATCAATACTAAGAAAAAATCAATAGTATCTCATACAAGCTGCAACAAACTTGTGAGGGTCAAGCTACTTGAGCTTGCCCCTGGATCTAATCCTATGACAGCCAACAACTGCATCAATCCTGACGTTGATCAATTAGGGTGCTTTCAAACTTTGGAGACAATACAAAAATTTGAAAATTGTGAAAGATCAGCATGTCATTTGGGCCAAAGCACAATGAGTGTCAACATCCACTGCTCCCACTGTCACAATGCCTTTCAAGGCAGTTCAAACTTTCTCCCATTGAGGTGCCAAACTTTTATAGTGACCACACCAGTTTGCAAATAATTCCACCAACACCACTCCATCTGCTTGTAGCACCTGTGCTAGTCAATCATGTTGTGCCACCCTTTCAGCAACTATCTTTGCAAGTTGTGTTTGCCAAGCATTGACAATATTGATTTTCAGCTGAAAAAGACAGTAAAACAAAGCCACTACAATCCAAACAATGAAATCATTATATATACAAAAAAAAGGTTCATACTTGAAATATTTTGGCTCATTTACATTGTAAACTACTTCAATACATGATTGGGGTGGAAACATTCATATGTAATCTCATAATTTAAATCATGATTTTTCTTTTCCCCTTTCTTGTAAACTTTCTTTTGAACATGATTTAACATCCATCTATGGGTTGGCAAAGGGGTCAGCTAATGCCATATTTGTCTTCCCTCTTGTTTTCTTGTCATTAACCCTTACACCTATATTTACCTAGCACAATCAACTGTGGGGGCACCAGAGGCCAAATTTGATTTATGTAGTGGCCCATCATGAAAATTCTTCATCCTAATTTCCTCTTGAAAACCAATGCCATGGTTAAAATACTGATCGATAAGCAAGATGAGAATTCCAATGAGAGCACGTCGCCTTTTTAGTGTAGCAAGTGCACACTTTTATTATTTTGTTGCCCTAGAAAATGTACTTGCTACCCAATTCTTCATTTGGTTTATGCCTTGATATGATGAAAAAGATGATGTGATGATGATGATATGAAAATGCAAATAAGATGGTAAATGGAAAGTAACAATTGGTGATATGATAGGGAATTATCAAATTGATGATCAAGAGAAATTTGTTTTAGTAACAACATTGGAAATTGTATAGGAACACAGACATGCACACTTGTCTCAAGTAATCAATTGCCCACATTTCCCATCACAGCCACCACACTCCCAAAGTGTAAGTATCAATCATGTTGGAATAACTAAGAAATTGTCATTTCTCTTTTATTTTTATATCCTTTTGTCTATATATGTTGTTTGATATACCTTTCCTTCTTTGATCTCGTTGTTGCCATATGTATTGGAATGCAAAAGTTGTTGTGCAAAAGTCATGAAGTGGGAATGAAGGCTTGGTGTTTGTTGTCTACTTGTTTTTTTGAAGTGGTCTAATTTGTGATTGTAGTTTTGGTTTGTTTTTGGGTAGATGAAAAGTTCGCTTTGTGATCACAAAGAGAATTGAGTTTGCCTAAAGTGACAACATGAGAGCTCCACATTGATGATGTTGGAAGAATCTCACATGTACAAAGCACATTACTTCTATATGCTCACACTTTCATTTAAAATTATTAGGTTATTGTTACTTTTTTGTTGTTCAATTTATAATGTGAATATGGAGAATTCTTTGTACTCACAAAAGTTATCCTTTTGTGATGAAATATGTGCTTTTATAGAGTCTAGGGGAATCTAAAGCATGATAAGAAAAATTGATCTTATTAAAATTTGAAAAAAAATGGTTGCTAGCATATGAGAGATAAATTAACAACACAATAATGTGGACTATGTGTTGTTGAATGTGCATATATCTTCATATGAATGTCTTCTTGTATATGTTTCAATATAGTGACATTGTCTACTATATGCCAACAACAATGGCCAAATAATTGTGAAGGTAGAAGGTACTTTAACATTCAATGTTACAAACCCTAAACAAATTTGGGGCTCTTTGTTTGAAAAATTACTATCATGTGTTGAAGCATTCAACCATGCAATTGACTTAATATATGTTTAGGTAGCAATTGGCCACAATAATTTCAGTAGATACTTCCATATTACATTTCCATATTTAGACAAGGGGCCTTTTGAAGGATTTAAATATTTGAGATATATATTTAATGACTATTTGTGATTAATGAATACAAAAAAATGGACATTGTTAACAAGAACAAATGATAGATTGGAATGGAGATATAGTACTGAGCAGTTTGTAATACAATTGTTGAGGTAAATGGAAACTTCCCCCACAATTTGATAATTATCCTAGCTATCTTGACACATGATGTTTGAGATAAAAGAAGGGGCCAGAACTTTAAAACGGTAATAGAACTAATGAGAATTAAATATTTGTAAAATCTTAGCCCTAACAGGGCACTATGAGAATGAGAAGGCTTTGGGAAATGCACATTCTCAGGGAAATACACATTTCTCAGGGAAGTGCTGCAGGCCATTGTACAAGTGTCAACTCGTGGGCTTTGGCCAAGCAATGATGCAATATCACCTTTCCAAGACGAAGTGGAAAATGAAGACAATCAAATTGAAGATGTTGAGAGTATGGACATGTGCTCCTACAACAAGAGGCTAAATCAAGGGATGACTTGCTTCAAGCCAAGGTGCATGAACTCAGCAAAGGACTTGCAGTTGGCACAGCATAGGATTTGGTAATGGAGGTGCTTAAACAGGCATCAAAGACCTGGCATCGAGGTATTGGACCTGAATGCACAAGAAAAGAAGAAACGGAGTTTCACATGCATGATACAGAGGTGTCTTTAAATTTGGAGGCTTCTAGATCATGTGAGGGTGGATTCCCATGTAGGAGTGAATCAATAGAGAAGCACAGTGACCATTAGATTTGGAAGTTTGATGATTTCTTTTGATTTTCTTGGGAATTTGAAGCGTCTGTTTGATTTCTTCAGTCCACTTTAACTGTAACATTGTTTAATGTTCTAGATTTTGAAGTTTTTTTTTCTTTACTTGTCTTTTTTCAGGTAGTTTTTATATTGAGGGCATTTAATAAATCTAAGTAATAAACCTAATACTTTAGCCCGTGCACGGATGATTATACCTTATGCAACTGGAAAACTTGAAAGAACTTTCTTGTGATAAAAGGTAAACTTGTTGTTTATGGAAGTTTGAATTCATGAAATAACTTTAGGGCAAAAGAGTACTACGAATTCAAGGTTTTACTAAAAAGGAAAGTGACTAGAAAAGGGGACCAAAATGGATGGAGGAAGCCCCAAACATTTTCCATCATTGCCCCATCCCTCTCATCAAACAACATTCATCCTTTTATGTACATCCAAATTTCACAGAACCAAAAGTGTAACTAATTAAGAAATCATCACTGGTTACTGACACTTGCTCATTCCATCACTAGGTACTGACACTGACATCACTGGTTACTTACTCATTAGACAGAGTAAGGCATTCTGCTAGTTCCAGAATGCAGCCATCACCAAGGGCTTGGCGATGGAGTAGTTTACTATGCCAAACTTCAGTCAATTAAAATGTGTCAAACTGAACAAATCTTTCAAAAGGTTTCTTTGTCCAGTCATCTTCATCTCATAATCCCCCTATGTTTGCAATGTTGGTTAAAAAATAATTTTCCATTTGCTTGATTCTTGTATATATGGTGACAATATGAACTAGCTTCTCTCCTGGGCCACCACTACAGACAAACTTAGTTCAATCTCCACAACAGGCTCATACTGGAACAATCTTGTGAGTATGATCTGAGGCATCCTTATTGAATATGTTTGTGAAGGACTCAGTGCTGGATGACTCCAGAGAAAGAAGTTCAGGATGCCAGCCAAATCTAATGGTATGAAGAGGACCTTAAGCAAAATATGAACTACCTTCTATCCTGGGCCACCACTAGAAACCTAGTTCAATCTGCACAGCAAGCTCATGCTGGAATAATCTTGTGAGTATAATCTGAGGGATCCTGATTGAAGATGTGTGTGAAGGACTTAGTGCTGGATGGCTCCAGAGACTGAAGTTCAGTATGTCAGACAAATCTAATGGTATGGAGAGGACCATGTTGGCACTCATTCAAGTGACAATATTGATGTGCCTACTCGGATAACACAGCTAACTTTCATGGCATTCATGAGCTCAACAGGACAAAGTTCAACTCTGGCTGATTTGGATCTGATTAGACCAAACTGCTATTAAATCACAGCCTTGCACGGTGCTGTGCCCTCCTCCCTTCACGCTCTTCAACAGGTAGCTGCAATTCCTCACCTTCTCTTAAGGGTGCAAATATTTGACTCACCATCTCTGGTGTGACCTCCTCCAGAGAAGGAGGATCCCACTGTTTTAGACAAGAGAGACAAATACAAAAAGATTAGGTGGCATGCTTGACACCAGAATCATTTATGGCACATGATTTAAGCCACTGGACATCATGATGATCCCATCAACCATACAGTGTCTGACAAGGGACTGCAACTGAATCATTGCTTGAGGCAAATAATGTCTTATCTTTACACAGACAACAAAGCAAAATGGGTGTACCTTAGGGGTATTGTCCTTGTCCACTAAAACTGCTCGACAACCCTGCAGGATTTTTGACAAACATGATCATCAGATTTTCCATCTTCCTCACTGTTGGAACTAACCAATGATGGCAAGTGGGTAATAAAAAGAGAAGAAATTTACACGTACCTCATAAAAGTCTGTAGAGACTTCTGCATTTACTGCATTCACACTAACCCGGTACTCATGCTCCAAGCATTGATAAAGAGACTGTTGTCTGCCTTCCCGTATCTGATATGTCAGCAAATCAAGATGTAAGATCAAGCACTCTTAATGGCTAAAGCTGCTGAGGAAATCATTGATCATATATCATCATATGTAAATATGAAGTTCTCCATACTTAACTCAACATGAATAGAACTGAGAAATGACCCAATAATAAGGTTATAGAAATTTCACAAATGGCAAAAAATGGGCATTTAGAAAAAAGATGAAACCAACCCAAAAGAGGAAACTGAGGATAGTTTGAACACCACTGACAGTCACACATGTTTAGAGACCTTCAATAGCAATATGTTTGGTAGTGACCAGCTACCAACCCAACTAATTTCATCAGCTCATGGCAGTGGGTACAGGTCAATGCCATACATTAACCAATGAATTGAGTTTCTGCCACAAGACTAGCAGTAATGAGGAGACTCAACAATGATACTAGGTAACTCAACAAAATCTAAAAGATTTTTAAAGACAAAGGAAATCAAGAAGAAAGAATACAAAAAGAAAAAGAACAAGAAAAACCTGTCTAAGAAAAGAGGGAAAAAGAGACAAACAAGATGGAGAACTTCAAGAGAAAATTCACTGATTATCTGAAAATGACAAAAGGCTCTTGATCTGGCCATGTTTCCTCTGCATCCACATTTTCAAGGTATCAAGGGATCATTCCAGCTATGCACCACCTGCCATGCGTTTAAACTGCAGCAGTCATAACCACTAAGGGAGAACTTACAGATCTCAAAGTAACTTTTAGGCTGATAGGAGACATCTTCTTCAAGGAGTTCAGAGTGTTCTCATACCACTCATCAGCTGACTGTTGTGCTTCAGCCTCCTGCATGCAAGGAAATTTATAACAAAAAATCATTCAAGTCAGCGATTCATCATCCACCTTCAAACAAGCAATGTGAGATAAATGAGGTGTCCCTGCCCACAAATTAACAGTTCCCACAAACCTAAATACAACTTGAGAATCAAAGGAATAGAAACAGATGCACTTGGGGATGGAATACGTTAAACACCGGTCAACAAACAAAACTTCATCAGAACTCACCAGCAAATATACATGAAGTTTACAGAAGTGGAAGCAAGCCAACTTCTTCTTATCCATGTGTTCATGTAATCAAGTCAACACAAACAAAGGACCGGTCTTGGCAGGTAAATTAACTTACAACAGCATGCATTATCTCCTCCATATTCTCCTTCTGAAAGCAACGGTCAATGGCCTCCCTCCTGTAACCCAAACATAAAACCAGCAAGATTTCACTGAAAGTCACTCTGGGTCTCCTGAGATTATTGCGACCAACTTCTGACCCAGTATGATTCCTGAGAGTTACAATTAAAAGTTCACAAGTTATTCTGGATCTGTCCAACTGTGCATGATGTTAAACATAATCTGAGCTCAAAAAAAGAGCCCTTGTGCATAGAAGATATCCTGCAACATTTCATCAAAGGAAAATGGAGATGTACACATGCATCATTGGTACCAGTGCAAAGGGCTCTTTTCTCCAGGATAGACAACATCACAGAACTCATCAATAGCTGTCCCCACAATCTCTACATCTGAGGTGTTGAGAGACCCAAGGCGCTCCTCCAAATCAGCCAGTCGCTGCCACCAGAACCCTTTGATGAGCTTAGGGAGTCACAAAAAGTAACCCACAGATGCTAAGAATAAAATGAAAGAAGCCCACCTATCCAGCAAAGCTGCAACAGATGCTCAAGAAAACTAAAAACTGTATGTGTACAATGTGCAGCTCTATCTGTCTGCAAACACTCACGAAGGCAAACAGTTCAACTATGGTAGTGGCACACTTGACCAGTAATCTGTAAGAATGAATCAATCACTGGCACTGTGAAGTGAAGTCAAACCTGGGATGGCACAAAGTGAGTAGCAAGGCCACATGAAAGCATTTCAGCTCCATTAAGTCGAGTCCCAGTGAGGCCTAGATACTCACCTGCATCAACCATGCAATTTAGACAGCCTTGGCAGTTTGAGGGATGATAGACATGAAAATTGTTCTCAACAGTGACCCACATACATAAGGGAATGTAAAAGATCCAATTTTGCAATATGGTCTGGTTTTCCAATTATGTAATTCTCAAGCCTGTGGGGACTGTAAATCCTGAACCATTTTGAGAATGAACAATGCCCAAACATTGTTGCTGAGTTTGAGGATGAAAGTTGCAAGGGTTTATGATCTCACATGCTAGGCCTGCACACATCTTGCACACACAAGTAGATTTCATGCAGCCTGGCTTCAAACGCATCTCACATGGATAGATTTATTAGTAGAATGTGATCATACCCAAGTGCCCAGGTAGTCGTGATAGGAAGTATGAAGCTCCAACATCAGGGTGAAGCCCAATAGCTGTCTCTGGCATGGCAAACAGCTGCTCCAAAATCCAGAGTTGACTGTCAGAAAGACTCTCTGACCCATAGTCCTCAACCAATTGCTTGCTTTCATCCAGCAACCTTATATCAGCCTTATATCACTGCTGCAACATGGTTTCAAACATTTGATTGACATGCTCCAGCTCAGGCACTAACAAAGAGCTGCATATTGTCTATTCAAGAGTGCAAAGGGAGAAAATGTACTGTATTTTCTGTGGCAACCCGAAACTTTCCATGAATGGAAACGCCATTACCTCCACCCATGACAATTCCGTTCAACAAGGCAACCTGCCCATAACCAAACAACAAGAAGACCAATTCACCCCCTATCCCTTCAAATATGGCTTGCTAATATTCTCACAGTAATTCAAGCACACAACAAGATGACCTTATATGCAGCTTAGTCAATGTCAAACTTCATGACAGGTGTACTCACATGGATTTTCTTGTAAGTCCCCAGAATGTAATTAAGCAGGTACTCCTTAGCAAAAAAGTCATTGGCCTCATTCTTCATCCCTGAATAGCAGAATGACCAAAAACATGATTACTAAGCTCTGAAAGTAAAATTTGCACATTACTGGAAAAATAGCCATACACATAGCTACACGTGCTGCTCAACTACATTAGAAACTGGGTAACAACCTCGTACCATAAGGTGCTCAGTGTTTCAAACTTATGTGAAATTTAGTAGCTTATATTTTCCACAAGTTGAACAAAACCAAAGGTGCACAAACTGCATAAATGGTCACACAATGTGACTCAACATTTCAACACAGTACCAAACAGAAAAGTAAAATGAAATTATACTACGCCAGAAAAAAAGAACTTTTCATAAGATCCACAAGATCCACAGTAAATATCATCCATGGTTTTTTCTAGACGTATATGTATGGCATCTGATCACTGATTTGAGTTTTCTAAAAGTTGGACAGATCTGCATGGAGGCTGTCAACAATTTGACAACCCAAAACTAGCTTGTCAACATTTGCATGTCTGAACAATTGAGCACCTTAGGTTATCCTATGGGGTGTCCATTAATTAATCTCCAGAAGCAAGAGAGGATGCATACTGCCAACAACCAGGCTTGTTACTGATATGCATGTCTGTGCACACACTTCTGCAACTGTGGAAATATAACTGGAAGGACATGGACCCTGTCCATTCAACCAAGTCTTCACCCAATTGAAAGGATTGTAGATATTGAAGCCCATATACCTGATTTTCCCAGATGATAAACTGTTGCCACATCACCACCTGCACAGAAGCCTCGCCCAGCACCCTTTGCCACAACACACCTCAGTATTTCAGAACTTGTATATAAAACTTCTCTTACGATTTAGATGATTTCAACAGATCCATAAAATGATTCTCATAACACACTCATCTTCAAAATCTAAGCTATAATGTCCAAACAATCTCCACAATTGTCAGCTTCTCTGAATCTTGGACAAGGATTTAGGTTACCATCACATACTAGTGTGGCCTGTGCCATTGAGCACACACAATAATATTGAATGAATTTTGAGAGGCCAAATGGCACACCTTCTTTAGATTAGGTATGAAATCCAATTTTCATTAAAATAGATCATTTTATTTAAATTCCAAAATTTCTCAAAATTCAATATCTCCTGCACCTTATGTCTACAGATTACAAAATCAGCTCCAAGAAATCCCTCATCAATGGCTTTCCAACAATACCAAGAGTGCACCCTAATTTCCGTGAATTTCTAGTTTTTATTTTATTGAGTTTTTTTGACAAAATTGTTCAATATTCAAAAATTCCCACACCTTCTGTCTAAACATTACAAAATCATCTTACTTCACCCCTATTCATTGAGGGCTTTCAAACAATATTAAGAGCGCAGCAGGAAGCACCACGGTATGGGAAATCTCAACATGACAAACAAATGAAACAAACAATCTACCTTCCTTAATAGTAGGATTATGGTTAAAACGATCATATCAGGCCACTTTCTACCAAAAATTTCACCTCAGTCATGAAACTGGTGCATGTAAGACCATGGCTGGCTAGTGAGTGTTGGGCTTTCCACATGAAGTTACAAAGGTGGAAGCAGGATATTACTGTGATAATCACCATGCGGACATGCCTGTCTTTCTCCCATTTCTCATATAACTCCCTCAATTTTTCCACCTGATTCACCAAGAAACGCACCTCACCATTTTCAAACTGTGCAGAGTGTCCTTCAAAGGCCTACTGTTATATGCATCTTCTTCTGGCAGACACACTTGCCAGTATTCTACAAGCGACATTCTTCATATTCCTTCTTGGAGTGTTTCTGTCATTTCTTCAAGCTACTTCAAGATCAGGTGAGAATTCAAATGAGTAGATGCTAATTTGAAAGTCGAAACCTAATGCAGGAGCATACCATTTTTGTAGTCAGCGCATTAAGCTTTTTGGGTCGGTTCAAGATGGCGACCTTTGCTGAAAATCCCTCCTCCACCAGAACCTGTACATCTCGGCCAGAAGCTATAGAAGTTCACTAATTGCCCATTCAACTCGACATAAAAAATCTGAGTGTCCTAAGCTCAACCGGATTTCGCTAAAAACAAGCTAAGACTCGATTACTGATGCATATGGACAGAATGGAGTCGTCAACAGCCTTCATTATAGTACCGACCGCGGCCAAGAAAATAAGAGGGTCAGAAGCGCAGAGAGTACCTCGTCTTGAGATGGAGATGATGCTTTGCAACGGATAGCGGCCGCGAAGGAGCCAAAAGGAGCCATCGTCAAGTGAGGAACACCGGCAACTCCGCAGGTCCGCAATCCAGTCAGGCCACGCAACCTCATGATGCCAATGGCGAACCCCAGTTTAGGGTTTGAAAACTCGTGAAGCATGCACTTTTCCTGTTTGTCTCGCGAAGGAAGAGCGGCAACCTCTTTGTCGCATTGTTGACCTATTTCTTAGTCTTTACCCCGCTCGCTTTCGCCACCCTACTTCTCGTGTTTCTCTTTCTAGACTAGGCCAAAACAAAATGGTCGCCTTTAGCAGTAAAGGGTATAAACTATATAAAATAGAGACCAAAAGATACAAACAAGCCTCATCCATTCGAAGTCAAGCACTAGGATATGGTTGGGTCTCATTCTGTGTTTTCATTTTGGTCACAGTTTGCTTTTCTGCGACCATTAACTTGGGCTTTGCATTGCTTCACACTACCAGTGATGATCAATTGACATAAGTGTTGGTCATAGTGACAATAACAAGAAGGTGTTGTCAACAAATGTCTAACACAACAACAACAAGAGAGTGAAAAATGAAGATTGCCTTAATTTTAATAATTGAAGTTTTATAGAAGTTATATTTGTTAAGGTTTGAAAGTTGCTTCAACTTGTCGAAAGCCATGGTTTCACTTGAAAAGAGTTTGCAAATAAGTATGACTTGTCCTTTATAGGGCTAAATCCAAAGCAAATGAAAATTCCTCAAGATTGCACAAAAAAGGAAATAAAAAATGTGTTTGGCCCTACTGTCAACAAAAATGGGCATCATTACATGGAGTGTACAGATTTGGAGGGGTGGAGAATCTTTGGATGATTATCCATTAGAAGCCAAGTACATTTTGTTTTTCGGGATTATTACATTAAGGTTAGTTAAAGGATTTGTTTGTGAATTGAAAATAACTAATATGAACTGGATGACATTTGTTGAATGGACAAATGGAGAATAAGCATTGGCATCAAAAACTCATAAAAGGTTTTATTGTAGTTGCTGATGATCACATGGATGTTGATGACAGAGTTAATTTTTACAACAATGATAGAGACTTGCTTGATGTGAATGACCTATCTATAATGTAAAAATGACATTGTTTTAGCCAATGTCAAAGCTTGTTCTCAAATGGAGGAAAGAAGAAATCAACTTGCATTAGGAGAAAGACAACTTGAATTTCTTCCTTTGGAGTTGGAAAGAGAACAAGCTCTTGGACCCAACCCCCATGTTTCTATGTATGCTTTAGGTTTCCGTGGGTGAGAATGTTAAAACACTCGTTAATCAAGTGGTTATTCAGAGAGGAATTAGTAAATTACTTAAAGTTTGTAGTTGTAGCAAGTGAAACAAAGTATGGAAAGGTGCATAATTTGTTAAGTGAAGTTGTTGGCAACTTTTTTGCACTGGAAAATCAAGTAATGGTTTGTAAGAAGCATGACAATGTAGTTAGGGATTTAATTGTCAAATTTCAAAGGGGGTTTCATATTCAAAGGAACTTGGTGCCACAACCTTTCTTTCCATTCAAAAGTCTTAATTTAATACCAAAAACTTGGATTGTTTTAGGAAGTGTGTTTTTTGTGGTTGAGGGTTTGTTCCTATTTGGGAAGTATGTCTTACTTCCTACAAACATGCATATCATGAATGGTGTTGCATTGTATTTCTTTGGATTTCTCACTAAGTGTGTTCAACAAGGATGTGGGGAGGAAATGCATGATTCATGGTGGACTTCAATGGGTCTAAAAAAACTAGCTCTTTTGATTAACATTAGCCAAGGAGGTAGTAACTCGCGAAAGGCACAACAACCTCAAGTGCATCATAAAAATACTATAAGTTTGAATTTTTCTCACATGTTCATTGAGTTTTCCTTTGAATGGAATGTTAGGTAGTTTGATTTTGCTTTGATGTGCATGAAATTATAGAGTCCATCTATAATCCAATGAGAATTAGATGTAGCCTTAGAATGACATTCCATTCAAACTCACCATTTAGATTCATCTTAAGGTTTGTGTGGGCTGAATTTCCTTAAACATACTTGGAACTTCTAAGAAGTCATCAATTTTAGATGTGTAATCCATATCACAGTATGCTAGAATTAGCAATTTAAACAACACCTATTTACATCCTATTGTCCTCAATGTGTCTTTCAAATGCATAGGTGTACATGATATTTTCTTTTATGTGTTGATCAAAGCCTAGGTGTAAATAATGTTTTCCTCAACATGTCCATCAAAGCTTAGGTGTGCATAATGTTTTATTTAATGTGTCCATCAAGGGTATTTTAATCTATTGAAATTGGTACAATTCCATATTTTGTCCATCAAAACTCCATCAAGTTTCAACATGAATAAAAATTGTTTGCTACTAGTATTCAACAATGGTGGTTTTACATTCAGAGTCTTCACATTTATTTATTTTTTGTACATACTGCACTTGTAGTATGTATTGTCCAAAAATAGTCAATATTTGGTCATAATTGCCCATGTTTTACATTAATAGTCCACTAGAATAGTTTTAGCACACAATTTCAATGTTAAGCACATTTGTTCATTCAAAAATCCATAAATAGGATTAGTTTGTAGTCTAGATGTCTGATGTATTTTATTGACTATCATGATAGAATCTAATAAACTTGACATCCATGGTTTGATAATAGAACATGTACCAAAAAGATCATTTGTTTTTGTTTCAACTAGTCATCATGGGCCTACATGGGCACCACCTTCAAACATCACCCATGTTGTTGAAAGCCCAAATGTGGGGAACTTTCATGTGCAAGATCATTAGATGCATGCTACTATGAATCTTGAAGTCACTAGTCCTCACAAAAAAGGTATCGATGTGCTAGTTATTAAAGGTAGCAAACATGTTGTGGAGGGGAACAAACATGTCAAAGAAAGACATTTGAAAGGAATTGGTGCTACCTGAAAGTTTGAATAATATGAAAATGGGTAAGAATGTACTAGTTGTAGACAGTGGTGTGGATGGAGATTCATGGTTAAAATTGGACAAAGTTGATGATGGGGAACCACAAAGTGACAATGGTGTTGCATGCTAAACCTAGTGGAGATGTAAGACAATCAATTAAAAATGCCTTTCAAGTTGATAATTTGGCCAAAAAATGTCACTGGACATTAAAAAATAATTCATTTTCTTTAAGAAAGGGGTGTTTGCACACATGGTGATCTTATATATATGGATGTCACAATGGTAGTTTTTCCTGTATTTCTTAAAATTGAGAAAATAAATAAAATAAAATTCATTGAAATAATAAAAAAATACTAGCTTTTCTAAAACTATCATAATCTACTTTCCAATAATGAAAAAACCAAATCAAAATTGTGAATAACCAATAAGTAATGGACTTTTGTCACAACCCTAGCATTGGGCTTGCAAAGGTGCGAGTCGAAAATGAAACCCGAAAGTCACATTTCATGCTCACAAGAATGTAGGAAAGTGTGAGGGAATGAGCCCACACACTTCAAAGTGGGTTCCCACTTTGGGAGTTGGAGTCCCAATGGACTTTTGAATTTTCAGAGAATGATTTCAAAGGTCAAAATTCATTGGATTGAAAAGTTCTTTATACCATTGGAATTGTATTGAGACGTAAATGATTGAAATGGGCTTGCATGACCCATTTGAGTACTTAAAACACAAGTTATGGCCAAAAGAAGGGCTGAGAGTCAAACTGCCAATTTGACTCCCGACCACTAAAAGTTGAAAATCACTTTGATTTACTTATGTGCATGTGGTGTGCCGCATATCATTAAAAACCTTTCAACGAGGGTTACAACTTTCTTTCAAATTTCACCTCAATCAAAGGTCTGCACAAGAAGTGATGGGCCTCTAAAATCACAGGAGTCCCAATTTCGGGAATTTCGAGACTCCCAATTTGGGAGTCCCGAAACAAAATGACATTTGGGGCCAGGCCCTGTGGCCAAGCACAGAGAATACTATAAGGGGGAAGGTGATGGCTTCCCCCAAGTCCGAGCCATGGTGAGTCTTGTGAGTCTGTGTATGCCTATGATTCGTCCTTACACCAAAAGTGTTCCAACTATGCATTAACCAACTTGTTGTTTGGTTTGTGCAGGTTCGTGTGAATAATTGACCCTTTTATCACTTGTCTTAATCCCCATCCCAAAGCTCCAACACGCCCCTCTACCCTCGAAATGCTATGAACTAAAGAACATATCCCCACTCCTTCTTCCAATGTTTTCACTTTTGAATTTGCATTTAAGTCTTATGAAAAATTTGGGGGTGCATCACTTTTGAATTTTTCCCACACTTTTTGTCACACCTACAAAACTAATGGATATGGACTTTTATTTTACTATGTGTTAATCTTAATGTGTTTGAAACTTTGGGATATTGGATGAATTATGTTTAAAAACTAAAGATCCATTGAATGAATGGAATATGATTTTAATTTATTATGTTATGGAAATTTCAAAATCCTAAAAACTATAATGATTTTAAAAACCCTTTTAAGCATTTAAAAATAGTAATTTTTTGATATTTTTAATATGTATTATAACATTATGATTTGAAATTGGAAATGGAAAAACAAATTACTTCAATATCATTTAAATATTCATATTTTAAGCTAGTTTTCAACTACAATAAAAAAGGCTTTTAAAAAGGGAATTTAATTCGCCAAAATTGAGACACCTTAGTGTGCATTTGCCCAAAGGGGCAAAGAAGCCTCCAATTCAAAGAAGTGGACATATATCCAATATTGTGACAAATATCCATTCATTTAATCAACTTGGTACTTGTTCAAAAAAACATTTGAAGTAGTCTTCCTTTTGTGTTTTCTACAAATGCCTTTGTATGGTAGATTCAGGTGGCTTTTTTACTTTTTCCATGCTCAAAATTCATTTTTTATGTCTATTGTTAATTCGTTGATTTCTCATTCTTTGGTTCTATTGTTGATTGATTTGGAAACCTTGTGGAACATACTTAATTACAACCTTGGACTAGTTCTTTTATAGCTTTTACAATTATGAATTTTGAACATTTTGAAAAACTGCACAATATTGGTTCATGAAAGCTTACATATATATTCATGTAATCATAATTAAACACTTATGAAATGCTAGTTTCTAAATTTTTTTTCCTTATGCAAGTAGTAGAAATACAAACAAAAGGGTGATTGAGAGCTTGGAAGAGCTTTAATGGATATTTGGCATCAATTACAGAATGCCATTTTTGGTAAATATTTTGTCGAAAGACCTAAATATAATATGAATCTGGGTGTAAGCAAGATAAAGTGAACAACTTGATTACCTTGTCAAAATTGGAATTGGTAGATTTAAAATAACAACAAAACACATTATTAAATTTGTGGAACATTAAATGTTTTCATTTCAATGATTAAATACAATATATGTTTACACTAATGTGCATTGATTTTCATATTTCAAATTGTAAAAGTAAGTTTTAAACAAGTTTTTCAAAATACAAGTAGTTTTTGACATCTATTTTTCACTATGGACTTTTAGTTTCAAGTAGGTGTCAAATAGGTTATTACAAAAAGGAAATAGATTTTTTTTTATGACTTACAAAAACCTATGTTGATCTTCATTTCCTAACTTATTTCATATTAATTTCATTAATTTTCAATTGATTTAAAATGTAAATTTTTTCTACTTTTAAAATTGATTTTTTTTTTTTTTTAGAATTAAATTTTTATAAACTTAATAGAGCAAACTAATGCTACTTGACACATAATTTCACCTAATTTGATGTTACTTTATGGTAGTTATATGAGCAACATAAGGTTGAAATGGAAACATCTTTTTTTTTTTTTAAACTTTATCTTGCTTTGACCCATCTATTAGTTGTCAAAGCATAAATACATCATTTTTTGGTCCATATGTTCAAATTAGGTAAGTTAACATGCTACAATTATATTCCCTTTAATAAGACATAATATTTAATATAACACCATGATTCACATTACTAAGTTCTTCAATGATGTCTTGGTTTTGGATTATGCACATATATGTTGGACATTAATATTAAAGCATTTGTAAAGTGCCATGTTGAGCTCAATTTATGTTAATCAAGATTGTGCCCTTGAGCTATTTAGGTCAATTTATGTTAATGATTCAACTTATGCTTCCAAGGATTATGTCATTATGTTTAATTTATGCTTTAGGAATGTGCCAAATTGAATTCAATTTATGCTTTAAGTTGTGCCATTGAATTGAATTTCTACTTCAAGTTGTGCCATTGAGTTCAATTTTTGTTTCAGGTTGTGCCATTGAATGAACCATTTATGATTCATGAATGTGCTAGTGAGTTCAATTTTAGCTTCATGACTTTGCCATTAAGTTTAATTTTTGCTTCAAGAATGTGCCATTAAGTTATTGATTTATGCTGAAGTTGTGTCAATGAATTTAATTTATGTTTTCTAGGACTATGCCATTGAGTTCAATTTTTGTTTTAGGTTGTGCCATTCAATGAACAATTTATGATTCAAGAAAATGCCAATGAATTCAATTTATGTGTCTTTGGATTGTGCCATTGAATTCAATTTTTGTTGAACAAGAATGTGCCATTGAGTTCAATTTATGTTTCTTGGGACTATTTAATTGAGTTCAATTTATGTTTCATGGGACTATCCAATTGAGTTCAATTTATGTTTCATGTACTCTACCATTGAGGTCAATTTATGCTTCCTAGGATTGTCCCATTGAGTTCAATTTTTGTTTCATGGGACTATCCAATTGAATTCAATTTATGTTTCATGTGACTCTACCATTGAGGTTAATTTGTGTTCTTAGGATTGTCCCATTGAGTTCAATTTATGTTTCATGTGACTTTACCATTGAATTCAATTTTTGTTTCATGGGACTCTACCATTAAGGTCAATTTATGCTTCCTAGGATTGTCCCATTGAGTTCAATTTCCGTTTCATGTGACTCTACCATTGAGTCTAATTTATGCTTCATGACTATGTCATTGAGTTCAATGTATGCTTCATGACTATGCCATTGTGTTCAATTTATATTTAAAGATTGTTATGAACATTTCAATTCTCATATCTATGCATTGTTTTTTACATGGGCTTCTTTGCAAATTCTTATATTTCTTATTTTAATGCATGTGGTTGTTTGCATTTCATTATGAACTATTTTGATCCTTGTGAACTTGCTAATTTTGTTTAAATATGCTTGAAGTTGCTAACTCAATTAAAACAAATGTTGGTTTCAAGAACAAAGACCTAATATGTCTTTGTTTCAAGGGCTTGTATTTTTGGTTCATGGACTTGTGTTTGTTACTTGGTACTTTAAGAACTTGAGTTTTTAAGGCAATTTGGTTATGTGCATGCTTATCCCAAATCTACAACATAATTAGGTATGTTGTTGACACTAGAAGTAAATTGAGTTGTTTACATGTGCAACCTTATTTTCTAAAGTTTGTTGAACTAACATTTTGTTTGTCCCAATTTTGTCAAGTTGTACAAGTCATTTTATTATTTAGTTGGAACCTAACCCACCAAAAATATAAATTGTCCAAGCACTATTAAAAAACCTAGTCTTAATCCACTACGTGATTCCACCCAAACCTTGCCAAGTGGAATGGAACTCACAAATTCCACTACACTGTGATTACTAGTGGACCACTTCCACCACAATTCCACTTGTTTGTGGGAGTAGTGGAATCTTAACGACCAAGGCCATGGGAATTATTTTTTCTTATAATTGTATATTTATTTATTTTCCCCCCTTTAGTTAGTGTTTATGTGAGGCTTAGTGGAATTAACCCATGTGATTTATTGGGCCCACATTGCATGTTTTAAGCAAGAGTTGGTCCAAGATATTCTCAATTGCTATGCATGTAATTCACATGCCATTATGGATTTTGCACCCCTTTAATTAATATTTTGATCATTTGTTATTGGTTGTCCAATTTTAAAGTGTTTAAAGCTAGTCATGTGCATTTCATAACTTCCCATGTGATCCAAATGCATGGAATCCACATTGATTATTTTTACCATAATCATTTTGGGTGACTATTAAGGGGGTAAGATGAATACATGGTTTGGATGAACAAGGCAGTTGGATAGGGACTAATCCTAAAACATTATTAGTTTGAATTTTGAATTTTTGTTGTTTTTGGAACCATGATGATGTGACTTAGGATTGCCCAAAAAAAAGAGTTATGGGAAGAAGGAGGGGGATTCTTAAACACACAATTTTGGGAAGAGTAAAAGAAGTTGTAAGTACTTTGTAATAGAAAATCACATATTCTATTTTGGATATACCATAGATTTTATTTTACTATTTTGATTTCATTTCCACCAAACATGGAATTTTGTTGTAATTATATTTTTTTCAGTAAAATAGAGAAGTACAAACTTATGCAACAATTTCCATATCTATATTGTTGTGTGAGTTTTCTATAATATCAAAAGTGTAATATAATGAATTGTAATTTTGTCTTTGGATTTTTCAGCATTGTACTTTGAAATGTAGATTTTGGTTATATGAAATAACCATGAATATGGTGTTTTCATGAACTGCATGGTCATGTGTGTTTAGAATCAAAGAAAAAATTATGAATGTGTGCATATTGTAGTGCAAATTTGTTGTTACAGTAATGTGATAATTTTACAGGGATTAAATCTCACTTATACCATTTGATGACCATCTTGTGGGGAATTTTAAAAAAAAATTTTTTTTACAATAATGGGAAGGTTTTCTATAATTTTTGTTATTGTATTGTAGAGGAGGGTGTTTAGATGAGTGGTTTTATTTTTCAATTCAAAATATAGAAGGGTATGTTAGAAAATATCAGAGGTTTAAGTGGTTGATGCCATATGGATTGCACAATGATCTACATACTTTGAAGACAAAGGATTATGAAACAAAATGAATTGGATGGTGACTTGGAGTTTACAACAACAATTGGATTTGGAGGCAAATTGTTAAGTCATTAGAAGACAAATAGAAAAAAATCTTGAAAATGGAAAAAAATATGCAAGGCTTACAAAAACCCCATATCAAGGATGTTAGATAGATGAGTTTGGAGAATAGAGGAAAGGCTTGCAAAACACATGTCGTTTCTACCACAAGAGGTGGTATGACATGAAGTATGGATTAGGGATCTTTAGAAAAGGCACAATTATAGATGATGATCTCCATGGAGAAAGATGTAATTGACTACTCACCCAAATGAGTGGGTCCAGTATATTTTTTAGCCACAATTTGTGGTTCAGACTTGAAGAAATCAAGATGGAACATGGACTTATGTAGTACCTAATTAGCTGCAAGAAATTTCAAGTCCAAAGTCAGTGACTAGCCAAGGAAAGGATGTTACAGGAAGTATACAACCTAGGTTTGTGTATCAATTTACATCTCTAGATTACTATGAACTGGTGGAAGATTAGGAGGTGGAAGAAAACACTAATTTATCGGTGTGGTTGAAGAGACTAAAGAAAATGACTTATGATCATCTGAATATGTAAAGGCGCATGTGAATGTGTTGAATGAAGTACCATAATCATATTCACATTAAGGAAATCTAGAGTTGGATCAAACAAGGTATACAACTAAAACATGAAATCATGAATCTATAGGTTCGGAGGTAGTCAAATTACTTTCAAAGGTCTATGCATTTTGTGAGGAAGGACATGGGATCATGGATTGTCCTTTTGTGCTTTTTCACATTAAAATATGTATTGTTAAACATGTGGAGTTACAAAATGTGGCAAGAGCATCAGTGGATCAATCACTAGACCAAGAACCAATAATTTATATAATTTAGAATAGATCTAGAGGCATGGAGTTAGGAGGTCAATTGGGACCATAAAGTCGATAAATTTGTCCATCCATTCAATTTAGGAGCAGAACACCAAAGGTGTATTCACATCCACATTCTACACCATAGAGAATGCCAATGGGTAACTAGAGAATGGGGCATCATCATACTTAAGTCAATTTAGCTTCACCAAGAATGTCAGAAATAACAATTGTTGAAATTAAGAGATAACTTGCTAGAACATAGGTTATTCAATCACCTATGTTATCATAACAACCACAGGAGTGGAAATAGTGGTTGCACCCAACACAAATGTTGTCAAAGGTGGAATATTAATTGGATCTGCAACAAATTTGTGTAATGGATTGGGTGGAGTTTTGGCAAGAAGGAATTTGAGTCGGAGTTTGACACTACCAATAGTAACTACTAGAGTTTTTGGGACACCCTAGATGGTGTTTACTAATTTGATAATGACTACACATGAGATAATGACTGTAAATCGACCACTAATGAATTCAATGGTTGTTGGAGGGTATAGAAATGCATATGCAACAAATCCAAGAGGACGATATCAAAACCATTTGTTGTAACTGCACAAAATTCTTGATCACATAGATGGCCATTCAAGTAGGCCAAACAAGGTAGCTTTTAAATATCCCAACTTTTAAAAAAATGTTGATCCAGATGTTCATGTTAAAGTGTTAAATTTTGTAGTAAAACCAAATGCAAAAACTTCTAAAAAGTATGTCATCAATGTGTTTAGCTATATGCTAAGAGATACAACATTGGACTAATGCCATAATTACATGTCAAAATTCCTTGACTATATTTTTTTGGAGCTTACACAAGCATTTTGCAAACGTCGTTAAAAGATTCAAAATGACAAGCAAATATACATGGAGGTAAAGAACATGAAGTAGGAGGAGACTAAGAGGTTGGAGGTTTACTACGAATGGATTCATAGTTCGCTCATGGTTTACAAGTACTAACCACAAACAATTTTCTAACTACTATGTTTAAAACGAATTTGCAATCATACCTTAGAATTATGATTTTAAGAATGAAACGATCAACACTATAACATAAGGAGGCGATGATGTTGAGTGAATAAGACATGATTATTGTAGAAGCAAGGAGTGCATTTTTAGTACCACAAAGTACTAAATAGGTAGCACCAACAAAAACATAAAGTAATATAGGGAAGACTAACAAATATTGCACAATTTGTGGGGTGATGAATCATAGTGTGGAGACATGCGAAAAAAAGAAAAAAAAAACCATAGTGGCAGCCACAGAGGTAACACAACCAAATCAAAAACCATAGAAGACATCTTCATATGCATGCCACATTTGTGGTTTGAATGGACATAAAATGATAGATTGTCCAAAGTTTGATGAGATGTAGAAGATGTTTCATGGAAATTTTGTGGCAGTAACAAAGGTTCAACCTATTGTTGAGACACAAATAGTCATTATAGATGTGAATGTGGTGGATGTTAATGTTACAACAACAAATCAAGCAATTGAAAAACATGTGTTCAAGGATAGAAAGCTAAGGAAAATAAAAAGTGCTATTGATTGGGAGAAAGAAGAACAATTGAAGAAATCAATGGTGGAGACAATTCAACAAATTCAGAAGACACAAACCCAACCAAAAGGGCCATCCACATCCATGGAGGGGTGGAATACAACTTGGTCGAGTATGTGAAATATTATTCTTGTGGAAACACAGAAATCTCAAAAGGTAGTGAATTCACAAGAGAATCTAATTACAATAAAAGAGATTTTTCTAGACATTGGTAAACAAATGTTAAAAACAAATTATATTTTGAACTTGGGACAATTGTTTAAAATAACTCATGAGTTAAAGAGTTATCTATTGCAGAAATTAAAACTAGAGAAAACTCAAAATGTAAGTAGAACAAACACATAGAATCAAGTTGGTTCTTTAGTTTAGGAGGTAGGAACAACTGTTATAGTAATAGATAATCATATGGCAGTTATCCAAATACTAATTAGGAAGAATACAATAGAGGATGTGTTACTGGATGGAGGTTTTGGATTAATATTATCACAAAGTAAGTGAGATTGAGGTTAAGGCTTCCAAAACCTAAGCCTACACCATATAATTTGAGGATGGTAGATAAAAAAATTTGAGGATGTACTTGTTGTTTGTTGTTTTAGGAACATGTTGCTAGAAAAAATTAAAAGTTAAAAAAAAATGGGAATAGAAAAGCCCATTAATGACCATCAACAACATTGGCCTAATATCATCACTATGATGCTAGCAGCACCTTCAACACCAAACTACCATTTTACACAAACATTAAGAAAGCTTTTAGCATCTAATAAACATTAGTAAGGAGTAGTACTTATACACAAAACTTGAAAACTTAAGTTCTTGAACTCAAAAAATTAACATCGCCTATGACACCTGCAAGTAATAGGTCGCATGGCTTCATAAATCGGACTCCTTTGTGTTTCCTCACCACATCCTTTCTATTGGGAGATATAGTGGAATTGTCAGTCCACCACTATATATATATATATCTTTAACTTTATGAAAATAAAGATATCAATACCAAACATAAAAAATGAAACCCAAAATTAAATGCAACATGTTTTGCAAAAATATACATTACATACATGTCGTGAAAGTGTCCAAATGCCCCCCCCCCCCCCCCCCCCCCCTCTTCTCTCCCCCCAATTTTTATTTTAATTTATTTTTTTTTTTTTATTT